>Ga0302310_10000359_pt1 | contig 43041 bp, 29 predicted proteins | sample III_Palsa_N1_2_FD_200451 | JGI IMG/M metagenome (GOLD analysis project Ga0302310, IMG submission 200451) | Peat permafrost microbial communities from Stordalen Mire near Abisko, Sweden - III_Palsa_N1_2 | ecosystem: Environmental > Terrestrial > Soil > Palsa > Peat permafrost | place: Sweden...
CCCGACGAGGTGGAATAAGTCGGGCGCAGCGGCTGCGCACGGCAGCCGCTGCGCGCCCCCGCACTCAGCTGACCGCGCGGTCCTTGGTTTCCGGCAGCGCCAGCGCGCCGATGACCAGCGTCATGAGCGCCACGATGATCGGATAGCGCAGCCCGTAGTAGATATCGCCGGTCAGCGCCACCATGGCGAAGGCCACGGTGGGCAGGAAGCCGCCAAACCAGCCGTTGCCGATGTGATAGGGCAGCGACATCGAGGTGTAGCGGATGCGAGCCGGGAACAGCTCGATCAGCCATGCCGCAATGGGGCCGTAGACCATGGTCACGTACAGCACCAGGATCCAGAGCAGCAGCAGCACCATCGGGTAGTTGATCTGCTCGGGGTCGGCCTTTGCCGGATAGCCCGCGCCTTTCAACGCCGCGGTCAGGGACTTCGAGAAAGTATCCGTGGCGGCTTTGAAGTCCGCGGCGGACATGGGACCGCCCTCCACCGAAGCAATGGCGGGTGCAGTGCCGATATGAATCTCGGCCACGCTGCCCACCGGCGATGAGTCGTTGCGATAGGGCACACCGGCCTTGGCGAGTGCCGCCTTGGCAATGTCGCAGGACTGGACAAACTTCTTTTTACCCACCGGGTCGAACTGGAACGAACATGCGTTCGGGTCCGCCACCACGGTGACCGGGGCATTGGTGGAGGCGGCCTCGATGGCCGGATTGGCGTAGTGAGTCAGGCCCTTGAAGATGGGTATGTAAGTCACTGCTGCGAGCAGGCAACCTGCCAGCACGATTTTCTTGCGGCCGATCCGGTCCGACAGACTACCGAACACCACAAAGAACGGAGTCCCCAGCAGCAGCGCTCCGGCGATCAGCAGATTGGCGGGCTGCGCGGCGACTTTCAGCACCTGCGTGAGGAAAAACAGGGCATAGAACTGGCCGCAATACCACACCACGGCCTGCCCCGCCGTGGCGCCCAGCAGCGCGAGAATGACGACGCGCCCATTGCTCCAGTTGGCGAAGGAATCGGTCAAGGGCGCCTTGGAGCTGGTGCCGGCGGCCTTCATTTCGAGGAACACCGGCGATTCCGCCAGCTGCATGCGGATGTACACCGAAATCCCGAGCAGTACGATCGAGACCAGGAAGGGTATGCGCCAGCCCCAGGTATCGAACTCCGCCCCGAGCCAGTTGCGACACAGCATTATCACCAGCAGGCTGAGGAACAGTCCCAGCGTTGCGGTGGTCTGGATCCAGCTGGTGTAGAGGCCGCGTTTGCCCGGCGGCGCGTGTTCGCCGACGTAAGTGGCCGCACCGCCGTACTCGCCGCCCAATGCCAGGCCCTGCAGCAGGCGCAGCGCAATCAGCGCCACCGGTGCAATGACACCCGCGGTGGCGTAGCTGGGCAATACGCCGACCAGCGCGGTCGAGAGACCCATGATCACGATGGTGATCAGGAACGTGTGCTTGCGGCCGACCAGGTCGCCGAGACGACCGAACACCAGGGCGCCGAAGGGCCGCACCGCGAAGCCGGCCGCAAACGCCAGCAGCGCAAAGATGAATCCCGTGGTCTCGTTGACTCCCGAGAAGAACTGCTTGGAGATGATCGCGGCCAGCGAGCCGTAGAGATAGAAGTCATACCATTCGAAAACGGTGCCGAGACTCGAGGCGAAGATGACTTGCCGGTGTGCCTTGTCGATCCCCATTCCTTGGGCGGGCAGCGCTGTGGTGTTCACGGTCTGACTCCTGTCACTATTATTTTAAAATCGCTCGACTTCATCGTCGGTCTCGCCGAGGCATCCCCGGTATTGAACTTTAGTCGAATTGAGTTCGGATCCCCGGTTCGATTCGACTAAGGTCGCAGAGGTCGCTGGATTATGCCAGCCGGCCGGCGGACGGGCATTGTCATCTATTTGTCATGCGGGCGCGCTCGCCTTAAAGTCGGGGCACGGTTGGGGGAACTATGTTTTCTGGCTGGCTGCTCTCGCTGCTGGCGGTGGCCTATCTCGGCTGCCTGTTCGGCATTGCCTTTTACGGCGATCGCCGCCGTATCTATCCCAATCAACGCTCTTTAAGACCTTATATATATAGCCTTGCGCTGGGTGTGTACTGCACCTCCTGGACCTTCTTTGGCGCCGTCGGCAGCGCCGTGCGCGATGGCTGGGGCTACCTGCCGATCTATCTGGGGCCGATCCTCATATTCCTGTTTGGCTTGCCATTCCTGGAGCGGCTGGTGGGGGTGGGACGACTTCACAAGGTCAGTTCCATCGCCGATTTCATCGCCTCCAGATTCGGCAAGAGCCGCGCGCTCGCCGTGCTGGTTACCCTGATCGCGCTGAGTGCGGCCATTCCCTACATCGCGCTGCAATACAAGGCGGTGGTGGCCAGCATCGCGGCGCTGACTGCCGTCGCCGCCGGTCATGCACCGTGGTATCGGGACCCGGCACTGAGCGTGGCGCTCATATTGGCCTTGTTCGCCGTACTGTTCGGCGCCCGGCGCGTGGATGCCACCGGCCACCGCGAAGGCCTGATGCTCGCGATCGCCTTCGAATCGCTGCTCAAACTGCTGGCCTTCGTGGCCGTCGGCGTCTTTGCGTGTCTGCACCTGCAAGGCCGTCCGTGGCTGCTGCCCGCGCGCCTGGCCAGTGGTGCGACGCTGTTCAACAGCGATGCGCTGATCAGTACCGTGCTCGCCGCAGCAGCAATCTTCTGCCTGCCGCGGCAGTTCCAGGTGGGCGTGGTGGAGTGCGCCGACACCGGCGACCTTAAATATGCGCGCTGGCTGCTGCCGGGCTATCTCGCGCTGTTCTCGGTGGTGGTGATTCCGGTGGTGGCACTGGGAACGATCAACGGTCTGATGCTGCACACCGCTTCGGACACGTTGATCCTGACACTGCCCATGAGTTACGGCGCACCGTGGCTGACCGTGCTGGTGTTTCTCGGTGGTCTGTCCGCGGCCACCGCCATGGTGGTCGTGGCCAGTACTGCGCTGGCCGTCATGATCTCCAATGATATCGCCGCACCACTGCTGTGGCGGCAACGACTGGAAGCCGGTTCGAGCCTGGGGCGGCGCGTGCTGTGGGTGCGGCGCGCGGTGATCGTGAGCCTGGCGCTGCTGTCGTTTGCCTACTATCGCTCAACCTCGGGATCGACCAGCCTGGCTGCGATCGGACTGCTGGCCTTCGCCGCCGTGGCACAGTTCGCTCCCGGCATTCTGGCCGCGTTGTACTGGAGTGGCGCCAGCCGCAGCGGCGTGTTTTGGGGAATGCTGGTCGGATTCGTCACCTGGGTGTTGCTGCTGTTTCTGCCGCACCTCGCTGTCGGCGGCCTGATGCCGCACGCGCTGGCCGACTATTCGAGTCCCGGTGCGGTGGGGTCGCGGGCGCTGGTGGCGTTGACACTGAACGTGTGCGTCATGCTGCTGGTCTCGCAGCTGCGCGGCGTGACGCTGCAGGAGCGTTTCGCCGCGCGCGCGTTCGTCGCGCCCAAGCGACCCGCCTTGGGACCGCAGGCCATCACCGCCACCGTGGGTGATCTGCAAAGTGTGGCGGCTCGCATCATCGGTGCCGCAGCTGCGCAGCACGCGCTGCGCGAATACGCCGCGCAAACCCTCGAGGCTTTACCTAAGCCCGCGGAATCGGCCGATCGCGGCCTGCTGCAGCACTTTGAGCGGGTGCTGGCCGGCTCCATCGGCGCCTCCTCCGCCCGTGTCGTGCTGAGGCACGCGCTCAAGCGCAAGGGCCTGACTCCCGACGAGGTCACCGAGCTGCTGGATGAGACCTCGCAGGAACTGCGATTCAGCCGCCAGCTGCTGCAGGCGACCATGGAGAACGTGACCCAGGGAATCAGTGTCGTGGATGCGGAGATGCGCATCGTCGCGTGGAATCGCCGCTATCTTGAACTGGTGGGCTATCCGGATGGCATGGTCTATGTCGGCCGCCCGGTCGCCGAGCTGATTCGCTGGAACGCCGAAAAGGGTGAACTGGGGCCCGGCGATCCCGAGGTTCATGTGCAGAAGCGCCTTGCCCATATGCGCGCCGGCACCGCCTACAACTTCCAGCGAAAACGTCGCAACGGCAAGGTATACAGCATTCATGGTCAACCCATGTCCGGCGGCGGCTTTGTGGCGACCTACACGGACATCACCGAATTCAAGCTCGCCGAGCAGGCGTTGCTGGACGCCAAGCAGGGTCTTGAAGAGCGTGTCGCCCAGCGCACGCAGGAATTGAGCCACGCCCTGGAGGCGCAACGCGCCGCCAAGCTGCTCGCTGAAACCGCCAATGCCAGCAAGACCCGCTTTGTCGCCGCGGCCAGCCACGATCTGTTGCAGCCAATCAACGCCGCGCGCCTGTTTGCCTCCGCACTCGAATCGCGCGCGCGCGAGCACCCGGAATTGCTCGAGCTCGCCGGGCGCATCGATGGCTCAATGCGCGCAGCCGAAGAGCTGCTCAATGACCTGCTCGACATCGCACGCCTGGACAGTGGTGCCCTGCGGCCGGAAATCACCAGCTTTCCGATCGCGGATCTGCTGGAGGACCTGGGACGACAATACGCGCCGCTCGCGCAGGCGCGCGACCTGCGATTGACGATCGTGGACTGTCGCGAAGTGGTCCGAAGCGACCGCGTGCTGCTGCGACGAATCGTGCAGAATTACATCTCCAATGCGCTGCGTTATACGGAGAGGGGCGGCGTGGTGGTGGGCTGCCGACACCGCGCGGAGCAACTCGAGATCGCCGTCTACGACACCGGTCCCGGCGTCGCCGAGCACGAGCGCGATCGTATCTACGCCGAGTTCAGCCGGCTCGATCAGGGTTCCCCGTGGGGGGAGAAGGGATTGGGACTGGGTCTGTCGATCTGCGATCGCCTGGCGCGACTGATGGATCACCATTTGACTCTGATCAGCCGGCCCGGGCGCGGCTCGCTGTTTGGCGTGCGGGTGCCCCGCGATACCAAGGCGCGCCGCGCGACGCGGCACGAGCCGCGGCCGCCGCCGATGGATCCCACTGGACTTCGGGGTCTGCGCGTGCTGTGCGTGGATAACGACCGCCCGATTCTGGATGGCATGCAGGCCCTGCTCGGTACCTGGGGAGTGCACGTGGCCAAGGCCAGAAACACGGCTGAAGCCCTGCGCCTGGCGGCGACCACCGAGGTCGACGTGGTACTCGCGGACTATCACCTCGGCGATGGTGTTGATGGGCTCGAGCTGCTGCGCCGCCTGCAGTCTTCGCAGAAAACCCCGCTGTCCGCAGCACTGATCACCGCCGACCACAGTCCCGAGGTGGCGCTGCTCGCGCGCACTGCCGGCTACCCGCTGCTTCGCAAACCGCTACGGCCGGCGGCGCTGCGCACGCTGCTCGGTGCATTTCGGCTGCGGCTCAACCGCAGCGCCGCGAGCGACATGCGATACTCTCCGGTGTGATCAGGAAAGTCGGCAACACGGACATTCTTCCGGTACACAGGGCTTCCTGCCACTGCGGCGCCGTAGTGCTCGAACTTACGCTGCCGGATGGGATCGTCAATCCGCGTCGCTGCAACTGTTCCATCTGCCGCAGGAAGGGTGCCGTTGCCGCCAGCGTGCCGCTGTCGGGCCTGCGGATCGTGAAGGGCCAGGAGACCCTGCGGCTCTACCAATTCAATACCCGCACCGCAAAGCACTACTTCTGCTCGGTCTGCGGGATCTACACGCATCATCAGCGCCGCTCAAACCCCGACCAGTACGGGTACAACGTCGGCTGTCTCGAGGGAGTCGATCCATTGGAAATCCAGAACGTCCCGACCAGCGATGGGGTCAATCACTCCTCGGATCGTCGGGCCTGAGTTCATGACGGCGCCCGCCGAGGCACGCTCGCTCAGACACGAAATCGGTACCCGCCAGCTGAGCATGATCGCCGTCGGCGGCGCGATCGGCACCGGCCTGTTCTTCGCCAGCGGCAGTGCCATCGCCCAGGCCGGGCCTGGCGGCGCGCTGCTGGCGTACGTGATCATGGGTGTCGCGGTGTATTGCATGATGCAGTCACTGGGCGAGATGGCCACGCAGTTGCCGATTGCCGGGTCATTCGAGGCGTACGCGGAGCGCTTCGTCGATCCTTCGCTCGGATTTGCCGTCGGCTGGAACTACTGGTCCAGCTGGGCCATCACGCTGGCTGCCGAACTGGTCGCAGGCGCCCTGATCGTACAGTTCTGGTTTCCGCACTCCAATTCCGCGCTCTGGGCCATGGGCTTTTTCGTGCTGCTGCTTGCGTTGAACCTGTTGTCGGTCAAGGTATATGCCGAAGCCGAGTACTGGTTCGCCGGCATCAAGGTGGTCACGGTCATCATCTTCCTGGTGACCGGTGCGCTGATGATCACCGGAATGATCGGCGACAACAGCATCGGCTTTCACAACTGGACGCTCAGTGACCCGGCCACCGGCACCCACGCGCCCTTCGTCGGTGGATTCATGGCCGTGATCGCCGTGTTCCTGGTGGCGGGCTTTTCGTTTCAGGGCACGGAAGGCGTCGGCCTCGCGGCGGCCGAGACCAAAGATCCGGCGAAGAGCGTGCCCAAGGCGATACGAACCGTGTTCTGGCGCATCCTGCTGTTCTATGTCGGCGCGATCTTCGTGGTTGGCACGGTGGTGAGCTATACCGACCCGAATCTGCTCCATGGCGATGAGAGCCACGTTGCCTACTCACCTTTCACGATGGTCTTCCAGCACGTGCCGCGGTTCGGGTTCTATGCCGCCAACATCATGAATGCGGTCATCCTGTCCTCGGTGCTCTCCTGCGGAAATTCCTCGATGTACGTGGCATCGCGCATGCTGTACGCCATGGCTCATAGCCGCAAGGCACCGGCGCTGTTCGGCAGGCTCAACGCTCGAGGGGTTCCGGTGCCGGCGCTGCTCGCAACGGGATTGGTCAGTGTGCTGACGTTCTTCTGCAACGCGCTCGGTGGCGATCAGAAGATCTACCAGGGGCTGTACAACGCCTCCAGCCTCAGCGGCTTTCTGATCTGGCTCGGCATCGCCGTCTGCCACCTTCGCTTCCGCAAGGCGTGGGTGGCACAGGGCCGCAGCATCAACGACCTGAAGTTCAAGGCCCGATTCTTCCCCTACGGTCCGTGGCTGGCCGTGGTGCTGTTCATGGTGGTGCTGCTGGGCGCCAACATCGGGGTGTTCCAGACCCCGGTATTCTCCTGGTTCGATTTCGTGACCGGCTACGTGATGATTCCGGTATTCGTCGTCCTCTACTTTGGCCACAAGCTCGTCAAAAAGACGCATCTGATGCCGCTCAAGGATTGCGACTTCGAGGTCGGCGCCGAGGAATGAGCGCCGTTCCATCAAGCTTGGTGGATCGCTCGCGGAAAATAACGCCGCCCTGGAAATTGCGCCACTGAGAACGTCGCTTGCGCCCTCTCTCCTGGCAGGTGCCGTTGTGTCAATCTCTTGACAGAAGAACGCCCAGCCCAGGTCCAAGCTATCTCCCGACGATGAAACAACCACTGAATTGAACGGAGATTCACATGAACAATTTAATTGGTTCCTTCCTGCAGAAGTTCGTGGCCGCTTCGGTAGCCGTGGCGATGACGGGACTGCTCGCCCTGAGCGTGATCAGTTCGACCACCTCTGGCCCTGTCGATCAGATCACAAGCGCTCCCGGCGCCTGATCGCCCGTTCAGCTGTCCTAAATCCAGAGCTTGGGGTCGCCTAAGCTTGCTTCCGATCTCTCGCGGCTGTATACAGCGTAAAAGAGCATCCAAAATGTTCCGAACGACCTACTCAAGGCGTCGGAACCCTTTCAGGGGGCCAGGAAAGGCGGCTCGCGTCATCAATGTCGCGCTCATCGAACCATGCGTTGGGATTATTTGCCTGGTTGCTCGGCTGCTCTGGGGCCGTTGCCGCAAGCGCGACACCGGACGCCTGGCAGCAGGATGTCCTTACAGGTATCCAATCCCGCGAACTCGGCAATCTGCATGATTCCATTGCGACGCTCCAGCGCGCCGTACTCGAGGCCCCTGAATCCGCGAGCCGCGTTTACGCCCGCACCGAGCTCGGAGTCAGTTTGGGGCAGACAGGTCGCCTGGCAGATGCGCAAGCCGCGCTCGAAGTCGCCTACCGTGACGCCGACGATCGATCGCGCTACGGGGTCGCGCTGGCGCTCGGCAATCTCGCGGTCCGGTCACACGACAGTGCACGGGCCGAGCGCTATTACCGCGATGTCATCACCGCAGCGCCTGCCGGGCCAGCTGGCGATGATGCCAGAGTAATCGCTGAACTCAATCTTGCATCGCTGCAACGGCCGCTACAGAGACTGGCAGAGCTGGAGCGGTTGTTGCCTGAGATCGAATCAATGAGTCACCCGCCTGACCGCGCCAGGGCTCTGTTTGGATTAGGCGTGCAGGCCAGTGAATCACTCGAGCAAGCACAGATGATGCGATCGCCGGATGTCGATCGAGCGCTGCGATTGAGCTATCGCGGGCTGCGCTCGTCCGAGCAGTGGGCGCTGCAGGCAGGCGATGTGGCGTTGGCGGTTGACACGACTGATGCGACCGCACAGTTGTACGAGTCGCAAGGCCGCCTTACGGAAGCCGACCAGATCAATCGCCAGGGGATCGTCGAAGCGAGGGGGTTGTCCGAGGGGCAGGCGCAGCTGCCACTGGTGCGACTGGAATGGCGCGCGGCACGCCTGGCGCAACGCCTTGGCGAGAATCCCCGGGCAATCGCGAGCTACATGCGCGCCGCACAACTTCTGGACGCGATGCACCAGGATCTGCCGATCGAGGATGGGCGCGGCCATTCGACATACCAGACATTGCAACGCCCGGTGATCGCGGGTTTGACCGATCTTCTGCTCCAGGGCGTTGACGAGCTGGGATCGGATGCGCAGCAGATGCGCCTGGAGAGCGCAGTGCACTTGACCGAGCAGGCACATCAGGCCGAGCTGCAGGATTATCTCGGCGATCGGTGCTCGGTGGACTTCGTGCAGACGGCGGGTGCCGAGGCGCTGGATGGCGGTATAGCGGTCGTTTATACGATCGTGCTGAAAGACCGGCTGGAAGTGATCGTCCGCACCAGTCACGGACTGCTGCACCATGCGGCGCCGGTTTCCGCGGCGGCAGTGGCCGCGGAAATTCAGACGTTCCGATCCGCACTGCTGGATATCGGATCGCCTGACTATCTGCATTCCGCACAGCATCTCTATCAGTGGCTGATAGCACCCTTCTCGGGCGCCTTCGCGCAGGGTGCTGTGCGCGCACTGGTTATTGTCCCGGATGGCTATCTGCGTCTGATCCCTTTCGCAGCGCTACATGATGGACGACAGTTCCTGGCCCAGAGCTACTGGGTCTCGACCGTGACCGGCATGACTATGACAGAGCCGGCCACGGCCCATCACAAGAAGGTCACATCGCTGTACGTCGGCCTTTCGACTCCGGGGCCGGTGGTGGATCGCCTGCTGGCGATGGGATTCACCGGCGGTATGACCGGCTCTACACAAGACTCACGCGGACTTCAGGAGCCGGGCACTGGACCATCGACCGCGGTGCCGTCCGCCACGCGCGAGCTGACGCTGCGAAGTCAATTGGCGCTTCCGGGTGTGCAGAGCGAAATCCAGGATCTTGTGCCGCTCACTCGCAGTGTCTGGCTGCTCAACGAGCAATTCACGGTCGGGCGCTTTACGCGCGAAGTGCAGAGCGGCCGCTACAGTGTGGTCCATATTGCGTCTCACAGCTTCTTCGGCAGCAACGCCGGCGAGTCGTTTCTACTGGCCTACGACAACGTGATCCGGATCGATCAGCTGCAACATCTGATTGAGTCGAACGACTCAACGCAAAACGGCATTGATCTGCTGACGCTGTCCGCTTGCGATACCGCAACTGGCGACGACCGTGCACCGTTGGGATTCGCCGGGGCTGCTATCAAGGCCAGGGCCCGGAGTGTCCTCGGCAGCCTGTGGCCAGTCAACGATGTGGCAACTCAGCAGTTCATGGATCTGTTCTATAGGGGTCTGACCCAGCACGGCAAATCGGAAGCTTTTAACGATGCGCAGCGCGCATTGATGAGTTCGACGCAATTCTCGCATCCCTACTACTGGGCACCGTTCATTCTGACAGGAGACTGGAACTGAATCGCCATGGAAGGCGCGGGAAAAACCGTTCACATGCCGTACGCCGCTCTGCTGGTGGGCTCGCTGGTGTCATTGCTAGCGCTCGAGGCCCCGCCCGGCCACGCGTCCGGTCCGGCCGGCATCAAGCTCGACGGCACATTGGGCCCATCGGCGGCGGCGTTGGCAGGGCCCACTTACAACATCACGCAGAGCCTCGGCAAGCTCTCTGGCGGGAATCTATTTTTCAGCTTCCAGTACTTCAACGTAGCCACCGGCGAGACCGCGCTGTTCGCGACCACCAGCGCCGGTATCAATAATGTCATCAGCCGGGTCACCGGCGGCTACGCCTCTACCATCGACGGCACCATTGAGCTGCAGGCGGCCTCCGGGGCACCGAACTTCTTCCTGATCAATCCGAATGGGGTGACCTTCTCCAGCAATGCGATCATCGACGTACCCGCGGCTTTCTATGTCAGTACCGCGAATTACCTGAAGTTCAGCGACGGCAATTTCTACGTCGATCCGAGCAAGATGAGCACGCTGTCGGCGGCGGCGCCGGAGGCGTTCGGGTTTCTCGGCACCACGCGTGCGCCGGTGAACATCGAGGGTGCAAATTTGAGTGCGGGTGTTAATGGCGCGGGGGATTTCCAGATTGCAGCCGGCGATGTCACCGTCGATGGCGGGGGCGCATTGATTGGAATCCAGAACTCCACTGGCACAATTGAGGTCACGGCCGTGGGCGGCGCCAGCGCCGAGGTACCGCTCTCGGGTCCGTTCGCCGCCACCGACGGCACAGTGACGATCAGGAATGGTGGCGTGCTGCTGACGCAGGGACAGGGGTCGACCAACGGCGGGGCCATCGAAGTCAATGCCGGCAGCTTGCTGATCGACGGGCTCGGATTGGCAATCAACAATACGGCATTTCAGCAGACGGGAATCACCACCCTGACTGACGCTGCGGGAACGGGAACCGATGCCGCTGGGCCAATCACAGTTGCAGTAGGGAATGATGTCAGCATCGCTAACGGTGGCGGGATTGCGTCAGGCGCTTCCGGGGCCGGCGCTGCGGGAAATATATCTCTCAGCGCAAACACTTTGATGATAAACGGCGGAACTTACTCGGGCTCAACCGGCGTTGCCAGCGAAACGTTTGCTTCAGGATCGGCTGGCAATGTCATCGTCAAGTTGACGGGAAATGCATCCCTTGACAGCGGGGGCGGGATTGCGTCGGCAAGTCTTGGCTCGGGCAATGCCGGCAACATATCCCTGAGCGCTAAGAATTTGGCGATGGATAGCGGGACCACGCCTCCCAATTTCGGAGGTAATACGGGCATCTTTGATCAGACCCTTTCGTCCGGTTCAGCGGGCAGCATTGTCATCAATGTTGTTGATAACACCTCTCTCCTTAACTTTAGCGAGATTAACGCCAACGCTGACGGCACTACGGGAAACGCTGGCAATATTACTTTGAATTCTGGATCACTGATCATCAACGGCGGCCCTTATTTGCTCGCCAGCGGAATCTACGCGAGCGCCTACTTTTATGATCTGCCTCCGTACGGAGTTTCCTCTGGAACGGGCGGAAATATAGCTATCAATGTCACGGGCAGCGTATTGATCGCCAACGGCGGTGACATTGCCAGCAACACACTCGGCCCCGGCAACTCGGGTAACATTTCAATGAGCGCCGGGAGTCTGACAATTGACCGGTCGCCTCCCTACACTCCATTGCCTGCCGATGTTCCGTTCTACGATATTGCCTTCACCGGCCTGCTCGCATATACCCTCGGTTCGGGTAATGCTGGCCAGATCAGCTTGAAGCTGGGGTCTTTATCGATCAGTGGTGGAACGCCCGGCTACTCCGTCGGAATCGTCAGTTCAGACGGAAATCCTGGGCTTGAAGAAACGTTCGGACTCCCTGCCGGTTCCGGGTCGGCCGGATCGATCGTGGCGGACGTCGCCGGGAGCGTGAGCCTGCAAGACGGTGGGCAGATTTCGACGGCAACTTATGGAGCCGGCCCCGCCGGCGCCGTAACCATTACCGCCGGCAGCATAAAGGCTGGAGGCGGCGCAAATCCATCGGGGATTTCAAGTCAGGCATACGCCGGATCCGGCGGACAGACTGGTCAAATCAATATTAGTACCGGGTTGCTGACCCTAACGGCTAATGGGTCCATCGACACTTCAAACGGTGCGACCGTGGCGAATCCGAATCTGGTTACACCTGCTCAAATCAAGGTAACCGCCCAAGAAATCGACATGCTTGGTGGCGCCATTACGGCCGCCTCGACCGGCAATGTTGCCGCCAGTGGTATCGACATCAGCTACACGGATTCGATGCATATGGATCCGAGCACGATCTCAACTTCCGCTGTCGATGGGAACGGTGGACCGATTACGATCAGCGGTCAGGGACCGTTGTTCATCAGTCATTCGAATGTCACGACTTCGGTGACCGGCACGACCAATGGCAACGGTGGCGATATCACGATAACTGTGCCCGAGATCGTGCTCGACACCGGTGTGATTCAGGCAAACACGTCCGCGCCGCTTGCGTCGGGTGGAACCGTCAGCATCGATGCCCTGGGGCTGGTTCCCAGCTTTCAGTCCTTCGTCCTCGGTGGTGGGGCGGTAGCGTTTGTGGCGAATGCTACGGGACTTAACGTCGTGCAGGCCGCCGCTCCTGACGGCGTCAGCGGCGCGCTGAGCGTGACGGTGCCTACTTTGGACCTGGGCAACGCGCTGTTGGGATTGACCGGGCACCCATCGGCGCCATCGGCTTTGGGTCGCAGTCTGTGCGGCTACAGTAAGGGCAGCTCGCTCGCCGTCGCGGGCCGCGGCGGTATAGCGCCGACGGCCTACGACCCGTTGTGGATCGAGCAGGCTCATGGCTGGCGCGCGTCAACAAGCGCCACTGCCGATCGAGCGGGCGCGGCATCGAATCGCAAGAATGTCGAACTCGGAGAGTTCGTCGCGTGTCGTTAAGCGAAACCAACGCTGATGGCGATAGGACTACTCGGGCGTACCGGCCGGATCTGATCCTGATTGGACTGATCGCGAGCAGTTCGGGCCACGCCGCCGGTCCGGCCGGCATCAAGCTGGACGGGACATTGGGGCCATCGGCCGCGGCATTGGCAGGGCCCACCTACAACATCACGCAGAGTCTCGGCAAGCTCTCTGGCGGGAATCTATTTTTCAGCTTCCAGTACTTCAACGTGGCCACCGGCGAGACCGCGCTGTTCGCGACCACCAGTGCCGGAATCAATAACGTCATCAGCCGCGTGACCGGCGGTTACGCGTCCAACATCGATGGCACCATCGCACTGCAGGCAGCCTCCGGGGCCCCGAACTTCTTCTTGATCAATCCGAGCGGCGTAACCTTCACGTCCAACGCCGCGATCGATGTGCCCGCGGCCTTCTACGTCAGCACGGCGAATTACCTCAAGTTTAGCGACGGCAATTTCTATGTCGATCCGAGCAGGCTAAGCACCCTGTCGGCAGCGGCTCCTGAAGCGTTCGGCTTTCTGGGCACCACGCGTTCGCCGGTCAGCATAGAAGGTGCCAACCTCAGCGCCGGAGTCAGCGGTGCGGGAGATTTTCAGATAGCTGCCGGGGATGTGACCATTGATGGCGGAGGATCACTCGCGGGCATCACCAGCACCACCGGCGCGATCCGCGTCACGGCGGTTGGCGGTAGTAGTGCGGAAGTGCCGCTATCGGGACCGCTTGCCGTCGATGACGGGGCGGTCACGATCACCAATGGTGGACTGCTCTGGTCGCAGGGCCTCGGGGCCAGCCCCGGTATAGGCATCACGATCAACGCGGGCAGTCTCCTGATCGACGGCGAATCCTCCGGTTCCGTAACCGGCATCTATGCGGGCGGCGGCGTCAGCGCGCCGGGTCCGGTATCCATCACCATTGGTAATGAGGCCGAAATCGCCAACGGCGGTTCCATCATTTCCTTTAACGCCTCGGCGGGCGCTGCCGCCCATCTCTCACTGAGCGCGGGCAGCCTCGCGATCAACGGGGCCAATGACGGCTTCTTTACCGGCGTCGAGAGCGTAACGGCAGCCGCTGGTGGTGGCGCGGCGCTTCAAGTCGCGGTCGCGGGAGCGACCACGATCAGCGAAGGCGGCGCGATCTATTCGCTCTCCGAAGCGGCTGGTAACGGCGGCGACATCGTGCTCTCGAGCGGTTCCCTGCAACTCGATGCCACCAGTTTTGCGTCGAATACCCTGATCGAAGCGGCGACCCTGGGGCCCGGCAATTCCGGATCGGTGCAGGTCTCGGCCGATTCCCTGACGATGACCGCGCCGGCCTCCGGGACGCAGTTGCCGGTCCAGATAGCCACTGGCGCCTTTCAGGGCTCGGAGGGCGCGGCCGGAGACCTCACCGTCCAGGTATCCGGCAATATTGCGATCGCAGGCGCGGCGGGAATTACTTCGAACACCTATTCGTCTGGCAACTCCGGCCAGGTGAATGTGCAAGCGCTCGGCACGCTCTCAATGAGCAATGACGCAGAGATTGCCTCGGATGCCTACGCCGGAGCGGGCAACGGCGGCAATGCCAACGTGACTGCCGGCGCCCTGGTGATTCAAGGTGCAGCGACCGCAGGCAGCGGCACCGACATCACGACCGCGACTTATACGACGGGTAATGCCGGCGCAATTACGGTCCACACCGGATCGCTCTCGATCGACGGTGCTGGCAGCAACCTCGGATTCACCGGCATCAATTCCTCGAGCAATGCTTCGGGCGCCGCCGGCGCGATTCAGATCGATGTCACGGGTGCGGCAACGATCGCCAATGGCGGCATCATCAGCGACGCAGCCTATGCCCAGGGCAATGGCGGCAACGTCAGCCTGAGCGCCACCGCGCTGGATATCGAGGGAATCAGGAACAGCGCGAGCACCGAAATCGCGACTACGACCTACGGCAGTGGTAATGCCGGCGGGATTTCGGTGCATGCCGGTTCGCTCTCGATCGACGGCGCCGGGGGCAACCAGGGTATTACCGGCATCGAATCCTCGAGCAATGCCTCGGGCGCCGGCGGCGCGATACAGATCGATGTGCCGGGTGCGGCAACGATCGCCAATGGCGGCCTGGTGTTCAGCGCCGCCTATTCCCAAGGCAATGCGGGCGATATCGTCATGTCCGCCGGTACTCTGCTGTTGCAGGACATCGGCAACACCAGCGTCACGGGGTTATATGAAAGCACCTCTGGAGCCGGTTCCTCGGGTGCACTCCAGTTGACGGCCGATTCACTGACCATGATCGGCCCGACGGGCGCCGCCGGGAATCCGGTGAGCATTGCGAGCAGCGCCGACTCGGGCTCTACCGGTGCGGCGGGCGACCTCAGCATCGATGTCTCGGGCAATATATCGCTCACGGGCGGCGCCATCGCATCCAATACCTATTCATCCGGTGCTGGCGGTCAGGTAACAATTAAAGCACTTGGTACCGTGTCGCTGTTCGCCGGTGGTGACATCGATGCGGCCTCCACCGGCAGCACCGGCAATGCCGGCGGCATCAGCTTGACAGCCGCAGCGCTTGACATCGCAGGGCATGGTGCGACTACGGAAACCGGCGTGATCGCCTCGGCCGGTGAAGGCAACGCGGGGAACATACAGGTCCATGTCGGCACGCTGTCAATCGAGGGCGGGCCGGGCACAGGCCTGGCTGATATCGACGCGGCCACATACGGCGCGGGGAGCGGAGGGCAAATTCGCATCGACGTTACGGGCACCGCAACGATTGCGGACGCCGGATTGATTTTCAGCGACACCTACGGGCAGGGCAATGCCGGCAGCATCGATCTGACCGCCGCCAACGTGGTGCTCGATGCCAAGGGCAACACCAACGTCGCCACCGCCATTCAGGCCAGTAGTTACGGTGTCGGCAATGCCGGCTCGATTCAGATCAACGCCGGCTCGCTGACAATGATCAGCGGCGCAACGCCCAATCTGCCGGTCTTCATCGAGACCACAGCCGAGCCTGGCTCGAGCGGGGCCGCGGGCGACGTAAAGGTCGACGTCACCGGCGATATTGAAATTACGGGTACCGCGCAGATAGGTTCTGATACGTACACATCGCGCAATGCAGGTCAGGTCGTGGTAACCGCGGGCGGCAGCATATCGTTGCTTGACGGCGGTTACTTTTCCTCGATCTCGAGTGGGGGCTCTGGAAACGCCGGTGATATCAGCGTCTACGCCACAACGCTCGACATCGAAGGCCAGGGATCCGCCCTGACCGGCATCAGCACAGAATCCTTTGGTGCCGGCAAATCCGGGAATATCATGGTGCATGCCGGCTCGTTGCTGCTCGACGGCGGCGGCGCCGGTGGCAGCGGCACGGCCATAGACAGCGAAGTCTTCCCCGAAGGCGGTTCCACCATCGGCGGTGCCGGCGGATCGATCGTGGTCGATGTCTCCGGCAGCGCCATTCTGCGCAATGGTTCCAAGATTTCGACGACGTCCTACGGATCGGGGCCCGCCGGCGACGTTAGTGTCGACGCTGGCTCGTTAAGCCTGGGGGGCGGCTCCTATCGGTCTATCATTTCCAGCGGCGCCCGTGCGGGTTCGGCCGGTCAGCCCGGCAACGTTTCAATCGAAGTCGGCACGCTCGATATCCTGGCTGACGGCTCTATCAACATCTCCGACAATGCCGAGGTCACCGGTCCGGCATCGATCACTCCCACGCAAATCGCGATAACGGCCGGTCAGATCAGCATGAACGGCGGCCTGATCACGGCCGCCTCGACCGGCAATGTGGCGGCCAGCGCCATCGACATCCACTACGGGTCTGAAATGCGGCTGGACCCGAGCACCATCTCCACCTCCTCTCAGGATGGCAATGGCGGACCTATCACGATTGATGGATCCGGCCCGCTGATAATCAGCCATTCGAACATCACAACTTCGGTGCTCGGGACGGCCAACGGCAACGGCGGCGACATCAACATCACGGTGCCAGTGGTCGCACTCGACAGCGGTGCCATTCAGGCCAACACCCTGGCGCCGCTGGCTTCGGGCGGCACGGTGACGATCAACGCGCAGGCGCTGGTGCCGAGTTATCAGTCCTTTACTCTGGGAGGCAATGCCCTGGCGTTCGATCCAACCGCCACCGGGCTCAACGTCGTGCAGGCCGCCGCTCCCGACGGGGTCAATGGGGCACTCAGCGTCACGGTGCCCACATTGGACCTGGGCAATGCATTGCTGGGGTTGACGGGGCGGCCCGCGGCTTCCGTGGGGCTAGGCCACGATCTGTGTCGATCGACACGTGGCAGCTCGCTCGCGGTCGCCGGCCGCGGTGGTATCGCACCCACGGCTTACGATCCGGCGTGGATCGATCCTGATCGAACGTGGGGCACCGCGTCGATTTCCAGTACCTATGCCGCCGTGGCAACCACGAACGCCCGAGAGAATACGCCCGACGCGCTGTTGGGATGCCGATGAAAAAAAAGGGACCGCATGTCGTTCGGTGCGGTCTCGGAGTGTGTTTGTTGCTCGGCGGCGGCGCTGCCGCGGAAGGCGCCGCCCCTGTAGCAGCTTCAGAAGCCCCGTTTCAATTGCCCTCGGTATCTGGCCCCAGCGCGGATTCGGCCGAGCCCGGCACGGCCTCAATTCGAGTCGAGCGCATCGCATTCCGCGGTAACAAAGCTTTGCGCGAGAGCGTATTGCAAGCTGCTGCTGCGCCTTATATCAGCCGCGAACTGACCGCAGCCGATCTCGAAGAGCTGCGCAACACGCTCACGCATCAGTACACCGACCGCGGCTACATCAATTCGGGCGTGGTGCCGGACCCCAAGTCGCCATACCACGACGGTGTGCTGAGTTTTCTGGTCATAGAGGGACGCATCAAGCAGGTGCGCGTTCACGGCCAGAAGGGTCTGCGTCCGGCGTACGTCGCCGATCGGCTAAGCGGCGGCGATGACGAAGCCCTCAACATCAATTTGTTGCGTGAGCGATTTCAGCGTCTGCTGGATGACCCGCTGTTCGCGCGCGTGAACTCGCGTATCGAACCCGGCGCGGACCTGGGCGAGGCAATTCTGGATGTGGATGTCGAGCGTGCCCGGCCGTATTCGCTGGCGTTCGCGCTCAACAACTACCGCCCGCCGTCCATCGGTGAAAAGGCTTATGACATGAGCGGTGAGGTCCGTGATGTGACCGGGTTCGGTGACCTGTTCGATGTGGATCTGACCGGGCCGCTGAACTTCACCGGGGGCGTCGGTTACAGTTTCAGCTGGCAGTTGCCACTCAATCGCTTTGGTACCGCACTCGCCTTATCGGTGCAGCGAGCCGAGACCGTGGTAAGCGAGGAACCGCTGGCGGCGCTCGATATCCGCAGCACCATTGAGCGGCAGGAGCTCAAGCTGACGCAGCCACTATGGAGCTCGCTGAGCCAGCAGTTCAGCCTGGGAGCCAGCCTCGCACACGAGGAGAATTCGACGGTCCTGGACGGCACTCCCTTCTCGTTTCTGCCGGGAGCGACTAACGGCGTCATTAAGGCGGTCACTGAGCGCCTCATTCCCGACTATAGCTATCGATCGCAGCAGCAGTACTGGGGTGTGCGGGTGACGCTATTGCATGCCTACCTGCTCGACTATCCCTCGGGTCCCGTTTCGTACCAGCTTCCGAATCAGCAGTATTGGTTGTGGACCGGCCAGATCCATAACCTTTGGGAGATTCCCGGGTCGCACTTCGAGCTGGAGTCGCGCGCTACGCTGCAGCGTACCAGCGCACGCATTTCCGATCTTCACACCCTCGAAATCGGCGGCATCAATTCCGTGCGTGGATTCAGGGAGAACGAGCTGCTAGCCGCCAATGTCGATAATGTGAACTTTGATTTTCGCTGGCTGGCGTTGCCAGCCGCCCAAGGGGCGCGTCCGGGACTGAGTGTGGGTACGTTCTTCGACTGGGCCGCCGGCCACGATGTCGGGCAGCCGATCGACACTTTCTCATCCTTCGGCTTTACCACTCGAGTCAAGTGGACGCACCTGCAGGCGGATGTCGCCTTTGGTGTACCCCTTCTCCATCCAAGCTTTACCAGTGAACAGCACGGCAGCTGGCAGGATCATGGAATACACGCGCAGCTGCTGGCAGCACTCTGAGGCCGCATCTGATGCATCCGGAGTGCTGGGGGAATCGATAAAGCATTCAGGGGCTGCGCAATGACGGGAGTACCAGGAAAATGAGAGCGTACCTTGCAATTTCATTGTTGATTTCTGCCGCGGGAGCAGCGGCCGCGGCCCCATCGGATTGTGAGGATGGCGGGAGATATCTGGCCGCGGCGCAGGAAAAGTTCGCTGCCTCGGAATTCAGCGAAGCGGCCGAACTGGCGCAAAGCGCCGTCGACACCTGTCCGAACTATGGCGGCTATGAGGCACTTGGTGAAGCCCGCGCCCAATCCTTGAACCGGGGTGATCATGTGCGCGCGGTCGATGCGTTCGTATCCGCGCATGAACACGCGTCGTCCGACTCGGAGCGCGCGCGCACTCTTTATCAATACGCCCGTCTGCTGAATCTGGATGGCGACCCGCAGAATGCGTATCCCCTTATCAAGGATGCCAAGGCGCTGGATCCAGACAATTCGGATATAGCGACCCTCGCCGGGAAGATCGAACAGCGCATCAATAATCCCACCAAGGAGCAGATCGTGCGCGGCTTGTGGGACTCGATGTACAAGCCGCTGCGGGTCGCGACCGTCAAATCGACACACACCGGTACTGACCCGCTGCCTGCGACCTTCCCCACCAGCAACGCGGCATCGGTCAGCATCCCGATCAATTTCGAGCTCGGCACGACGATGGTCGATGATCGGACTCGGGCGAACATCGCCGTACTGGCCGAGGCGCTGGCCGATCCGGCGTACGCTCAACAGCACTTTACTTTCGTCGGGCACGCGGACGTTCGGGGGGTGGAACCCAATAACGTCGTGCTGTCAAAAAGGCGCGCTGAGGCAATGTCCCAGGCTGTCATTCTGTTGCAACCCTCGCTGCACGACCGTATCGACGTCATCGGACGCGGCTCGTCAGAGCCCATAGACCCAGGGCACGATGAGGAAGCCTACCGCGCCAATCGTCGGCTGCAGGTGCTGCTCAAATAGGCTGCGCCGCTGCCAGACATCTGGCGTGGATACGAGTCCCGGCATCAGTTGCTGCAGCGATCATGGCGCCAATACTCGTTGGCGACATCGCTCCAGCCCTGGCTGATCGCTAACGCCAGGTGCTGGCAGTAACTGCGATAGAGTGGATCTGTCGGCGACAGCGGCTTATCGGCCGCGTTAATCGATTCGCGATAGGCAACCGCCAGAAACAGACTGGCCATTGCATCGCCCGCCGCCGAGGCATCGATCAGCGGCTGTGTCACCTGTGATCGGCTCACATGTCCCGACTGCACGCTGCCGATCAGCAGCGATGCGACCGCGGCTCTGGCGTCTCCAAAGCGGCTAAGCGTCTCCACGTCCCGGGAGAGGGTGTCAAATTGCGAGCTCTGACCGGCCTGACGCATGCGTTTCGCCTGTAGCACGGTACTTAGCGTGTGTTCGGTGACGGCGGTCGTATCGGCCTCGGTCAACACGCTGGCATCGGCCAGCTTGAGGAAGTGCTGCAGTTCGTCGGCGGTGGGTAGTCGCGTCGGCTCGAGCGCAAAAGTGACCGAAGACTCAAGGGCGCCATTCGCGAGTGCCAAGTGGCGGACCTCACCGTAGTAGCCACTGGCAACCGCGACGATTTCATGGCTGCGAGCGGCAACATTCATGGAGTCGCCAGTCAGGGGCCTGGCATCGACAAATACTCTGCTCGTCGGTGGAAGTCGGGTAACGGATAGAGCGACGGGCGCGCCGGTTGAAGAAACGATCACACCCGCTGCACTGGCATGGTGCAGCAGACCAACGCGCCAGACGAGCAGCCCCACCACGGTTGCGAGCACCACACCCGCCGTCACGCCAAGCGGCACCCGGAGCGAGAAACCACCAGCGCGCAACCGGCGCGCGTACGCCACAAGCCAGTCACGGCATTCGGCGGCTGAAGGGCGCGCGCTGGGCTGAACACTCAGGCAGCGGGCAATGAACTCGCCCAGTTCCGTGCCGACCAGCCGCGCAATCGCACGCTGGTCCTGCCGTGTCCTGACCGGATGGACCACCGGTAAGTCGCCCGTGATCATCTCGAACAGCACGAGACCCAAACTGTAAATGTCAATGCGATCGCTCACTGCCTCTCCGAGTGCCTGCTCCGGCGCCATGTAACGGACATTGCCAATCACCAGACCGATGGCGGTCTGGGAGGACTTTGTGGCCTGTGATTTCGCCACCCCAAAATCCGACAATACGGGAGTACCGTCCTCACGCAACAGCACGTTTCGGGGCTTGAAGTCGCGGTGAATGACATCACGGGCGTGGGCGTAGGAGAGGGCATCGGCCAGTCGTGCCGCCAGCTCGACGGCCTCAGCCGCCTTTGGCCGTCGAGAGACCAGCAGCTCGTGCAGATTGCCGCCAGCGACGCACTCCATGACGATGTACTGCTTGCCCTGAGCCCAGCCGCTCGCGTGCACAGTGATTATGTTGGGATGCTGGAAGGCGGCGACGGTCAGTGCTTCGCGGGTAAAACGCTTCTGGTATTCCGGATCATCGGTGAATTCCGGATGGATGATCTTTATCGCGACGTGGCGTTGCAGCGTCAAGTCTTCGGCCAGGTAGACGGCGCCCATGCCGCCCCGTTCGATCAGTCTCAGGACCTTGTATCCTGAAATCCCCTCGATGGCAGCGGATCCGGAAATGCCCGTCGTCTCCATGGCTACTGGCAAACTTACATGAAAGGCATGAGCGAAGCTCGCCCATGGAGGTGGAATTCTAGGACCCCGGCGGGCCCGTTCAACAACGGATCTGCGATGCTTGCAGGTAGGGATTCTCCTGACTTCAATAGGGTTCGACTTGAGTCCGTGTGTAACAATATCCCCTCTACACGCGTTCTTCTCAGCTGAGAGGTTCACCGTGTGGGTCCGGAGCGGAGCCGGGGACCGTGGAGCATCAAATAGCAAAGAACTGTTTCCCATAGATAGGTAGCCACGCTACTTTCTGGAGGCTTCATGTCGGACAAGCCAACGCTGGTGCCAGCGCCGCAGCTGGTCGCGAAGAACCAGGCTCACTGGCCGGGTGAGAGCCCGGCCTACCGCGCTGCGCGCAACGCCCTGCTGATCGAGGAGATCGAGCTGCGCCGCCACCTAGAGCGCGTTGCGGCGCGGCGGCGCGCGCTGCCCCCGGGGGGCGTGGTGCCGAAGGACTTCAATTTTTCTGCCGTAACGGGCCAGATCCGGCTCTCGCAGCTATTCGGTGAGCGCGACACGCTGATGATCTACAGCATGATGTACGGTCCGCAACGCGCGGCACCGTGTCCCAGCTGCACGTCCTATCTGAGTGCCTGGAACGGTGTCGCCGTTAATTTGCGTGAGCGCGTGGCGCTGGCAGTCATGGCTCGCTCGCCGATCGAGCGGCTGATGGAGTACCGCGCGCAACGCGGCTTCAGTCATCTGCCTTTCTATGCCGATACCAGCGGCGAATACACCCGCACCTACGTATCCGGAAGCGATGCGGATATTCCCGGCTTCAGTGTGTTCGTGCGCCGTGACGGCGCCTTGCGACACTTCTACAGCGGTGAAATGAGCGGCGAGATGTCCGATCCCGGCCAGGATCCGCGCGGCGCACCGGATCTCGACCCTCTCTGGACCATGCTGGACCTGACTCCCGAAGGCCGCGGCACCGACTGGTATCCGAGGCTGGAATACGGGCGCAAGTAGCGTATCTGCGCCCAAGGCCGCGGTGTAGACTTTGTGACCCCTTCAGGCTTGAGATAAACAGACTATGGCGACCGAATCCTTTCCCATCGATCTCGGCAAACTCAAGCCGCTCAAGCTCGATCCGGCGGTGACAACGCTCTCCGACCAGGACAAGACCGCGTTGCGCGACAACATCCAGTTGTGCCGCGACACCATCGTATTTTTCACTGCCCTGGCCGGCGCCAAGGGACTGTCGGGACACACGGGTGGCGCGTACGACACGGTTCCCGAGGTCATGATCATCCGTGCCTTCATCGCACAGGGCGCGCCCATCGTACCGGTGTTCTACGATGAAGCAGGGCATCGCGTGGCCACGCAGTACCTGCTCAGCGTCCTCAACGGCGCCATGCCGGCGGAGCGCCTGCTGCACTATCGCGAATACCAGAGCGGTTTGCCCGGACATCCCGAGAAGGGGCTCACGCCGGGCGTTGAATTCAGTTCCGGGCGGCTCGGACACACCTGGGCTTTCTGTAACGGCGTCGCCATGGCCAATCCCGGCAAGGCGGTGATTCTGCTCGGCTCCGACGGCAGTCAGATGGAGGGGGACAACGCCGAGGCGGCGCGTCTCTCGGTCGGCAAGCAACTCAACATCAAGCTGCTCGTCGATGACAACAACGTCACCATTGCCGGCCATCCGCAGGAATACATGGTGGGCTACGACCTGACGCGCACACTGTCCGGCTATGGGCTGACGACCGAAACGACCATGGGCGAGGACCTCGATGCGCTCTACATCGACCTGTGCCGCGTGTTCAACAATGCGCTGCCGCATGCACTGGTGATCAAGCGGCCCATGGCGCCCGGCATCGTCGGCGCTGAGGGCAGCCCGCACGCTCACGAAGTGTTGAAGCCTGAAGTGGCGATCGCCTATCTCGAGAAGCGCGGCGGCTACGAACAGGCGATCGCGATGCTCAAGGCAGCCAAGACCGATAAGAGCCCGCTGACCTATCGCGGCTCCTCTGGCGTCGGCAAGAACCGCGACGACTTCGGCAAGCTGGTCAATGAAATGCTCGATGGCATGGACGAGGCCAGGCGGATGGCGACCGTGCGCGTATTCGACAATGACCTGGAAGGCTCTTGCGGCCTGCACTATATCCGCAAGAAGTATCCGCAGCTGTTCGTGCGGGGCGGCATCATGGAACGCGGCAATTTCTCCGCGGCGGCCGGTTTTGGATCATCACCGGGCAAACAGGGGATCTACGCCACCTTCAGCGCCTTCCTCGAGATGTGCATCAGCGAGATCACCATGGCGCGCCTGAATTTCTCCAATGTGCTGGCGCACTTCAGCCACAGCGGTGTCGATGATATGGCGGATAACACCTGTCACTTCGGCATCAACAGCATGTTCGCGGATGGCGGTGTGAAACCCGGACATGGCGAGGACACCACGCGTCTGTACTTCCCGGTCGACCAGCACCAGTTCGCGGCCTGCGTGAAACGCATCTTCAACGATCCGGGACTGCGCTTCCTGTTCACCACGCGCGCACCGGTGCCGGACATCCTGGGTGAGGACGGCAAACCGTTCTACCAGGGCAAGGCCTTCGAGCCGGGCAAGGACGATGTGCTGCGCAAACCCAAAGACGGCGGCGGCTATGTGGTGGGAGTCGGTGAGGCCGTGTATCGCGCGCTCGATGCCGTGATCGGTCTCAAGGAAAAGGGTATCGAGGCGGGTCTCGTCAACAAGGCGACGCTAAACGTCGTGGATGAGTCGATGATGCGAACCCTTGCCAAGGCGCCATGGGTGCTCGTGGTCGAGGGCTGGAACATCAAGACAGGACTCGGCAGCCGCTTCGGCGGCTATCTGCTCAAGTACGGTTTCAAGGGCAGGTACGACCATCTCGGAACGCATCTCGAAGGCTGTGGCGGGCTATGGCAACAGATGGGCTACCAGGGTATGGATCCGGCCGGCATCACTGCCGCGATCGAGAAGCTGAGCGCTCGTGCCTGAACGGCGATCAATCGGATTGTGACCGGCGAGCCGCGGCCTCGGATGCCGCCGCCGATCACCACGCAGTCATAGTCCACTCCGGCAGCGCCGACCTGGATGGTCGCATTTGTTCGCCACCATACCCTGAATCTCGTCCCCGCTATGTACGTCTCAGCACAGAACTCCCCGGAAAATGTCTCTACCTTCCCGCAATTACGGGCCGTATTCGGCGGGCAGGCATCAATCGGAATGGAGAATTTCAAGTGAAGATATTAGTCATCGGCGGCACCGGCCATGTCGGCGCAGAAGTCGTCAAAGCATTAAAAAGCAGGGACGCTGAGGTTCGGGTACTGGTGCGCAAACCTGACGTGAAATCGCTATCTGGAGTCGAGCTGGTCGTAGGTGACTTGCTCGATCCTGTCTCGATCAATAAAGCAATGGAGGGGGTTGATAAGTTATATCTGCTGAACGCTGTCACTCCCGATGAGTTAACCCAAGGGTTGATTGCCTACGATCTGGCCAAAAAGCACAAGTTGTCTCACGTTGTCTACCACTCGGTATTTCGCGTTGACCATTTTAAGGATGTTCCGCACTTCGCCTCGAAACTCGCCATTGAGAGCGCGATCCGGGAATTTGACGTGCCGTTTACAATCATCCGGCCGAACTATTTTTTCCAGAACGACGCGTCCTTCAGAGACGTCCTCTCCAAGATGTCCGTGTATCCCAACCCGCTTGGATTCGTTGGTATATCGGCCGTCGATATTCGCGACATAGCTGAAGTTACCGCAATCACGCTGATGTCTGACCAACACTTTGGGAAGACTTATAACGTTAATGGCCCGGCCATTCTAAGCGGCCCCGGAGCCGCATCGATCTGGAGCGAAGTGTTCGGTAAGGCAATCAGATATGCGGGAGACGATCTGGATAGCTTCGAAGAACAGATGCGCCAGCATGCTCCCTCTTGGGCGGCCTTCGATATTCGCATGATGTTTCAAGGGTACCTCGAGCGGGGTTTTGTCGCCGAAGATGGTGATGCTGCGACGTTGACCAAGCTCTTAGGACATGAACCGCGTAGTTATAGGGATTTTGCATACGAGACGATGCGTGAATGGCAGAGCCTCCCCACTTCGCGAGAGGCGGCGTAGCGGTCTGATCGCGATTTCGTAGCGACGACCGGCGCGCTTTGATGGGTCTCCCCTAAAAGTCACTTGCTCTGATCATCCTCGCCGCGCATCACACATGAAACACCTGCGCGAGAAATCTGCGTTCCCGAAGCTAGCCGACATTTTTGCCGCTACTTCCGTCGGTATGTGGCGCGACTACCTCAGCGTGCGCTATCTGCACGCCATCAACTGGTCGAGCCCGGGTTGTATTGCCACAGATCGTTGAGGTAGCCCAAGTTGCCGGTTGAGTCGTAGCCAACGCCGCCGAACAGCCAGAGGTTGCCAGAGGAGTCGATCCAGGAGCTGCTGGAATTACGCCCTCCCGGCACACTGTCGACCGAGGCCGTGCCCTTGGTGTCGTAAATCCCTGTGACGTTGTCGCCGCTCCCGCCACTGACCCAGGTCCACTCGCTGGTGCTCGGAGTGAATTCCCACAGATCGTTCAGATTCCCGACACCGCCGCTCGAGTCATACCCAATTCCGCCGGACAGCCACAAGTTGCCGCTGGAGTCGACCCAGGAACTGGCTGCCTGACGCGCTCCTGGCACGATGCTGGTCGAGGCAGTGCCCAGAGTGCCGTAAACCGCACTGGCATTGGCCACGCTTTCGCCCACGACCCAGGTCCACTGCCCGGTGCTCGGAACGTATTCCCACAAATCGTTGAGTTTGCCCACGCTGCCGGTTGAGTCGTAGCCATAGCCGCCGAACAGCCAGAGGTCGCCGGTGGAGTCGACCCACGAACTCGCCGAGTAGCGCGCGCCCGGCACGTTGGTAGCCGCGGCGGTGGCCTGCGTGCCGTAGACGCCAGCGGCATTGTCTGCGCTGCCGCCATTGATCCAGGTCCACTCATTGGTGGTCGGGCTATATCGCCACAGATCGTTCAGATTCCCGACAGCGCCGGCCGCGTCATAGCCGACTCCGCCGAACAGCCAGAAGTTGCCGGTGGAGTCTTTCCAGGAACTGGCGGAATAGCGCGCGCCCGGCACGTTGCCGGCAGCCGCGGTGCCTTGCGTCCCGTACACTCCGGCGGCGTTATCTGCGTCGCCGCCGCTGATCCAGGTCCACTCATTCGTGGTCGGACTATATCGCCACAGATCGTTCAGATTCCCGACGACGCCGGCCGCGTCATAGCCGACTCCCCCGAACAGCCACAAGTTGCCGGTGGAGTCGATCCACGAACTCGCCGAATAGCGCGCGCCGGGCACGTTTCCGGCAGCGGCAGTAGCGAGTGTGCCGTAGACCCCGGTGGCATTGACGACGTTGCCGCCACTGATCCAGGTCCACTCTTTAGTGCTGGGACTGTAGCGCCACAGGTCGTTCAGATCCCCCGCAGTGCCGGTTGAATCGTAGCCAACCCCCCCGAACAGCCAGAAGTTGCCGGAGGAGTCGGTCCAGGAACTGGCGGAATAGCGCGCTCCCGGCACATTGGTGGCCGCGGCAGTAGCGAGTGTGCCGTAGACGCCGGCGGCATTGACCGTATCCAGGCCTGCTTGCCAGACCCACTCCCCAAAGCTGCACACCACGACGACATTGCCCACATCACCGGTATTCGTTCCGCTGCCATCACTGACTTCGCAAAGCTCATCGGTAGGTTGGGTCTTCACGGTGACCGAATAGCTGCTTCCGGCGGCAAAGGAGCTCCCGAATGTCCAGCCGGTCGCGCCCGCCGAGACGGTCACGGTAGCGCTGCCGTTGGCCAGCACGACGCTGCCGGCAGTCAAGCCGCTGATCGAGCCGCCCAGCGTGTAGTTCGTGGTGGTGATGTTAGTCGTGTTACTGCTGCCACCACCGCAATCCGCGAGTGTTAAAGCGACTCCCGCGATGAGAGTGATCAGCACGCGGTTTGCTCGTGGACACATTGTTTGTCTCATTTCGGCCGTACAAATCGCCATAGATCGCTGAGATAGCCGTTGCCGGCCGAGCCATAGCCCGCCCCGCCGAACAGCCACAGGTTGCCGGAAGTGTCGATCCACGAACTCGCCGCCTGGCGTCCCCCGGGCCCGTCGCCGGCCGAGCCGATGGCCTGGGTGCCGTAGGTCCCGCTGGCATTGGCTATGTTGCCGCCACTGACGGAGGCCCACTCGTTGGTACTGGGTTTGTATTGCCACAGATCGTTGAGGGCGCCCACATTTCCGGTTGAGTCGTCGCCATACCCTCCGAACAGCCACAGGTTGCCGGACGAGTCGATCCAGGAATTCGCCGCCTGGCGCCCTCCCGGCACGTCGCCGGCCGAGACAACGCCCTGGGTTCCGTAGATCCCTTTGGCATCGGCTACGTCGCCGCCGCTGATCCAGGTCCACTGGTTGGTGACGGTACTGAGTTGCCACAGGTCATTGAGATAGCCCACGCTGCCGGCCGAGTCGTAGCCGTATCCGCCGAACAGCCACAGGGTGCCGGAGGAATCGGTCCATGAGGTCGCCGACTGGCGTGCTCCCGGCACGTTGCTGGCCGAGGCGGTGGCCCGCGTGCCATAGACCCCGACGGCATTGTCCGCGTTGCCGCCACTGATCCAGGTCCACTCGTTGGTGCCCGGATTGTATTGCCACAGGTCATTGAGTTTGCCGACAGTGCCGGTTGAGTCGTATCCGTAGCCACCGAACAGCCACAGGTTGCCGGAGGCGTCGGTCCACGAACTCGCCGAATAGCGCGCTCCGGGGGTGTTGCCGGCCGCCGCTGTGCCCTGCGCGCCGTACACGCCGACGGCGTTGTCTACGTTGCTGCCACTGATCCAGGTCCACTCGTTGGTGCTCGGACTGTATCGCCACAGATCATTCAGATCTCCGGCAGCGCCGGTTGAGTCATCGCCAACCCCGCCGAACAGCCACAGGTTGCCAGCGGAATCGGTCCACGAACTCGCTGCATAGCGCGCTCCCGGCGCGTTGCCGGCCGCGGCGGTGCCCAGCGCGCCGTAGACTCCGGCGGCATTGTCGGCGTTGCCGCCAGTGACCCAGGTCCATTCGTTGGTGCTCGGGCTGTATCGCCACAGATCGTTCAGATTTCCTGCATCGCCGGCCAGGTCATAGCCGGCTCCGCCGAACAGCCACAGGTTGTCGGCGGAATCGGTCCACGAACTCGCCGCATAGCGCGCTCCCGGCGCGTTGCTGGCCGAAGCGGTGTTCTGCGTGCCGTAGACCCCGGCGGCATTGACCGTATTCAAGCCCGCTTCCCATATCCACTGCCCATAATCGCTGCAGTCCACCGCCACATCAGTCAAGTCGCCCGGAAGCGTCGCCCCGCTGCCGCCACTGACTTCGCACAGCACTCCGGCGGGTTGGGTCTCTACGGTCACCGAGTAGGCGCTGCCGGAATCAAAGGAGCTGGCGAATACCCAGCTGGTTGCGCCCGCCGCGACGGTCACGGTGGCGGTACCGTTGGCCAGCACGACGCTACCTGTTGTCAGACCGCTGATGGTGCCGCCAATGGTAAAGCTCGAGCTGGACGCGGATTTGCTGCCGCCACCGCAGGCTGCGAGTGCCGCCGCAGCTGTCATCAGACAGACGCCCCGTAACGCAGCGCCCAGTGTGATTACGGGCTTGCTCGATCTACCGTTCATGACATTTCTCTCTTTACGAGACCCGTTGCGGTGGCGGGGCCTCAGGGGCTCTGCGTGAAGCTCCACAGGTCATTCAGGTCGTCTTCCACCCCGGATGAATCGGAGCCGAAGCCGCCGAACAGCCAGAATTTACCGCTGCTGTCGGCCCAGCCGACCGCCTGTTCGCGCGCGCCGGGAGTGTTACTGACCGAGGGTGCGCCCTGTATCCCGTAGTTCGCAGGTGCGGTGATGGACGAGGAGCCCCCGATCCAGGTCCAGACCCCGGAGCCGAAGTTGTACTCCCACAGATCGTTCAGATCTCCGGCAGCACCGGACTGCCCGTATCCGTAACCACCGAACAGCCAGAAGTTTCCCGACAGGTCTTTCCAAGACACAGCCGAGACGCGCGCGCCCGGATTATTGCCGGCGGCGCCCGCACGCTCAGTGCCATACACACCGGCGGCATTCGCCCCATCGGAACCGCCGATCCACGTCCACTGGCCGCTGACGGGGCTGTACTCCCACAGGTCACTGTACTCTTGGGTCAGGCCGCCGCTGCCCAGACCCAAGCCACCGAACAGCCAGACATTACCGCTGCCATCCAACCAGGCGCCGCCACCCATGCGGGCACCGGGCACGTTACCGGCGGCCGCACTCCCCTGCGTGCCGTATACACCCGCCGCATTGGGCGTGGCGGAGCCGCCGACCCAGGTCCATAGCCCAGTGGTCGGGTTATAGCTCCAGAGGTCATTGAATACAGCCAGATAGCTGCCATCCGATTTGAGCTGCGCGCCGCCAAACAGCCAGAACACCCCGGCGCTGTCGACCCAGGTGATCGCATCGGTACGCGCCGGCGGCAGATTTCCCGCAGCAGGGACACCCGCTGTGCCGTAGCTCCCTGCGCCGGCGGCAGTGTTCGCGCCACCCACCCAGGTCCACAATCCGGTGGTCGGGCTGTAGCTCCACAAGTCATTGAATTCCTGCCAGTTCTGAGCGGCAAGGTTGTCGCCGCCGAACAGCCAGAGATTGCCCGCGGCATCGGTCCAGCTTGCAGAGCCCTCGCGCGCACCGGGATTGTTACCGGCGGCCGGCGCGCCCAGAGAACCATAGGAGGCTGCGGCTCCCGTGACGGCAGCGCCGCCTTGCCATGCCCACAGTCCCGCTGTGGGGCTGTACTCCCACAGATCATTGAGCATGGCAACATTGCCCGCACTGTTGCCGCCAAACAGCCAGAAATTGCCGGCCGCATCGGTCCATGCGACCGGCTGCCGGCGCGCGCCGGGAGTGTTACCTGCCGCCGCGGTGCCCTGCGTGCCATAAACGCCGGGAGCGTTCACGAAGTCTGCGCCATCAACCCAGGTCCATACGTCGGTGGTGCCCGCGCTCAGGCTACACACCACGGCGATATTCGTGACCGCGGCCGTGGCCGTTCCGCTGCCGTTTTTGACCGAGCAGACCTGGTTGGCCGGTTGCGTGGCGATGGTTACGCTATAGGCGGAACTCGGCTGCAAGGTAACGCCAAACGCGAACGGACCATTGCTCGACACGGAGAGGTTGTCGCCGCCGTTGTCCTGCAGGACGATCGTTCCGGAAAGACCCGCAATGTTGCCGCCGATCGAATAAGTCGGCGCAGTGGCGTGGTAAGTCGGTATGAACACGCCACTATCATCACTGCCGCCGCAGCCCGACAGCACAGCGGCAAGTCCGATGACCGGCAATGAAAATACATGGCGCATGACAAAGCCCGTCAATTCGGCGTTGAACCGCACAATAGCGCCCCGGGAGCCGGAACGGTTGACGAGTTGACGTTTCTTGACAGGGTGATCTGTTTTTTTAATCTTCAATTTCCCAGCAGATACCGGCACTTACATACCTACGACCGCTGCCAAGGACAAGAGTTTCCCTGGAGTGCCCGTCCATCGGCTCCGCGGTCAATTTCCGCTAACGCTAAAGCGTCCACGGAAGGAGTCTATGGGAAGGCGATGGCGGCCTTTGCCCGGCATCCTCGTTGGCCTCTCGATGCTACCCCACCACGGCCGGGCGCAGGACAGCCCACGGGTCGACCAGCGACGGACGCGCAACATTGGCCACGCTGGCAGAAGCCGGCGTTCGCCGCCCAAGATGGCTTCCACGGTGCGGTTAATTGATAGGCGGCTACTCCACCGTCACGCTCTTGGCCAGATTCCGCGGCTGATCGACGTCGGTGCCCTTGAGAATGGCCACGTGATAGGCCAGTAGCTGTAGCGGTACAGAATAGATGATGGGCGCCTGCAGGTAGGTCACGTGCTTGGGCATGTGGATGACGTGCACACCGTCGCTCGATTCCACGCCGGCGTCCGGATCCGCGAATACATACAGCACCCCGCCCCGGGCGCGGACTTCCATGAGGTTGGATTTGAGTTTGTCGAGCAGATCGTTGTTGGGAGCCACGGCCACGACCGGCATGTCGGAGTCGACCAGCGCCAGCGGTCCGTGCTTGAGCTCGCCCGCGGCATACGCTTCCGCGTGTATATAAGAGATCTCCTTGAGCTTGAGGGCCCCTTCCATCGCAATCGGATACATGGGCCCGCGGCCGAGGAACAGCGCGTGGCGCTTGTCGGCGAAGTGCAGGGCCATGCGGTGGACGGTGGAATCCAGCTCGAGGGTTTTCTCGATGAGCGCCGGCAATTCGATGAGACGGGTGACCAGGCTTCGCTCACGCTCCGGGTCGCTGCCATTGTGGCGCGCCAGTGCCGTGGTCAGCATGGCGAGCGCCGTGAGCTGGGTCGTGAACGCCTTGGTCGAGGCGACGCCAATTTCCGGGCCGGCGCGCGTCAGCATGACCAGTTCAGATTCGCGCACCAGCGAGCTTTCGGGTGAATTGCAGATCGCGAGCGTCGAGAGATAGCCGTTCTGGCGGGCCATGCGCAGCGCGGCCAGCGTATCGGCGGTCTCACCCGACTGCGATATGACCACGAACAGCGTGTTCTTGGACACGACGGGATTGCGATAACGATATTCGCTGGCGATCTCCGCGTGGCAGGTGATCCGGCAAATCTGCTCGATCAGGTACCGGGCAACCACACCGGCGTGATAACTGGTGCCGCAGGCCACGATGTGCACGGCTTCGACCCGCTCGAACACTGCCGTGGCCGCAGGCCCGAAGGCGGCCTCGAGCAGCCTGCCGTTGGCGATGCGTTCCTGCAGCGTGTTCGCGACTGCACGCGGCTGCTCGTGAATTTCCTTGAGCATGAAATGCCGGTACTGGCCCTTTTCGGCGGCATCGGCGGTCAGCTCGCTTTCCATGACCGGTCGATCCGCGTTGTTGCCTTCGCGGTCGAGCACGCGCACGCCGGTGCGCAGCACCTCGGCGATATCGCCCTCGTCGAGGAACATGAAGCGCCGTGTAACGGGCAGCAGCGCGGCGACATCCGAGGCGACGAAGTTCTCGCCCAATCCCAGTCCCAGCACTACCGGGCAGCCCACGCGGGCGACAATCAGGCGGTTCGGTTCCCGCTCGCTGATGACGGCCAGCGCGTACGCGCCCTCGAGTTCAGCCACCGTTGCGCGCACGGCGTCAAACAGGTCACCGACCTTCTGCAGGTGATAGTGCACACGGTGCGCCACCACTTCGGTATCGGTCTCGGAAGTGAAGGCGTAGCCGGCGGCTTTGAGCTCGTCGCGCAGCTCCTCGTAATTCTCGATGATGCCATTGTGCACGACCGCCAGGCCATCGCGTGACAGGTGCGGATGAGCGTTGCGCTCGCTCGGCACGCCGTGCGTGGCCCAACGCGTATGGGCGATTCCGGTGCGCCCCTGTATGGGCATTTCGACCAGCGCCTGCTCCAGCGCCCGCACCTTGCCTACCGTGCGCAGGCGCTGCATGTGGTTGTCGGCGGAAATCACCGCGATTCCCGCGGAGTCATAGCCACGATATTCCAGGCGTTTGAGACCCTCGATGAGCACCGGCACGATGTTGCGATCGGCGACGCCTCCCACTATTCCACACATGATCGCAACGCTCCTGTCATGGTTTGCGCGGGTTCTTGGTCGGTCGTTGCCAATTATCGATGGTGACCTGGCGCGCGCGTGCCAGGGTCAGCTTGCCGGCCGGCGCCTCACTGGTCACGGTGGTGCCCGCGCCGATGGTGGCGCCGTCCCCGATCTTGACGGGCGCCACGATCATGGCGCCCGAGCCGATGAACGCGCCGTTGCCGATCTCGGTGCGCCACTTATTGGCGCCATCGTAGTTGCAGGTGATGGTACCGGCGCCGACGTTGACATCGTGACCGACATCGCTGTCGCCGATGTAGGTGAGGTGATTGGCCTTGCTGCGCTCGCCGATGACGCTGTTCTTGACCTCGACGAAATTGCCTATGTGGACTTCATTCTCCAATTTGGCCTGCGGGCGCAACCGTGCGAAGGGCCCGATCTGGCAGCGGGCGCCGATCTGCGAGTCGCGCATCACACAGTTCGGAAAGATCACGGTGTCGGCGCCGACGCTCACATTCGTCAGTACGCAGTTGGGGCCGACGTGTACACGATCCTCCAAGTGCACCCGGCCGTGCAGCACGACGTTGACGTCGATCACCACATCGCGGCCGACCGTGACTTCGCCGCGCACATCCAGGCGCGCCGGATCGATCAGCGTGACACCGGCGCGCATCAGCGCGTGCGCACGGCGGCGCCGGTACTCGGCTTCAGCGGAGGCCAGCTGCAGCCGGTCGTTGACGCCCAGCACCTCGGTAGCGTCATCGGCCACGACGCTGCGAACCCGCGTGCCGGAGCGCAACGCCAGGGCGATGATATCCGTCAGGTACAGTTCGCCCTCCTCATTGCGCGGCTTAAGCTTTGCCAGCCATTGCCGCAATAGCTGCGCGGGTGCGAACAGCACACCGCTGTTGATCTCGCGAATTGCGCGCTCGCGCGCGGTGGCATCGGCTTCCTCGACGATGCGGAGCACCGAGCCGCGGGCGTCGCGCACGATGCGGCCGTAGCCGCTGGCGTCAGGCAGGGTCGCGGTCAGCAGCGCCAGCCGTTCGCCGCCGCCGGCCTTGATCAGCGCGCGCAGCGTCTCGGGGCGCAGCAGCGGCACGTCGCCGTAGAGGACGAGTACGTAATGATTGTCGGGCACCGCGGGGATGGCCTGCAGCACCGCATGCCCGGTGCCGAGCTGTTGCGCCTGTTCGGTCCAGATCACGGGTGCCTTGGAGAAGTATTCGCGCACCTGCTCGCCGCCATGACCGTAGACGACATGCGTGCTCGCCGGCTGCAGTTCCGCCGCGCGCTCGAGCACGTGCGCCAGCAGCGGCTCGCCGGCCAGCGGCTGCAACACTTTGGGCAGATCCGAGAGCATGCGCGTGCCGCGACCGGCCGCGAGAATGACTATCGAGAGCGGGCCGACCTTGGGTTCACGTCGTGAGTCCTTGCGGGGCATCCTTCAAATTGTAGCAGTACCGAACGCGGCGAAATGCCGCCTGCTGCTCAGGATGGGAGGCGTAGCCGCTAGCCTCTGGGGTTGCGCAGTTTCTGGATCATCTTGATCTGCGCAATGGCACGCTGAAGCTCGGCCAGAGCCTGCGCCTGGGTGAGCTTATCGACCTGTCCTGCGAGCACTTCCTCGGCGCGCTGGCGGGCTGCTACGGCCGCGGCTTCATCCAGATCCTTGGCGCGCGCCGCCGTGTCGGCCAGCACCGTGACCCGCTGCGGCTGAATCTCGAGCACGCCACCGCCCACGAAGAATGAGAGCTCCTCGCCTTCGGGTGTTTTGACGCGTACTTCGCCCGCCTTCAACAGCGTCAGCAGGGGTGCGTGCCGCGGCGCCACGCCGATATCGCCTTCCGAGGCCGGCAGGAACACCATTGCCGCGGGACCGGCAAAGATCTCGCCTTCGGCGCTGACGATGTCGACCTGGATGGTGCTCATTGCTGCTGCGTCTTGGCCTTTTCGACGGCCTCTTCAATGGTGCCGACCATGTAGAAGGCCTGCTCGGGCAGCGAGTCGTACTCGCCATTGATGATGCCCTGGAAACCGCGGATCGTATCCTTGAGCGGAACGATCTTGCCGTCCTGGCCCGTGAATACCTTGGCAACATTGAACGGCTGCGACAGAAAGCGCTGAATCTTGCGCGCGCGATACACCGTCAGCTTGTCCTGCTCCGACAGCTCGTCCATGCCGAGGATCGCGATGATGTCCTGCAGTTCCTTGTATCGCTGCAGCAGCGCCTGCACGCCACGCGCCGTGTTGTAGTGCTCCTCGCCGACCACCAGCGGATCGAGCTGGCGGCTGGTCGAGTCGAGCGGATCGACCGCCGGATAGATGCCCAGTGAGGCGATCTGGCGGCTGAGCACCACGGTCGCATCCAGGTGCGCGAAGGTCGTTGCGGGCGAGGGATCGGTCAGATCGTCCGCCGGCACGTACACGGCCTGGATCGAGGTGATCGAACCGGTCTTGGTGGAAGTGATGCGCTCCTGCAGCACACCCATTTCCTCGGCCAGTGTCGGCTGGTAGCCGACCGCCGAGGGCATGCGGCCCAGCAGCGCCGAGACTTCGGTACCGGCCAGCGTGTAGCGATAAATGTTGTCGACGAAGAACAGCACATCGCGGCCGCGGCCGCTGGCCTGCTTCTCGTCGCGGAAGTACTCGGCCATGGTCAGGCCCGTGAGCGCCACGCGCAGGCGGTTGCCCGGCGGCTCATTCATCTGGCCATAGACCATCGCCACCTTGGAGTTTTCGAGGTGGTCCTTGTCGATAACGCCCGACTCGATCATCTCGTGATAGAAGTCGTTGCCTTCGCGTGTACGTTCGCCGACACCCGCGAACACCGACAGACCCGAATACTGCTTGGCGATGTTGTTGATGAGCTCGAGCATGTTGACGGTCTTGCCGACACCGGCGCCGCCGAACAGGCCGACCTTGCCGCCCTTGGCGAAGGGCACCAGCAGATCGATGACCTTGATGCCCGTGACCAGCAGATCCTGCCCGCCGGCCTGTTCGTCGTAGCTCGGGGCCGGCCGGTGGATCGGCAGGTATTCCTTGGTCTGCACCGGGCCGCGGTTGTCCTGCGGCTTGCCGAGCACATCCATGATGCGTCCGAGCGTACCGGCACCGACCGGCACCGAGATCGGCGCACCGGTGGTCTCGACCAGCAGTCCGCGCTTGAGTCCCTCCGAGGCGCCCATGGCGATGGTGCGCACCACGCCGTCGCCGAGCTGCTGCTGCACCTCGAGCGTCAGGTCCACATCCTTGAGCTTGAGCGCTTCATAGATGTTCGGTACCGACTCGCGCGGAAATTCCACGTCGATGACCGCACCGATGATCTGCGTGATCTTGCCCGTCGTCACATTCGCTGTCGCCATATTCGCCATCCTTTAAACTGCTGCCGCGCCGCCCACGATCTCGGCCAGCTCCTTGGTGATCGCCGCCTGCCGGGCCTTGTTATAGACCAGCTGCAGCTCGCCGATGATCTTGCCGGCGTTGTCCGAAGCGCTCTTCATCGCCACCATGCGCGCGGCCATTTCCGAGGCCACGGTCTCGACCGCGCCCTGGTAGACCTGCGACTCGACATAGCGCGTCAGCAGTCCTTCGAGAATCGCCGCAGCATCCGGCTCGTAGATGTAGTCCCAATGCTCGGGCAGCGGATCGCCTTCTGCGGCCACCGCTTGCGCGGGCAGCAGCTGCAATGCCACCGGCTTCTGCGTCATGGTGTTGACGAAGGTCGCATTGACCAGGAACACGCGATCGAGCTTGCCGTCGCGGTAGGCATCGAGCATGACTTTGACCGTGCCAATCAGGTCCTTGATGTGCGGCCGGTCGCCGAATCCACCAGCACCGCCGAGTATCGGCAGCCCGAGCCGGCGGAAGAACGCCAGGCCCTTGTTGCCGAGCACCGACAGGCTCACGGTTGCGCCCTTTGCCTGCCATTCCTTGGCCAGCAGCAGCACGCTCTTGAATACGTTGCTGTTGAGGCCGCCGGCAAGCCCGCGATCGGTGGAAACGACGATGATGCCCACACCCTTGGGCTCACGTTCCATCAGGAACGGGTGCCGGTAGTCCGGGTTGGCCTCGGACAGGCGGCTGATGAGCCCGCGCATCTTGGCGGCATAAGGCCGCGCGGCGCGCATGCGCTCCTGCGCGCGGCGCATCTTGCTGGCCGCGACCATCTCCATCGCCTTGGTGATCTTCTGCGTACTCTTGACGCTGGCGATCTTGGAGCGGATTTCCTTGGTGCCGGGCATGGCGGTCAGTAAGTGCCGGTGGCGAGGAAATCCTCGCAGATCTTCTTCAACGAAGCCTCGTGCTGCTTGAGCACGGGGTTGTCGTTGATGGCCTGCAGCGTTGCGCGATTATTGGTGCTGGCGAATTTCTGCAATGCTGTTTCGAAATCCACGACCTTGGCGCGCTCGACCTTGTCCATGTAGCCGTTGTTGACCGCGTAGATCGACAGCGCCATCTGCGCCACCGACATGGGTGCGTACTGCTTCTGCTTCATGACCTCGGTGACCCGCTGGCCGCGCTCGAGCTGCTTGCGGGTGGCCTCGTCCAGGTCGGAAGCGAACTGCGAGAACGCCGCCAGCTCGCGATACTGCGCCAGCGCCAGGCGGATACCGCCGCCGAGCCGCTTGATGATATCGGTCTGCGCCGCGCCGCCGACGCGCGACACCGAGATGCCGGCGTTCATGGCCGGACGGATACCGGCGTTGAACAGGTCGCCTTCGAGAAAGATCTGGCCGTCGGTGATCGAGATCACATTGGTGGGCACGAACGCGGTCACGTCGCCGGCCTGGGTTTCGATGATCGGCAATCCGGTCAGTGAACCGGTCTTGCCCTTGACCTTACCCTTGCTGACCTGCTCGACGTATTCCTCGTTGACGCGCGCGCTGCGCTCGAGCAGGCGCGAGTGCAAATAGAACACGTCGCCGGGGAATGCCTCGCGGCCCGGCGGCCGGCGCAGCAGCAGCGAGATCTGCCGATAGGCGACGGCCTGCTTCGACAAATCGTCATAGATGATCAGCGCGTCTTCGCCATTGTCCATGAAGTACTCGCCCATGGTGACGCCCGAGTACGCCGACAGGTACTGCATCGAGGCGGGCACCGAGGCGGAGGCGGCGACCACGATGGTATGCGCCATCGCGCCGTGCTCCTCGAGCTTGCGCACCACGTTGGCGATCGAGGACTGCTTCTGTCCGATCGCCACGTAGATGCATTTAATGCCCGAGCCCTTCTGATTGATGATGGTGTCGATCGCCATCGCGGTCTTGCCGGTCTGGCGATCGCCGATGATCAGTTCGCGCTGGCCGCGGCCGATCGGCACCATGGAGTCGACTGCCTTGTAGCCGGTCTGCACCGGCTGGCTCACGGACTTGCGATAAATGACGCCCGGCGCGACGCGCTCGATCGGCGCGGTGGCCTTGGCGTTCAGCGGGCCCTTGCCATCGATCGGACGCCCGAGGGCATCCACCACGCGGCCCAGCAGTTCGGGGCCGATGGGTACTTCGAGGATGCGGCCCGTGGTCTTGACGATGTCGCCTTCGGTGATGGTCTTGTAATCACCCAGTACGACCGCACCGACCGAGTCGCGCTCCAGGTTCAGTGCCAGCCCGAACAGCTCGTTGCCGAAGTCGATCATTTCGCCATAACGCACGTCGGCGAGACCGTGAATACGGCAGATACCATCGGTGACGGACACCACGGTACCGACGTCGCGTGCCTCGCTGGCGGTCGCGAACTTCTCGATGCGCTGACGAATCAGATCGCTGATTTCGGATGCTTTGATAGACATGAAACGATCCCTCTGTTCCTAGCCCGCAATCTGCGAGGCGAGCTGAGTCAGGCCACCCTGCACACTGCCGTCGATCACCAGATCGTCGGCCTGCAGTACGGCGCCACCCAGCAACGATGGTTCAATTTGTGTATGCAGGCGAATCTCGCGGTCGAAGCGCTTGCGCAGCGCCGCGGTGAAGCGCTCTTTCTGATCGGCGGACAGATCGACCGCGGATTTGAGCGTCACGTCGAGCACGCGTTCCTGCTCGGCGCGCATTTTCTCGAACAACTGCGCAATCTCCGGCAGCAGCGGCAGGCGCCCGTTCTCGGCGAGCACCGCCAGGAACCTGCCCATTTCGGCATCGATCGAGGCGCCGCCGATGCTGCTGATCAGTTCGACCAGTTGTGCCGGACTGACATGCGGGTTGCCGAACAACGGCTTGACGCGTTCGTCGGCACTGACCGCGGCAGCGATTGCCAGGCCCTCGGACCAGGGCGCAAGCCGCTGCGTCTTGCGGGCCTCGGCGAAGGCAGCCTTCGCATACGGCCTCGCAATGGTGACGCGTTCGGTCATGGCAGGTTCATAGCTGCGCGACGAGCTTGTCGAGCAGCTGCGCATGGGCGCGCGGGTCGATCTCACGCTCGATGATCCTGCCGGCCCCGGCCACGGCCAGTGCGGCCACCTGCTGGCGCAGCTCATCGCGCGCGCTTTGCCGCTCGAGCGCGATCTGCCCCTCGGCAGACTGCAGTATCCGCGCACCCTCGACGGTTGCGCTTTTCTTGGCGGCCTCGATGATCTCGTTGGCCTGCGCCTGCGCCTGGGCTTCGATCTGCTGCGCCCGCGCGCGCGCCTCACGCACGATCGCATCGACTCGCGACTCCGCGGCTACCAGGTCTTTCTGGCCGCGCTCGGCGGCTGCCAGACCGTCTGCGATCTTCTTGTGGCGCTCACTGATCGGCGCGGCAATCATCGGCACCACGACCTTGGCGATGAACCAAAGCATGATCAGGAAGACGATGATCTGCCCGATGAAGGTGGCATTGATATCCATGCGTACCTAGCTCCACGCAGTCACGGCTGCTCAGACTTTGGGCAGCAGCGGATTGGCGGTCGCGAAGTACAGCGCCAGACCGACACCGATCAGGAACGCCGCATCGATCAGGCCGACCAGCAGGAACATCGATTTCTGCAGCATGGGCGTGAGCTCGGGCTGACGCGCCGATGCTTCGAGAAACCTCGAACCCATGATGCCGATACCGATACAGGCACCAGCGGCACCCAGACCGATCATGAGGCCGACACCCACCGCCGTGTGGGATTGAATGAGAGCGATTGCGTCCATAGTCTTTTAAGTCTCCTAGTCAAATCCAGTCAAAGCGCGCTAGTGGTGCTCTTCTGCCATCGCGATGTAAACGATGGGCAGCACCATGAAAATGTAGGCCTGCAGCAGCACAATCAAGATGTGGAAGATCGCCCAGCCGGCGCCGAACACGACCTGTGCCAGGAACGCGGCGATACTGCCAACGGTCAGTCCGGTGACGGCGAACCCCAGCAGCGCAATCAGGATGAACAGCAGCTCGCCGGCGTACATGTTGCCGTACAACCGCATGCCGAGCGAGATCGGCTTGGCCAGCAGCTCGATGAAATTGAGCACAATATTGAAGGGGGCCAGCCAGATGCCGAACGGTGCCGCGGCCCATTCGTGCAGATACCCGCCGATACCCTTGGCGCGGATCGAAAACACGATCACCAGCAGCAGCACGACGATGGCCTCGGCGATGGTGCCGTTGAGATCCGAGGTCGGCAGTACGCGCCAGAATTTGACACCAAACACGCCGGCAAACCGCCCCGGCAGATCCACCGGCAGCAGATCCATGGTATTCATGGCCACGACCCAGCTGAACAGTGTCAGCGCCAGGGCGGTCATGAAGCGGCGGTCGCCGGGGTAAATGGAGCTGACCTGCTCGTCCACCCAGTCATAGATGAATTCGACGAAGCCGGCCAGGCCGGTGGGAGCCGCGCTGCTGCTGATGCGCCGCGCAGCAATCCACAACAGCAGGCTCACCGCGATGGCCAGCAGCGTCGACATGAACAGCGTGTCGACGTGCCACGTCCAGAAACCCGAGCCCACTTTCAGATGGGTCAGGTGATGCGCGATGTACTCGGTCGGCGATTCGCCGTGCTCAACAGCCATGTAGCCCTATGGTCCTTTGAGGCTTTCGCCTCCGCGAGCTTGCGCGGTCAATCTCAAGGTCCGCGCCAGCCCCAGCCAATACACCAGAAAGGTCGTCATATAGGTCAGAAACAGCGGCTCCGGTGCGACCCGCCAGATCCGCATTGCCACCACGAGCAGTGTCGCGGTCACCACCAGTTTCACGGCGGAACCGCGTACCAGCCCGGTGCCATCGCCCCGCAAGCCAACCAGCACCTGCGCGAGGGTCGCCGCCGCGCCGATTACGCCGCCGATCAGAGCCGATCTCGACGAGAGCGCGCCCCACATCGCATAGCAGATCAGGGCGCCGTTGACGGCCACGATCAGTTGGCCAACCACCACCCACAGCGCCTGGCGCCGCACAGACGCAAAGTCGATCGGGGACGGAGGTGAGACGACTGCCGGGCTCCCAGGCAAGGGCGGCGCATTATAGGGAGGTCTTGGGCAGGCTTCAATTGCCTGCTAAACCCATGAATGATTAAACAATATGGGTCAAAATCCCGTCCAGCTCATCGAGGCTGTTGTAGCGGACGACGAGCCGTCCCTTGCCGGTTCCGGAGTGCTCGATGGCGACCGTGGCGCCGAGCTTCTCGCTGAGGTCATCCTGCAGCCGGCGGATGTTCGGATCCACCGCCGCCTCGACCCCGGAGGCGCGCTCCCGCTGGGGTTGAGCCATGCGGCGGACCAGGGCCTCGGTCTCGCGCACCGACAGGCTCTTGCGCACCACCAGGGTGGCGACCTCGACCTGTTGCCGCCGCTGCGGCAGTCCGAGCAGCGCGCGCGCGTGACCCATCTCGAGCTCGCGCCTGGCGAGGCGTTCGCAGACCTCGTCGGGTAACTCGAGCAGCCGCAGCAGATTGCTGACCGCCGCCCTCGATCGTCCCACCGCCTCGGCGGCCTGCTGGTGGGTGAGCCCGAATTCGGAGATCAGGCGCGAAAGGGCGCGCCCCTCTTCGAGCGGATTGAGGTTTTCGCGCTGGATGTTCTCGATCAGCGCCATGGCGATGGCGGCTTCGTCCGGCACCCGCCGGATAATGGCCGGGATGTCGCGCAGGCCGGCCTGCTGCGCGGCGCGCCAGCGGCGCTCCCCGGCGATGATCTCGTAGCGCTGCACGCCGCGCTCGTCGGGCGCGTCGATCGGACGCACGATGATGGGCTGCACCACACCCTGGGCCTTGATCGATTCGGCCAGCTCGGCAAGGCTCTCCGGCCGCATATCGAGACGGGGCTGATAGCGGCCGCGCTGCAGCAGGTCGAGCGGCAGCCGCTGCAGCTCCTCCTCGAGCTCGCGCCGTGGCGCCGCGGCGCCGGCGCCCGCGGTGCCACCATCCGCCGGGACCACCGGCCGGGCCTGGCCCAGCAGATCGGCCAGGCCGCGCCCCAGCGTCGGCTTCTTTTGGTTCATCTCATTAATCTCCGCGAGGGAAATCTCCGCGAGGGACGCCGGCCTTCAGGCGGGCGAGGGATAGCGACACGCCTAGCGCGGCGTGTCTCCTAGGACCTGCATTTCTCGATGTTTGCCGAGGTGTGATGGGAGGGCTTTTTGGTATACTGTATGGATGTACA
>Ga0302310_10000363_pt1 | contig 42774 bp, 32 predicted proteins | sample III_Palsa_N1_2_FD_200451 | JGI IMG/M metagenome (GOLD analysis project Ga0302310, IMG submission 200451) | Peat permafrost microbial communities from Stordalen Mire near Abisko, Sweden - III_Palsa_N1_2 | ecosystem: Environmental > Terrestrial > Soil > Palsa > Peat permafrost | place: Sweden...
CGCAGGGCGCTCGCACCGCGATGACCGATCACCAGCACCTTGGAAGCGATAGGCTTTTCGCCCGCGTGGGTAACAATCGGCATGATCGACATCCATACAAACGGCAGAAGGCTCAAGCATAAACGCATCGTAGAAGGGCTCCATGATGACGGCAGCATTCACCGTCATTGCCGCTACTGATACACGTGCAGCCGTCCAAACGTCCAAGCGTGATAGGAATCGACCAGCCCAGGAATCTTGCAATCGTCGTACAAGCCATTGCAGCGCGTGCGCAGCTCATGCAGTGCAGAGAAATACGGGTCTTTCGGCAACCCTGCTGCCTGCAGCACCATGCTCGGCAGGAATGCGATATCCATCATCGGAAAGCTCGGCAGCGGTTCGCCGGCGTAATTGCTTTTCAGCATGTAGTAGGTAAGGAAGTCGCGGTACGGCTGCAGCGCTAGCGGCAAGGTGCGCGCCATCGGCCGGATCATGCCTTCGAACGACGGCTGGTGATCGCCAAAATGCACCAGCAGGGTCGGCTGCGCGCGGTCGAGGAAATCGTGTTCCAGCCCGCGCATCGCCACGTCGGAGTCGTGCAGGCGCGACAGGTAGGCGCTGAAATTGATCGTCGCCGCCGGCGACAGTCCGGTCAGCAGGCCGCGATTGAACGGTGTCGGCAACTGCGCCAGTGGCAGATCGTCATGCGGGCCATGCTGGTTGATGGTGAGGATCATGATGAAGACCGGCTGGCCCGGCTTCTTGACCTGATCGTAGACGCGCTTGGCCGCGTCGAACATCTGCTTGTCGGTCTCTTCCCACTCGTCCAGCTTCAGCTCGTTGACGTCGTAGAGGTGATCGAAGCCATACGACTTGTACGCGTTGCGACCGTTGATGAAGCTGCCTTCCGTCGGATAGATCGCGATGGTGAGATAGCCCAGCCGACGCAACTGCATCGCCAGCGCATCGCGCACGTGCGGCGCCAGCACGTAGGGCGCGTACATGCCGCCGGGTCCGAAGATGTCCTGCGGCATGCCGGTGAGCGTGGCGAACTCGCTGACCCAGGTGCCCCCACCAAACGTATGCGTGCGCAGCACGCCGGTGCCGCGCGTGCGTGCATCGGGCTGGAACATCGGCAGATGACATTCCGGCGCGCCACAAGCGGTAAAGATCGATGGATCGAAGGTGCTTTCTTCCAGCACCTGCACGATGTCGGGGTAAGGCGGGTGCGCACTGCCCGGCTCGCCCTGCGCGGTCGAGCCCCACTGCTGCTCGGCGATGGCGTCGCTGGACATCGCCGGCAGATGCACGCGTGCATCGTCGAAGTTGATGAAGAAATTGGTCAGCTGTGCGTCATCGGACAACTTCTCCCACACGCCGCGGTTATGCACTTGCGCGAAGGGTCCGCTCGGCAGCATGCAGACAAGAAAAGCCAGCACGCAAACAACGATACCGCCGGTGCGCAGGCCGAGCTTGAATATCGATCGACGCCCGACAAACAAGCGCCAGTCCCAACGCCACACCAGCCACAGCAGCGGTGGCACCACTACGCAGATACCGATGCTCAGCAGGTACAGGTGCGGGTAATGGCGCAACGTATCGAGCAGGCTGGTGCCGGCATAGTAGATAAAGTCCGAAGGCATCAGCGACTCTTCGAGATACTTGATCTTGAGCACGGCCAGAAACTTGATCGCGGCGAACAGCGCACTGCAGACCACCAGCGCGGTGGCAAAGCGCGCAAACGCAAACAGCAAGGCACCAAAGGTGCACAGCATGAGCGCGACAATAAAAATCTGCTGCAGCGCCTTCGGCTCCTGCAGTGCGGTCGCAAACACGCAAGCGGCGAACAGCAGCAAGGCGCCGAACGACACCACACCTACTCGCGTAAAACGTAACGACAGTCGTCGCATGTGAGGAAAGTCCCCTGGACTCGATTGGCACAGGGGCGCCATCTTACGGTCTGGCGGAGGCTGCAGTGGGTTATTCCTTCACGCCCGTTCCACTGGCGTTAGGCTGGGAAAGCAAACCACGGCCAATGGACTTGCCCTTGAACGATTGGCCAAGCCGCATCGTTTGATCCAGCGGCTAGACTGACAACTCCCGCACCAGCGATATCCCATGCCTTCTCCCTTGTCATCTCAGCGCGGTGCCGTGTTCGCGATGCTCGCCACCGTTCTGATCTGGGCCTACAGCTGGATCGTGATGAAACAGGTGCTGGCTTACGCCGGACCGTTTGATTTTGCGGCGCTACGTTATCTGCTTGGTGCCGCCGTGCTTTTCATCGTGCTGGTCGTCACGCGCCAGCCGTTGCGACCACCGCCGCTGCTGCTGACCATCGGTATCGGCCTGTTTCAGACGGCGGCCTTTCAAGGCTTGGGGCAGTGGGCGTTGCGCACCGGTGGCGCCGGCCACGTGGCGCTGCTGGCGTACACGATGCCGTTCTGGGCAGTGTTGCTGGCGTGGCTGATACTCGGCGACAAACCCACACGACGACACGTGATCGGTCTGGTGCTGGCGGCAATCGGCCTGCTATGCATCATCGAACCGTGGCACGCGATGGGCAGCCTGGTGAGCACGCTGCTGGCGATCGCCGGCGGCATCTGCTGGGCGGCAGGTACCGTGCTGAGCAAACGCATGTTCCTTCGACACAAGCCGTCGGTACTCAACCTCACCGCGTGGCAGATGCTGGCCGGCGGTATGGCGCTGGGTATTGTCGCTTTGTTGGTGCCGCAACGGCCGATTGCCTGGACCGGCGCATTTGTCGCCGGCCTGGCCTATAGCGTGATTATCGCTTCCAGCATCGCGTGGTGGCTCTGGTCGATCGTGCTGCAACGCCTGCCGACCGCGGTTGCCAGCTTGTCGAGCCTGGGCGTACCGATCGTCAGCGTGCTGCTGGCGTGGAGCATCCTGCACGAACAGCCATCGCTGATGGAATGGCTGGGCATCGCTTTTGTCGTGGCGGGACTCTTGGCGGTTAGCGGCTTCGGTGTGCGCCGCCGTGGCGAATCGCCTCACTGACGTGTGGTCACACAAACCTGCGGCCATATTCAGCCTGCGAGCGCGACAGCCGCGATATCATTGCGGGCAAGTGCTAGCGAATAAATACCGATGCCCGATCTATCCGAATTCTGGTCCCACGGAATTGCCTGGCTGAGTAGCCACGCGGTCACCCCGTTTCTGACCCTGCTGCACATCAACGGCCTCGCCGGCAATCCCGACGAGATTGCTGCGGCACTGATGATTGCGGCACTGCAGGTGGCGATCATCGGGCTGATTTTCCGACCGCTGGAAACCTGGTTTCCGGCCGAACAGTGGACCGACCGCAAGCTCACCCTGGTCGATCGCAACTATACGGTCCTGATGCTGCTGGGCATCTTTCCACTGTTTACCTATCTGGTGCTCACCCCGTTCAGCCATCTGTTTGGTGGCAGCGATTCTGACGCCAGCGACAGCAGCACCGGCTCACCGCTGGCGATCTCGCATCTGATTCCGTGGTTCGATCACCACCCCCTGCTGCTGTTTCTTTTCTACTACGCCATCTACGACTTCGTTTATTACTGGATGCACCGCACGCAGCATGCGATTCCCTGGTGGTGGGCGCTGCACAGCATGCATCACAGCCAGCGTCAGATGAGTTGCTGGACCAACGACCGCGGCAACCTGATCGACGGCTTTATCCAGTCGATGGTGCTGGCCGTAGTCGGCCTGCTGATCGGTGTACAGCCCGATGAATTCGCGTGGCTGATGCTGCTGGGCGAGCTGGCGCAGAACTTTTCGCACACCAACGTGCGGCTTGGCTTTGGACGGCTATTTGAAAAGATCTTCGTCGATCCGAAATTCCATCGCCTGCATCACATGCTGGTCGATCCGGATCGCCCGAACCTGCACAACTGCAACTACGGCCAAGTGTTCTCGATCTGGGATGTGCTGTTTCGCACAGCGCTTTACGGCGAACCGGTGCGACAAACCGGTGTCGGTGACCCGATCATCGATGCCGACAACAACTACACCCTGCTCGGCTTGCACTGGGTCTCAACCAAGCGTTTTCTAGGGTCCGTGCGCCGCAAGGCTGGCTGGAAGCCCGGCGAAGTATCCTTCGCCGAGGATTACACGCCCATCCCTCTCAAAACACTGAGCCCGGCGGATCTGCATGATCTGCACGCGGCCCACGTGAAGTCAGCCGCGGCGGCCGACACAACGACGGCGACAACAAGCACCAGCAGCCAGACCGAGGCCGAGGCGGCTTAACGCACGCGTCGGCACTCGACAGGCATGGCGTCAGCCCGCGTTCCAGGGCAGCGACTGCAAATCCACATTGCCGCCGGTGAGCACCACGCCAACGCGGCGACCGGCAAAGCGCGCGGGCTGCTTCAGGATCGCCGCCAGCACGGTGGCGCTGGATACTTCCACCACCAGCTTCAGCTCTGACCAGAGCAGCTGCATGGCAGCAATCGATTCTTCATCGCTGACGGCGATCACATCCACGTGGTGCGTGCGTAGCGCATCGAGATTGGTTTCGCCGATCAATGCGCGCAGGCCATCGCACAGGGTATCCGGCACCAGTGTTGTCACGCGCTGGCCCTGTGCCAGCGACCGCTGCGCATCGTCAGCGCCTAGCGGTTCGGCGCCGAACAACGCGATGGACGGATCGATCGCATGCGCAGCAATCGCCGTAGCGCTGGCCAAACCACCGCCGCCGACCGGTGTGATCAGCGCATCCAGCCCACTGACCTGTTGCAGCAACTCCAGCGCGGCGGTTCCCTGCCCGGCCATCACCTGCGTATTGGCATAGGGATGGACCAGTACAGCACCCGTAGCCTGCTGAATATCGTCGGCCATCGCTTCGCGCGCCGCCTGAGTGGGCGCACAGCGGTGCAGAATCGCGCCAGCACGCTCAATGGCGTCGACTTTCGCCTGCACGGCGCCATGCGGCACGACGACATGCGCGGGGATGCCTCGCGTAACGGCCGCCAGTGCCAGCGCCGTGCCGTGATTGCCTGAAGAATGCGTCACCACGCCAGCCGCTGCCTGCGCATCGGTCAATGACCACACCGCATTGGATGCGCCGCGAAATTTGAATGCACCGCCACGCTGCAGGTTCTCGCATTTGAAATGCAGCTCGGCGCCACACAGCGCATCCAGCGCCGCGCTGCGCATCACCGGCGTGACGCGTGCGTGCGGCGCGATGCGCGCAGCGGCGTCGAGAATCTGCGCGTAGCTCGGCAACGCATCGGTCGCCAAAGCCTTCGTCATCAGTAACGCACTCATGGCAGCAGCACTTCCACACCGCAGCGAAAGCGTCGCTCGGCACCCGGCTCAAGTCGGATCGCGTCCTGCCATTCGGATCGGTTGAACGCATCGGCCATGCATTCCATTGGCTCCAGCGCCACGGCACGACGCGCGTCACGCGCAGCCGTATCCGCGGTGAACGCATGCATCACGCCGCGCTCCTGCCACACCGCAATCGCCAGGCCACTGGCCGGATCGCGCAGGCGTGTGCGGATATGCCCATCGCTCTCGGCGTGCAGATCGGTGTATTCGTGATCGAGGATCGTATTGCCGATCAGCCGTGCCTCGCGGTAATCGAACGCCGGCGCATCGTCCAGCGGCACATAGGCCGCCGCGCCGGGTAACGCGATGAGATCGACATCGGTGCGGATCAGTGTCTGTGCGGGAATCTGCAACTGCCAGCCGTCGACAGTGCTGCCGGCCAGCGCATTGTTGCCCACGCGGAAATAGGGATGCCAGCCGAAGAAGCATGGCGCCGCGCTGTCCCCTACATTGCGCATGCTGACGTCGAGCGTGATGCCGCCAGCGTCCAGCGTGAAAGTAACCGCCAGATCAATCGCATGCGGATAACCCGGCTGCGGCCGAATCGCCGACGTGGAGAAAGTCACATCCGCACCGCGGTCGTCCATAGTGAGCGCGGCAATCTCGAAATCGGTGTTGCGCACGAAGCCGTGCCGGCTGGCGCGATCAGAACCCGTCACTCCCGGCTGCAAATCCTGCGCGTGGCCATCAAAACGGTAGTGCGCGTCACCGATGCGCCCGGCGAAGGGCACCATGATCGCGAAGCGTGAACCCGGACGCGTGGCCACTTCATTCGCGTCACGATAACCGTCGGCGATATCGTGCACAACGCCGCCGACAGGCACTTCAAAGCTGAGCAGCGCCGCGCCGTGGCAGGCGACGCGCAGTTTTCGCTGATCTTCGTGATCGGTCAGTACGACGATGGGCTGATCGCCAAGCAGGGCTTTTTCGGCGGTATATCGCGTCATGGGATTTCCTGGGTTTTTCGGCCGTGGATGACCTGCATGGTAACCTGCGCGTCCTATGTCCCTGTTGTTCACATGAATACCGCTCACGAAAAAACTTCCGCGCTGATTCGCCTCAGCGACTATCGCGCACCTGCCTGGCAAGTCGAAACCATCGAGCTGGATTTCGATCTCGGTATCGACACCACCGAAGTCTCTTCGCGCCTGCTGCTGCGTCGTAGTGCCGGGCAGTCTCAGCCACTGCAGCTGGATGGCGAAAACCTCGATCTGGCGTCGATCGCCCTTGATGGCAAACCGTTGCCCGAATCCGCTTATCGCTATGCCGACGGGGTTCTCGAAGTCGATGGCGTGCGCGACGGTAGCGTGCTGGAAACCCGCGTGCGGCTGAATCCCACAGCAAACACCACCATGGAAGGCCTGTTTTTTTCCGGCAAGCACGAGAGCGGTTTCCTTTTGACTCAGTGCGAGGCTGAAGGCTTTCGCCACATCACGTTCTTCCCCGATCGGCCAGACGTGCAGTCGCTGTATACCGTCACGCTGCGCGCGGATAGAAAGCGCTTTCCCGTGCTGCTGGCCGGCGGCAATGCCGACGGCAGCGGCGAACTGGAGGGCGGCCGCCACTGGGCACGTTTCGTCGACCCCTACCGCAAGCCCAGCTATCTGTTTGCACTGGTCGCCGGCAAGCTGGAAAAGATTTCCCGTGATTACGTGACCGCCGACCAGCGCGCCGTGACGCTGAACATATGGGCCGAGTCCGATGCGATTCACCAGTGCGACTACGCGATGGATTCGCTCGAGCGCGCCATGCGCTGGGACGAGGAAACCTATGGCCGCAACTACGACCTCGCGGTTTTCCACATCGTTGCCACCCACGATTTCAACATGGGCGCGATGGAGAACAAGGGCCTCAATATCTTCAACGCGAAGTATCTGCTGGCCGACCCGGACAGCTCGACTGACGACGAATATCGGCACGTCGAGGCGGTGGTCGCGCACGAGTACTTCCACAACTGGAGCGGCAATCGCGTCACCTGTCGTGACTGGTTCCAACTGTCGCTGAAGGAAGGCCTGACGGTATTTCGCGAACAAAGCTTTTCCGCCGACATGAATTCCGCGCCACTAAAGCGCATTGAAGATGTGGCACTGCTGCGCCGCGCCCAGTTTCCCGAGGACGCTGGCCCGCTGGCGCATCCGGTGCGCCCGGCGCAGTACAGCGAAATCAACAATTTCTACACTGCCACGGTGTACGAGAAGGGCTCCGAACTGGTTCGCATGCTGGCCGCGCGGCTGGGCAAGGATGGCTTTCGGCGCGGCATGGATTTGTACTTCGAGCGCAATGACGGCTCGGCGGCGACGCTGGAAGATTTTCTCTCGGCGCTGGGCGATGCCAACGATACTGACCTGATGGCAAATCTGGCCTGGTACGCAAGGGCTGGTACACCCCGAATCAAGGCTCACGGCGATTACGATGCAAAGCAGCGAACCTATGCGCTAACGCTTTCCCAGCACGCGCCTAATGGCGCGGAATCCAGGACACGCGAGCCGCTGCCGATTCCGGTGAAGCTGGCTCTCTTCGCCGACAACGGCGATATGCAGCCATTGCATCTGGACGGCCAGACGTCCGCAGGCCTCGACGCGATGCCGGTAACGGAAAGCGTCGTGATTCTTACGCAAACCGAACAGACTTTCGTCTTCGGTAACATCGACACAGCACCTGTGCCCTCACTGCTGCGCGGGTTTTCCGCACCGGTGATTCTGGAGTGCGATTACACGCCAGCTCAACTGGCGCTGCTGCTGGGTCACGATATGGATGGCTTCAACCGCTGGGAAGCTGGCCAGCAGCTGGCCGCCCGCGCTTATGAAAACCTGCGCGACGGTGACACCACTGATGCCGTGCACGCCTGGTGCGATACGCTTTCCCAGCTATTCACCCGCGACGATATAGACGATGCGTTGCTTGCCGACCTGCTGACACCGCCGGGCGAAGTTGAACTGGCCGAGCGCGAGAGCGTCGTCGATCCGCAGCGCATCCACCAGCTACGCCAACGATTGCAGCAGCGGCTGGCCGAGCAGATCGGTACAGAAGCGCTCCAGCAGCGCTATCGCCATCTGGCAGTACATACCAGCGCACAGCTCGATTCGGCCAGTCAGGCAAGGCGCCGACTCAAGCGCCGTGTACTCGAGCTACTCGAGCTGATCGATGGTGAAAGTGCCTATCCACTGGCATTGAGCCAGTACGACAACGCGCCGTCCATGACTGACCGGCTGGCCGCGCTTGCCGTACTGCTTCGTGGCGAGCCGTCACTGGCAGCGCCAGCCCTGCAGCATTACCGCAAGCGTTATGCAAACAACGCACTGGCGATGGACAAGTGGTTTGCGATCCAGGCGCAGTCGACCGTGGCGAATGCGCTGGGACGTGTGCAGAGGCTGGAAGCCGACCCGGCATTCACATTGAAGAATCCGAATCGCGTCCATGCGCTGCTGGGCGCGTTTGTCCGGGGCAACCCGAGCGGATTCCATCGCACTGACGGCGCGGGTTATCGGTTACTGGCTGACCGCCTGATCCAGCTGGATGCGCTGAACCCGCAGCTGGCCGCACGCATCGCTACGGCGTTCAATGGTTGGCAGCGACTGGAGCCAACGCGGCGCGAAGCCGCCCATGCGGCAATCGCGGCATTGGCTCGTCAGGAAAATTTATCGCGCAATCTGACGGAAATCGTCGATAGCGTGTTCAAGCACTAGCCTTGGCCGGTATGCCGGCAGGGCCTCGCGATTTGCAACGTTGGCATTATTTGTGGCGCGCGACTTGGTCAGCGGGCCGTCCGTGTAGTGCAACGATCGGATTAAACAGTCAGGTCGCGCAAGGCTTCAAGCAGGGCGCTCATGCGTGACTCAAGCCGCGGCTGTAGCGCTCCGCGCTCGCTGTCATCGCGTCCGCACAGGCTGTCTATCGCCATTTCAACCTGGCCCAGCTCGACCAGTAAATCGTGACGCGGGTAGAGTGTTTCGAAATTCATATCCATGGTGAGATCCCCCTCAGTTGGTGATGTAGGCGATGCAACGCCCATGCCAATGCGTGATTGACGTCACACTTGCTCCGGGAGACTGATCACGCAGCTGACGTAGCGCGTCAGCTGCTGCCGTGAGCAGGCACAAAATCCCGTTTCAGTCACTTCGGGTTCACGCGCTCGAGACAAGAATCTAAGTTGTCGGCGGTGAGGGGTATCGCTCGGTCAACTCAAGTTTTCGTTTTCTGGCGCCTGGCAATACGGTCTTCCTGGATTCCCCCTGTTCCTGAGATCGCCAGGCGCCAGATTTGTTATAAACAGAACCCCGCCGGTTATCCGGCGGGGTTCTGGCTTTCATACCTCACAAAAGACGACGGCACCCCGAAGGGTGCCGTCTTGCTACCTTTCCCAGTACGCAATCGAACCCCTGTCCGTTCGATCTCGGCGCGCGATTCGCGCAGCGTCTGCCCGTGAAAGTGCTATACGGTTGAAAGCAGAAACCATGCCATTTGGCGGAATAAAGCGGGCGCATGTGCGATGACGCTAAAATAAGCCTCGTTTGGTCACCTTGCGCGCTATCGGGACAGTCTCATGCGTCATCCCATCCACTACGACGTGATCGTTATCGGCGGCGGCCACGCCGGTACCGAGGCGGCGCTGGCGGCTGCCCGCACGGGTGCGCGCACGCTGCTGCTCAGCCACAACATCGAGACCATTGGCCAGATGAGCTGCAACCCGGCCATCGGCGGTATCGGCAAGGGCCATCTGGTCAAGGAGATCGACGCCCTCGGCGGCGCCATGGCGCACGCGGCCGATCGCGCCGGCATCCAGTGGCGCACGCTGAACGCCTCGAAAGGGCCGGCAGTGCGCGCCACTCGTTGTCAGGCCGATCGCTCGCTGTACAAGGCGGCGATCCGTCGCATCGTCGAGACCCAGCCGAATCTCGAACTGTTCCAGCAGGCGGTAGATGACCTGATCATCGAGAACGGCCGCGTCACCGGCGTGGTCACGCAGATGGGTCTGTCGTTCGGCGCGAAAAGCGTGGTGTTGACCGCCGGCACATTTCTCGCCGGCAAGATCCATATCGGCCCAGCGCAATATGCAGGCGGCCGTGCGGGCGATCCGCCGTCCAGCGCACTGGCGCAGAAACTGCGCGAACTGCCGGTTGCCGCCGATCGTCTGAAAACCGGCACGCCGCCGCGCATCGACATGCGCAGCATAGACTTCGGTGGGCTGGAAGAGCAGCCCGGCGATGACCCGGCTCCGGTGTTTTCCTATCTCGGATCGCGTGATGAGCATCCACGACAGATCAGCTGCTGGATCACGCATACCTCAGAACATACACATGACCTGATCCGCGGCGCGCTGGATCGCTCGCCGCTGTACACCGGCCAGATCGAAGGCGTCGGCCCGCGCTATTGCCCGTCGATCGAGGACAAGGTGGTGCGCTTCGCCGACAAATCCTCGCACCAGATCTTTATCGAGCCGGAAGGGCTGGATACGTTCGAGATCTATCCGAATGGCATTTCCACTTCGCTGCCGTACGACGTGCAGCTGGCGCTGGTGCAGTCGATCAAGGGTTTTGAAAAGGCGCATATCACGCGGCCCGGCTACGCGATCGAATACGACTACTTCGACCCGCGCGGGCTCAACCCGTGGCTGGAAACCAAGGCCATCGACGGCCTGTATTTCGCCGGCCAGATCAACGGCACCACCGGTTATGAGGAAGCCGCCGCGCAGGGCCTGATCGCCGGCATGAACGCCGCGCTGGCCACTAAGGACAAGGCGCCGTGGTATCCACGCCGTGACGAAGCCTATATCGGCGTGCTGATCGACGATCTCACCAGCAATGGCACCATCGAGCCATATCGCATGTTCACCTCGCGCGCCGAGTATCGGCTGCACCTGCGCGAGGACAACGCCGACCTGCGCCTCACCGAAACCGGCCACAAGCTCGGCGTGGTGCCGCAGGCACGTTTCGACGCACTGCGCACCAAGCGCGATGCGGTCGACGCCGAGATGCTGCGCCTGCAGGGCTTGTGGGCCACGCCCGGCAACGCGCTCGGCGCGGCCATTGAACGCCAGCTCGGCGTTGCGGTGAGTCGCGAGACCAACGCGCTGGATCTGCTGCGTCGGCCAGAACTCGACTACGCTAAACTCGCCACGGTCGATGGACTCGGACCATCGGTCGAGCGCGACGACGTCGCCGCGCAGGTCGAAGTGCAGGTGAAGTACGCCGGCTACCTGCTTCGCCAGCGCGAAGAGATCGAGCGCCAGCATCGCAACGAGCACACCACGATTCCGGCCAGCTTCGACTATGACAAGGTGCGCGGCCTGTCGGCCGAGGTGCTGCTGAAGCTCAAGCGCACGCTACCTGCCACCGTGGGTCAGGCCGCACGCGTCAGCGGCGTCACGCCAGCGGCCATCTCGCTGCTGCTGGTGCATCTGAAGCGCCGCGCCGCGGCCTAGCCTTTCGGCATGTTCGGTGGCCGCGCGTGCATGGCATCATGCGACGCTGCCAAGCGATTTATATTTGTGATTGATATTTTTTGGGGAGGTAAAACGATGGAAGTCTGGATCGGACGCGACGGCGAGCGACATGGCCCGTACAGCGATGGCGATATCCGGCAATGGCTGCGCAGCGGCCAGGTGAGTCGTGACGATCTGGGCTGGTACGAAGGGCTTGCCGACTGGCAGCCACTGTCGGTGCTGTTTCCGGATGAAGTCCGTGACACTCCGCCGCGGGCCTTTACGACATCAAGCACGCCCAGCGCGCTGCCACAAACCACGGCGGTGGCGCTGGAAGACTATGCCGGTTTCTGGAAGCGTGTTGCGGCGTACATCATCGATGCGATCATTCTGTACATCCCCAATTTGCTGATCCAAAGCATGATGGGTGGCGACGCGGCAGAAGCTGCCATGAAACAAGCGCAGGCGGCCGCTCCGGGCGACGCCCACGTAATGTTGGCCGCATTGACCCAGTTCTACAGCGCGATGATGCCTGCTGTGCTGGTCATCACCGTCATCACTTGGCTGTATTTTGCGTTCTGTGAAAGCTCCGCCTGGCAGGCCACCATCGGCAAGCTCGCGCTTGGCATACGCGTAACCGACATGCAGGGCGCGCGCATCAGCCTCCCGCGAGCGCTCGGCCGATATCCTGCCAAATATCTTAGCGCCTTCATCTTATGCATCGGCTTTCTGATGGTGGCGTGGACACAACGGCGTCAGGGACTGCACGATCTTATCGCCAGCACGCTGGTACTCAACGGCCGCGCCGCAGAATTCAAGTCCAAGCCAGCGAAACCGGGCAGCGATAACTCGTTCACAGCCTGATTCGGCGGCAGCATCAACGACGGCGCCGGGGCTTTGCTACGGCGCCGTTTTGTTGCGCAAAAACGCTGGCGCGGCATAGTGGAGAACTGCGCTAAGGGGCGCTATATGCAGCCGCTTAGCGCAGCAACGTAAACGACAGTATTGGGCGGCTTGCTATCATTCGCAGTCCCCTTCGGCATTGCCGGATTTTTCAGAGAACGCCTCAGCCCCATGCTCAGCATCGAACATCGCATTGCCCAGGATATTGCCGCCAGGCCCGAACAGGTTCGCGCGGCGGTGGAACTGCTCGACGGTGGCGCCACCGTGCCGTTCATTTCGCGCTACCGCAAGGAAGTTACCGGTGGGCTCGACGATACGCAGCTGCGTTTGCTGGAAGAGCGCCTGCGCTATCTGCGCGAACTGGAAGAGCGTCGCGCGGCGATCCTGGCCAGCGTCGAGGAACAGGGCAAGCTCACCGATGCGCTGAAAAATGACCTGCTCGCGGCCGACAGCAAGGCACGACTGGAAGATCTCTATCTGCCGTACAAGCCCAAACGTCGCACCAAAGCGCAGATCGCCCGCGAAGCCGGGCTCGAGCCGCTGGCCACCGGCTTGCGCGATGATCCGACGCAGTTGCCGGAAGTCTTCGCCGAAGATTTTGTCGATGCGGAAAAAGGTGTAGCAGACGTGCGCGCCGCGCTCGACGGCGCGCGCGCGATCCTGATGGAGTCGATCGCTGAAGACGCCTATCTGGTCGGCGAGTTGCGCGACTGGATGTGGGCGAAAGGTCAGATCCGCGCCAAGGTCGTCGCTGGCAAGGAAAACGAAGGCGCGAAATTCCGCGACTATTTCGATCACATCGAACCGATTGGCAAGATTCCTTCGCATCGCCTGCTGGCGCTGATGCGCGCACGCAACGAAGGCGTGATCGAACTCGAGCTGAGCCCGACCGTCGATAGCGAGCAGGGCCACGTCGAAGGCGAAGGACGCGTCGCCGCCCGTGCCGACATCCAGCACCGCAATCGCGCCGCCGACGCGTGGCTGCGCGAAACCGTGCGGCTGACCTGGCGCGTGAAGCTGCATCTGCATCTCACGCTTGACCTGTTTGGCCGCGTGCGCGAAGGCGCCGAGGACGAGGCGATCCGCGTGTTCGGCGACAACCTCAAAGATCTGATGCTGGCCGCGCCGGCTGGCGCGCGCACCGTGATGGGGCTGGACCCCGGCATACGTACCGGTGTCAAGGTGGCCGTGGTCGACGCCACCGGCAAGCTGGTCGCCACCGATGTGATCTATCCGCACGAGCCGCGCAAGCAGTGGAATGAATCGATCGCGCAGCTGGCCAAGCTGGGCAAGCAGCACGGCGTCGACCTGATCGCCATCGGCAACGGCACCGCCTCGCGCGAAACCGATAAGCTGGCCGGCGAGCTGATCAAGAAGCACGCCGATCTGAACATGGCAAAAGTGGTGGTAAGCGAAGCCGGTGCATCGGTGTACTCGGCATCGGAAATAGCCGCCAAGGAATTTCCCGAACTCGACGTAACGCTGCGCGGCGCCGTATCGATCGCACGCCGTCTGCAGGACCCATTGGCCGAGCTGGTGAAGATCGAGCCGAAGGCTATCGGCGTGGGCCAGTACCAGCATGACGTCAACCAGATCAAGCTGGCGCGCGCGCTGGAAACCCGCGTCGAAGATTGCGTCAACGCCGTCGGCGTCGACGTGAACACGGCTTCTGCCGCGCTGCTCTCTCGCGTCGCCGGTCTCTCGGCCGCAGTTGCCGAGAACGTCGTTAAGCATCGCGACGCAAATGGCCCATTCGCCAACCGCAAGGCGCTACTGAAAGTGCCGCGGCTGGGCGACAAGGCGTTCGAGCAGTGCGCCGGATTTCTGCGCGTGTCGCATGGCGATAATCCGCTGGACGCCAGCTCGGTACATCCGGAAGCGTATCCGGTGGTCGAGCGGATCATCGCCCAGTGCGGCCGTGAAGTAAAAAGCGTGATCGGCGACAGCGCCTTCCTGCGCGGCCTGTCGCCCGAGCAGTTCACCGACGAGCGCTTCGGCTTGCCGACTGTACGCGACATCCTGAAAGAGCTGGAAAAGCCGGGCCGCGACCCGCGCCCCGAATTCGTCGCGCCCAGTTTTGCCGAGGGCGTGGAGGACGTGAAGGATCTCAAGCCCGGCATGATCCTCGAAGGGCGCGTCACCAACGTGGCCGCGTTTGGCGCCTTCGTCGACATCGGTGTGCATCAGGATGGGTTGGTGCATGTCTCGGCGCTGTCGCATACTTTCGTCAAGGATCCGCGCGATGCGGTCAAGGCTGGCGATATCGTCAAGGTCAAAGTGATGGAGATCGACCTGCCGCGCCAGCGCATCGGCCTGTCGATGCGGTTGGATGACGAGCCTGGCCAGAGTCGCAGCCGCCCCGCTGCAGGTAACGATGCACGCGCGCCGCGTGACGCAAAAAATGCTGATGCTCGACCGACTTCGCGCGGCAGCAACGCGCCGCCAAAGCAGACGGCCGCCCCGGCCAGCGGCGCCTTTGCCGACGCGTTTGCCAAGGCTCGCAAAAACTAGCGCCACGCAGGTTTTTCATGCTGCACCTGCGCATGCGTATGGATAGCGTTTCCGATAGTGTGACGCCCTCGTTACGGCCCTTATCCGGGCCCCGGTACTGAAGGGGAGTCATACCATGCTTCGCACCCGCTATCTGGTCACGGCGATCACCGCCGCCATGCTGTTTGCTGCCAATACACAGGCGGCCGACAACCCGCCGTTCGACAACATCGTGGTCTTCGGCGACAGCCTGAGCGACGCTGGCCAATTTTTTTCGCCGTCGCTGAATGCGTACTCGAAATTCACCACCAACCCGGGCGACGTGGCGGTGCAATACATCGCCGCTGGCTATGGCTTCAACCTGCAGCCATCGCGCGTCGGTGGAAGTGACTATGCGTTCGGCGGCGCTGGCGTGGTGACGGACGACGATGGTCCCGATCCATCCATCCCGACGCTGACCCAGCAGGTCAACGGCTACCTCGCCAACGGCGCAAAGGCAGACTCGCGCAGCCTGTACATGGTCTGGGGCGGCGCCAACGATATTTTCTATCACGCGACCGAGTACGGTATCGGCACCATCTTTCCAGGCGCTGGTGAAACGGCCGCGCAGGCAACCGCCAACATCAACGCCGCCGCCACGCAGGAGCTGACGCTGATCAGCCAGCTGAAGCAGGCCGGTGCGAATTACCTGGTGGTGTTCAACCTGCCGGACATCGGCAAGACACCATCTGCCGCGTCCGATGCGGCGCTGGTGCCGGGCATCCAGACCTTTCTCAGCAACGTCTCGACGTCTTACAACCAGACGTTGAATGCAGGGCTGGCGGCGACGGGCGCCAATATTCTCTCGGTAAATACCTACGCCCTGTTCAATGAAGTGCTGGCCAATCCGGCCGCCTTCGGTTTCGTCAATACGACCGTGCCGGCATGCACCACGTCGAGCTCGCACGATTGCAACGGCAGCACCCTGGTGACACCGACGGCCGCCCAGGATTACCTGTTCGCCGATGGCGTACACCCTACGACAGCAGCCCACGAAATTTTCAGCCAATACGTGTTGTCTGAGTTGCACGCACCGGGTCAGATTTCGCTGCTCGGCGAAGCGCCGCTAGCGGTCAGTACCGCACAGAGCAAGGCTGTACGCACGCAGATGCAGTCCGACGATACCGGCGCCGATAGTCGCGTCTTTGCGACGGTCAATTTCGGCCAGCAGCGTTTTGACGGCACTGACAGTTCGCCGCGCACGACCAGCGACAACACCAACGTCACGCTGGGCGCTGACGTGCGCAGCAACGACAACCTCTCGGTGGGCGTGGCGCTCGGCTTGAGCCGCAACACCGCTAATTTCAACGGCGGTGGCCACTACGATCTCAACGATACCTCTGCGCTGGCCTATGCCACCTATCACGTGGGCGGCGGTTATCTCGGCGGCTACGGCGAAGCGGGCAACTCGAATTTCACCGACGTCAATCGCATTATCCAGCTCGGCCCACTCAACCGCACCGAAACCGGCAGCCCGAACGGCTCCCACCTGGGTGCAGGACTTACCGGCGGCTGGTGGTTCGGCCAGGGCACGCTGAAAAATGGGCCGTTTGCGAACATCGAGTATCAGAGCATCCGCGTCGACGGCTATCACGAAGCGGGCGATGACAGCACCGCGATGTGGTTCGGCAGCCAGCATCGCAAGGCGCTGATCAGCTCACTGGGCTGGCGTGTGCAAGGTCAGTGGCAGACGACCAACACCACGTTCATCCCGTATGCCGAAGTGGCCTTCAACCGCGACAGCAAGGCTGATGCGCGTGATATCACGACCGGCCTCAACTCGTTGAATGGCCAGTTCGCATTGGCTGGCTATGTCCCCGACAAAACCTGGGGCACCGCGGACCTGGGCCTGACGGCGCAGTTCAATCCCCAGCTCAGCGGCACGATGTCGTACAACGCGCATTTCAGCGACAGCAGCCAAAGGTACAACAGCTTCAACCTCGGGCTGAGATATCACTTCTGATCATTCGGCGACCGGCCTGATCAGCCATTTAAAAAGCCGCCCTTCTCGGGGCGGCTTTTTTATTTTCTGCGATTCGCCGTCTGGACGTCCAGACGGCTGATTGAGCAAGGCTTGAAGCGCTGAACCGCCCTGCGACTTACTTGTCTTTGCCGCCAGTCGCCAGATTCAGTACATCCATACCCTGCTTCTGCAGGCTCGCCGCGGTGGCATCGTCGAGCACCTGCACGTTGCCGTTCACCTCGTGCTGCTTCAACACCAGGCTGCCGTTGTCGTCCCAGCCGGCGCGGTCAATCGCGCTGGGCTTGGCGCCCTGGTTCGGCTTGGTTTGCTGTACGACAACCACCGGCTTGCCGTTCTTGTACTCGTAATCGGTACTGGTAAAGCCCTTGGCGCCATAATCGACCAGTTCGCGGATGAACTTCAGGTCATTGTCCTGACGAAACACCTGCCAGCTGCGCGACACATCCTTGTCCAGCTTGGTGCCGCTCTTGACCTTCATCGCGCCGAGCTGCTTCTGCTCGGCGGTGAATTCAGCCAGTTCCTTCTCAGCAGCCGTCTGTTCGGCAACCAGCTCGATGGCGATGCCGTCATTCTTGTTGCCCTTGGTCAGCACTGGCGCCTGGATCGGCATCGTGTAATGACGATCGCCGTCGGTCAACACGGCCTTCACGATATACAAATCGTCTGCCTTGACCTTGGTGGGATCGAAACTCATGGCAAACGACTGCGGGAACTGGGTTGCCGGCGTCACCAGCTTGATGGCCAGCGGCGGCGCACTGGCATCCGCGGTGGAGGATACGTCAACCAACCTAATATCCAGCGACGCCTTCGGCGACAGCGGCTGGGACGGCGAGCGCAGCGAGACCGTACCGCTTACCTCGTTGGCAACCTTGGTGGCGCCAGCCGTACTTGCCGAGGCGGGGCCGCCATCGGACGACGACGAAGAGGAATTGCAGCCGGCCATGGCCAGCGCAACAAAAGGAATAAGCGACAAAGCCATCTTGCGCATAGGAAAACCTCATTGACATGAAAGCGAGCGCGAAGAGGGCTTCAGACGCTGTGCGCCATCGGTTTTTCGCGGGGGAAGCTCGCAGCATAGCCGAAAAACTCGGCCAATTAAAAATCGTGGCCGCGGGCATTGCATCCATTCGCCAGCGTATGCAGATACCCGCTCAGGCCATTTGCATCAACGTTTTAGTGCCTGTTGCAGGCAAACCATGCCGCACTCACTGCGAAGAAACGATCAACGGCGCCGCAGAGCGCGATAGGCAATATCGCGGCGGCAAAAGGCGCCGTCGTAGTGGATCGTGTCGACCGCGGCATAAGCCCGTTCGCGGGCCACGGCGATATCGCTACCCAGCGCACACACGGTCAACACGCGGCCACCAGCCGTCACGGCTAGGCCATTTCCGTTCAACTTTGTGCCCGCGTGGAAGACTTTGACGTCCGCCTCAGGGGCTGCATCGAGACCCTCGATCAGGTCACCGCTGCGCACCTTGCCCGGATAGCCGCCGGCAGCCATCACCACGCCAATCGCGGGACGAACATCCCAGCGTGCCTTGGTATGTTCCAGACGACCATCCAGCGCAGCATCGATCAGATCGACCAGATCGGACTTCAGCCGCAACATGATCGGCTGGGTTTCCGGATCACCAAAACGCACGTTGAACTCGATCACTTTCGGTGTGCCGCTCTTGTCGATCATCAGGCCGGCATAGAGGAAGCCGATGAACGGCGCGCCTTCGCTGGCCATGCCGTGCAGGGTCGGTTCGATCACTTCCTTGAGAATGCGCTGCTCGATCTCCGGCGTCACGACAGGTGCCGGCGAATAAGCGCCCATGCCGCCGGTGTTGGGGCCGAGGTCGTTGTCGTCGCGGCGCTTGTGGTCCTGACTGCTGGCCATCGGCAGCGCGTGGCTGCCGTCGCTCATCACGATGTAGCTGGCCTCCTCACCTTCGAGGAATTCCTCGATCACGACCCGTGCCGACGCATCGCCAAAGCTGTGCGCGCCCAGCATGTCGTGCAACGCCAGCTCGGCGTCAGCCAGGGTCAGCGCCACCACGACACCTTTGCCCGCCGCCAAGCCATCGGCCTTGATCACGATCGGTGCGCCGTGCTGACGCACGTAGGCCAGCGCGGGGTTCAGCTCGGCGAATACCGCGTAGCGCGAGGTGGGAATGTTGTGACGGAGCAGAAAATCCTTGGCGAACGCCTTGGAGCCTTCCAGCTGCGCGGCGATCGCGCGCGGCCCGAAGATGCGCAGGCCAGCGTTGCGAAAACGATCGACCACGCCTGCCACCAGTGGCACTTCCGGTCCAACGACGGTAAGACCTACTTTTTCGCTCTTCGCCAGCGCCAGCAGGCCATCGATATCGCTGGCGGCCACCTCCGCATTGCGCACGCCATGCTCGTGTGCCGTACCGGCATTGCCCGGCGCCACAATCACCTCGCTGACGCGCGACGACTGCATGAGCTTCCACGCCAGCGCGTGTTCGCGACCGCCGTTGCCGATAACAAGAACTTTCATACCTGATTCCGATGCCCGAGCGGCTGCGCGACGATCGCCAAACGTGCATTGTAGGGCACGCGGTTACGGGGAGATAAATCGTGGCCGAATCATGAGCAACCAGCGAGCAACGCCAAGCATATGCGGCGGTGTCTGGCGAGACTGCGTGGCACCAACCGGGATTCAGTCACGATGCTGCAAAAGCTCGAGCAAAGCGCTTCGCGGCAGTTTGCCGGTTTCGTTTCGTGGCAAGGCGGCGACCAGGCGCAGGGGACGAGGCAAAAACACCGGATCAATGGCCGTACGCAACGCATCGAGAATGATGTGCTCATCCAGGCTTGGTGCTACGGCAAGTGCAGCGATGCGGTGCACGCCCAGCGTATCGCCATCGTCGAGCTGTACGACCACGCCATCGAGCACGCCGGGAATGGCCAGCAGGCGGCGCGTGAGGTCGGCCAGCGATGCGCGCTTGCCGGCGATCTCCAGCATGTCCGCATGGCGCCCGCGCAGGCGAAAACGGCGTCCGCCGTCCGAGAGGCTGACGATATCGGCGAGTCCGATCGGCGCGCTCAGCTGAGGTGCGTCCACCGTCGTGCCATCCGGCTGCGGATGCAGGATCACGCCGTCATAGAGCTGCCAGTCTTCATCCACGGTTGGGCGACGGCTGGCGAACACGCAGGTTTCGGTGGAGCCGAACACCTCCTGCAACGGCGCACCGAAACGTTGCTCGGCGGCGCTGGCCAATGCCACTGGCATCGGTGCTGTCGCCGAGACCATCGCCGCTATCGGCGGTAATGTGATACCCGAATCGACCAGGGCGCGCAGATGCACTGGGGTAGTCACCAGCACGCGCGGCGCGGGTACCGATGCCAGCGCGGCAGCCACATCGGCGGGGAAAAAAGGCCTGCCGGCATGCACGCCCACGTTGCCAAGCAACGGCATCACTACCGATAGCTCCATGCCATACATATGCTGCGGCGGCACCGTCGCCACCACGTCGAAGCGTTCACCAACGACGGCATGCAGCATCGCCAAGTTGCCCGCGTTGCTGGCATGGAAGCTGCCCCAGGTTTTCTTGTTCGCGCTTGGCGTACCAGTCGAGCCGGAGGTATAGCCGATGGCCACTATTTGATCCTCTGGAATCAACGGCCACGCTTCCTCGGCATCGGTCATGTCCAGGGCGAGCGCATCCAGCGGTGGCAGCTGCTGGTACCTGGGCGGCGCCAAAGCCAGAGCCACTTCACCGAGCGCATAACAGCCGGGATAGGCCGACATCACTTCGTCAACTGCTTGCGGCGCCCGCGACGACGGCAGCAGATTGGTTTGTCCACGCATCACGACGGCGCAGAAAGCCACCAGAAAAGCGTAGCGGTCCTCGCACAGGTTGACTGCAGCCGCAGCAGGCAGCTGCGCCGCGACCGCGCGGACATGGGCCAGAAACTGCCTGGCGTCAACGGATTTACCGTCACGCCATACCACGACGCGATCCGCGTCCATCGGATGCAGCAGCGGCAGCCGTGCAGGCGCTTCGCGCTGATAAGTGTCGTAAACGATGGCCACGCGACAATCTCTCCGATGTTTCGATAGGTCCGTTGGGGCGAAGCATCGCAGCAGATGACCGACGCCGAGGTGAACGGCGTTGGCTTCCCTATCTTCGTGTGCGCAGTGCCGCCTGCATCAACGTCGCCACTTCCAAGCGACGCACTCCCCGAGCGCTCAGCTGCGAACGATAGTGCCCGAAAGCGCGTCGCGGATCACCGTTGGGCTCGCCTGCCCGCCCAGCGGTGCGTCCAGCAAACCGTCCAGCACGCTTTCGAAGAAAGTTTCCACGGCGTGTGCGCTACGGGCCGGCGCCTCGCCATGCGGATTCGCACTGGTCGAGACCAGCGCGCCACCAAAGGCCCGGCACAACGCCGCGGCCGGCGGGTGCGCCGTGACGCGTAACGCGATGCCGGCATGCGCGCCGGCAACCCACGCCGGCACATTCGGCGAGCGGGGAAATATCCATGTATTCGGACCTGGCCAGCTCGCACGCACCTGTTGCATGACCGCAGCCGGCACCGCATCGAGCGCGATATAGCGTTCGACCTGCGCGAAGTCCGCTGCGATCAGTAGCACGCCCTGAGTCGGCGGACGCTGCTTCAGCGCGAACAGCCGTTCGAAGGCCTCGTGGTTATGGGGGTCACAGCCGAGGCCAAACACGGCCTCGGTCGGATACGCGAGTACGCCGCCTTCGTGCAGAAGCGCGGCGGCGGCGTCGATGGTCTCAAGCGTAAAGTGCCGCCGCACTCAGGCCTCGATGAATTTTTCGGCCGACTTCTTCACTGCCGCTTTCTTGACGGCAGATTTCTTGGCCGCGGCTTTTTTTGCCGCCGTTTTTTTGGCTGCGGTCTTTTTGGCCGGCGCTTTCTTGGTAGCAGCTTTCTTGGCCGCTGGCGCTTTGGCTGCCGCCGCCTTCTTGGTCGCCGTTTTCTTGCTGGCAGTCTTCTTGCCGAAGCGGCCTTTGCGCACCGGCGCGGCGGCGAGCAGTTCGATGCACTGCACTTCGGTCAGCTCCTTCGGTTCCTGCTCCTTGGGAATGCGCGCGTTCTTTTCGCCGTCGGTGATGTACGCGCCGTAGCGGCCATTGAGCACCTGCACGCCGTTGCCGAAGTCGAGGATCAGCCGGTTGGCCAGCATCTCCAGACGCTCCTGCACGATTTGCAATGCACGCGGCAGCTCGATCGTGTACGGATCGTCCTCGGGCTTGAGCGAGGCGTACGTCTCGCCCTGCTTCACGAACGGACCGAAGCGGCCAATCGCCACGCTGACGTCGTCGCCGTTCTCCGCCTGACCCAGCTTGCGCGGCAGCTTGAACAGCTCCAGCGCGTCGGGCAGCGAAATGGTGTGCATGCTCTGGCCGGTGCGCAGGCTGGCGAAGGTCGGTTTGTCCTCGTCTTCCTTGGTGCCGATCTGCGCGAACGGCCCGTAGCGGCCCAGCCGCACGGACACCGGCTTGCCGCTTTTCGGATCGATACCCAGTTCGCGCGCGCCGGTGGCTTCGTTGCGATCGACCGATTCCGTTTTTTCATCGACCTGCTGCTTGAACGGCAGCCAGAAGCGCTCCATCAGCGGCACCCAAGCTTCCTCGCCGCGGCTCACCGCGTCGAGCTCGTCTTCGAGCTTGGCGGTGAAGTCGTAATCAACGTAGCGGGTGAAGTGCGAGGTAAGGAAATTGCTGACCGCACGGCCGACGTCGCTCGGCTTGAAGCGACGACTGTCGAGATACACGTATTCACGATTCTGTAGCACCTGGATGATGCTGGCGTAGGTCGACGGGCGGCCGATGCCATGCTCTTCCAGAGCTTTGACCAGGCTGGCTTCGGAGTAGCGCGGCGGTGGCTCGGTGAAATGCTGGTCGGCGGCGATGTCGTGCAGCGGCACCTGCTCGCCGGTTGTCATCCGCGGCAGGCGACGGCCCTCGTCGTCATCTTCGGCGGTCTTCTGATCGCGCCCTTCCTCGTACACGGCGAGAAAGCCCGGATCGATCACCGTGGTACCGCTGGCACGGAACGAGGCATCGCCACCGACCACATCGCGCAACGCAAATTCGACCGACACGGTATTCAGCGTGGCGTGAATCATCTGGCAGGCGACGGTGCGCTTCCAGATCAGCTCGTACAGCCTGCGCTGGTCGTCGTTGAGAAACGCCATGACATCGCGCGGCGTGTACATCGCCGAGGTGGGGCGGATGGCTTCATGCGCTTCCTGTGCGTTCTTCGACTTGGTCTTGTAGACCTGCGGCGCATCCGGCAGTGCCTTGGCACCAAAATCGCGGGTAATCAGCTGGCGCAGCTCGGCCAGCGCGTCGTCGCCGAGCATGGTCGAGTCGGTACGCATGTAGGTGATCAGGCCGACATTGCCTTCCGCGCCGAGGGCCACGCCTTCGTACAGCCCCTGCGCCACTTTCATGGTGCGGCTGGTGGTGAAGCCGAGCTTGCGCGCAGCCTCCTGCTGCAGCGTCGAGGTAGTGAACGGTGCCGCCGGGCGACGCTTGCGTTCCTTCGAGCTGACATCGCTGACCGTGAGTCGGCCGCGTGCGGCCTGCTTCAGTGCACCGCGGGCGGCCAGCGTTTCGGCCTCATTAGTCAGGTCGAACTGTTCGAATTTCTTGCCGTTGAGCTTGCTCAGGCGCGCGGTGAAGTCGCCGTCGGCGTGCTTGAGCTGGGCTTCAATGGTCCAGTATTCGCGGGCGTTGAACGCTTCGATCTCTTCCTCGCGCTCGACGATCATGCGCAGCGCCGGCGACTGCACGCGACCCGCGGACAGACCTCGCTGCACTTTGCGCCAGAGCACCGGCGAGAGATTGAAACCGACCAAATAATCTAGCGCGCGGCGCGCCTGCTGCGCGTCGACCAGATCGTGCGACAGCTGGCGCGGGTTCGCCACCGCAGCCTTGATGGCCTTCGGAGTGATCTCTGAAAACACCACGCGATGCATGCGCTTGCCCTCGGCCAAGCCGCGCTCTTTCAGGATCTCACTGATGTGCCAGGAGATCGCCTCGCCTTCGCGATCCAAGTCGGTCGCGAGATAGATGTCATCGGCCAGCTTGGCCGCCTTGGCAATCGCATCGACGTGTTTCTCGTTGCGCTCGATGATTTCGTAAGCCATGGCAAAGCCATGCTCGGGATCGACCGCGCCCTCCTTGGGGCGCAGATCGCGCACGTGGCCGTAGGAGGCCAGCACGTGGAAGTCCTTGCCAAGATACTTATTGATCGTCTTGGCCTTGGCCGGCGATTCAACGATGAGCAGATTTTTTGCCATGAAGCCTGAGTTTCCACGAAAGGATCAGCGGCGCTTGCGGCGCCGCGCACATATATAGTTGAAAACACGCCGGACCAGCGACTGTCAAGCCCAACCTAGTTCGAACCACCGCCAACGGCGCCCTTGCGAAGGCTTAGCCTGCCGCGACAGAGCGGGCCAGACGCTGGTAGCGATTGCCTGGCAACGTCTCGACCTTCGCCTGAAGCTCCAGCATCAACAGCATCGATGACAACGCCGCGGCCGACTGCCCTGTTCGCTGCACAAGTTCGTCCAACGTCGCCGGTTCGTGGCCAAGTTCAGTCCAAAGGCGGCGATATTCGGCATCCTTGCCTACGCTGGAATGCGTATTGAAAAGCGCTGCGTCATCGGTATCGACAGCCGGCACTTCAACGTTTTCGCAGCCGCTTGTCGCCAGTCGATCGGCCAGATCGGCGCCAAGCATGCGCGCTGCGGGCGCCAATGTCTCGATAATCTCGGTCGCCGTTTCGACCAAGCGTGCGCCATCACGAATCAAACGATGGCATCCGCGAGCCAGCGGATTGTGGATGGAACCCGGCAGCGCGAACACTTCGCGCCCCTGCTCGGCAGCCAGCCTCGCCGTGATCAGCGAGCCCGATTGCAGGCCGGCCTCGATGACCAGCGTCCCCAGCGACAGGCCCGCAATCAGCCGATTGCGACGGGGAAAGTGATCGGCGCGCGCCGCGGTGCCAGGCGGGAATTCGCTGATCAACGCGCCGTGCTCGGCGATGCGTTTTGCCAGTGCGTGATGTTTGCGTGGATAAACGCGATCCGGCCCCGTGCCGATTACCGCCAGCGTATACGCGCCGTTATCGAGCGCAGCCAGATGCGCGGCGCCATCGATGCCATCGGCCATGCCGCTGGTTATCGCAAACCCGGCCTGCGCGAGGGCCAAAGCAAACGCACGGGCATGAGCCAGACCAGCCGTGCTGGCATTGCGGGCACCGACGATCGCCACCTGTGGGTAGAGCAACAGACTCGAATCACCCACGACAAATAGTGCCGCGGGTGGCTGCGGAATGGTTTCCAGCTGTGGCGGAAAATCTGCATCGGTGCAACGCAGAAAGCGATGTGATGGTTGCGACAGCCACGCCATATCAGCCGCCAGCTGCGCCTCGTCAGGCTGACGCAGCCACGCACGGGCTGGCTCGCTAAGCGCCTTCAGCTGGTGCATTCCTGCCAGCATCGCAAAGATGTCGCCACTCGCTTCGCCCAACCGATCACGCAAGCCAGCCGGGCCGAAGTCAGGTGTGCGCAAGGCGATCATCCATGCGCGAAGTTCATCCATGTCATTCATGCGTTGCAGTTTACGAAGAGAGCGCCAACGAAAACGGCGCGGTGGTGGCCGCGCCGTCGTGTAGGGAAACCCTGCAAGCTGCAACTAGTCCGGCATGCGCAGTTCATTGCCTTCATGCACCGGCCGCAGGCCATCCATGATCAGGCCGTAGCTAACCCGGTCGAACGTGCGGAACACCATGACATGGCCGACATATTCAGCCGGTAGCGTCACTTTCTTGCCGAAGTCACGATGCAAGCTATTGCTCGCCACGTCGTCACTAATGGTTTGACCGGGTTGATAGATCGAGTAGGTCTGGCCGTTCTCGGCGCCATCGCGCTTGCCGATCGACAGCGCCACTACCTGGTGCGGGCCGACTGCATCAATCGCGTCGGCGAAACCGATCACACGCGCATCCTTGGCTACCGAGTGCGGTGCGTGCGGGTAATAATACGGATCATACGGTGCGTCATCGAGTGGCATGACTCGATCGCCACTGCGGATATCGATCGTGGTGTTGAGCAGCAACAAGGTCGACGGATCACCCATGCGCAGCGTTTCGGCCGTGCCGATCACGCTGACTTCGATGCCCATGTCCTGGCCTTTCCCGTAGTGGCCATCGTTGCGGGTGTCCTCGTCCCATGGCGTTTTGAACACCGCAACGTTGCTGTCCAGATCGTGAGCAACCAGATCGGCTTTATCTGGGTCCTGCTGGTCGAAACCGCGGAAAAAATGCGTCGGTCGCACGATTGCCCAACGCTGCCCCGGCGCACCCTGCAGACCGCGCACGTAGATGTTCTGCCCTGCCGTACTGCGCAGCCGTCCCTCTTCCAGCCCAACCACATAAGGGGCGGATTTGACGGTGCTGGAATCCACCACGCGCAGATCCTTGAGGAACGTCTGCAATTCCGACAATGGAATCGCCGGCACGGCCTCGCCTTCCGCGTGGACGCTGGGCTCAAGTCGCAGACTCGGTCCACCACCGCCGTTGATAAACGACAGATTGAGCACGTCGCCCGGATAGATCAGATGCGGATTGCGCACCTGCGGATTGGCCTGCCAGATCTCCGGCCACAGCCATGGCTTGGCCAGGAATTTGGCGGAAATGGCCCAGAGCGTATCGCCCCGGCGCACGGTGTAGCTGTCCGGATGGTTGGCTCGTAACTGCGCGCCCGCCGCATAGGCAGCCACAGTGACCAGCATGCCGGCCAGCAACACGGTAATTTTTCTGATCATTGGTGGGAATCCCCCTTCCCCAGGTGCTCGGTCGAGTGTAACCGAACCGTTAACGTGCGCAACAGGCGCGAATTGGCAAAAATCGTCTGCGCCCGGATGCTTGCCGACGTACAATGAGAAACATTCTAGATCGTGCCGGGGTGGTTTTTTACCAAGCCGCCCGCATCTTTCGGCGCCGAGGTGAAACCCATGTCCCTGCTTACCATCATTGAATTTCCCGATCCGCGCCTGCGTATCCGCGCAGAGCCGGTCACCGAGTTTGACGACGAACTGAAGCAGTTCGTCGCCGACCTGTTCGAGACCATGTACGACTCGAATGGCGTCGGCCTCGCCGCGACCCAGGTCAACGTGCACAAGCGCGTACTGGTTACCGACATGAGCGACGACGGTAACGAGCCGCTGGCGCTGATCAATGCCGTGATCCTGGAAAAGGACGGCTCGCAGGTTTATCAGGAAGGCTGCCTGTCGTTTCCCGGCCTGTATGCCGATGTGACCCGCGCACTCAGGGTCAAGGTCAAGGCACAGAACACGGCTGGCGAGGAAATCATCGTCGAAGCCGAAGGCCCGCTGGCCGTGTGTATCCAACATGAGATGGATCATCTGGAAGGCAAGGTGTTCGTCGACTATCTCTCATCGCTTAAGCGCAACCTGCTGCTCAAGCGACTGGAAAAGGCGCGCAAGCAGGCGGCGACCGCTTGAGCGAGTGCCCCCTTCGGCTGATTTTTGCCGGTACGCCCGAGTTTGCCGTTCCCTGCCTCGAAGCCTGTCTCGGCAGCGGCGCCGAGGTCGTTGCCGTCTACACGCAGCCCGACCGACCGGCCGGTCGCGGTCGCAAGCTCACCCCGAGTCCGGTCAAGCAAGCCGCACTGGCTGCCGGCATCGCCATTGAACAGCCCGAATCACTCAAGTCCCCCGACGCGCGCCGGACGCTCGCGAACTATCAGCCGGATCTGCTGATCGTGGTCGCCTACGGCTTGATTCTCACGCGTAAGGTGTTGGCGACGCCGCGCATCGGCTGCTGGAACGTTCACGCCAGCCTGCTGCCGCGCTGGCGCGGAGCCGCGCCGATCCAGCGTGCGATTCTGGCTGGTGATATTGAAAGCGGCGTCGATCTGATGCAGATGGAAGCGGGGCTCGATACCGGCCCAGTGCTGTTGCAGCGGAGTACGCCGATCGCGAGCGATGAAACCGGCGACAGCCTTCATGATCGATTGTCCGCGCTCGGCGCCGATGTGCTGGCCGAAGGCCTGCGCCGTACGCTGGCCGGTGAAGTATTGGTCGCTACGCCGCAATCAGAAGATGGCGTCACCTACGCGCACAAGCTCGACAAGGCCGAAGCCCAGCTCGACGTCGCACGCACGTCCATTGCGCTGGAACGACAGGTTCGCGCATTCGATCCGTGGCCCGTCGCCGAAGCGGAGGTGGCCGGCGAGCCGCTGCGGATCTGGGCGGCACATGCGATCGAGCGCGATCACAGCGCTACGCCTGGCAGCGTGCTCGGCGCCAGCCGCAACGGTATTGATCTGGCCTGCGGTGAGGGTGTGCTGCGTATCACCGCGCTGCAACGCGCTGGCGGCAAGCGCATCACGGCGGCCGATTACCTCAACGCACGCCCCGAACTGCGCGGCCCGCGATGACGGTCGACACCCGCGCACTGGCGGCCCGATCGCTCGCCGAAGTGGCGATGCGCGGGGCATCGCTGCGCGAAGTGATGGAACGCAACGCGCCGAAACTGCGCGACCCGCGCGACCGCGCCCTGCTGATGGCCCTTCTTAGTGAGGGCGCGCGCTGGTGGCTGCGCTTCGACACTGCCATCGACCAGCTGCTGGAAAAGTCGCTGCGGCACAAGGACCCGGCGATCCACGCTTTGCTCGTGTTGGGCCTGGTGCAGCTGGAAATTCTGCAACTGCGGGATTACGCAGCGGTCGCGGCCACCGTCGAAGCCACCCGTGCGCTGAAACGTCCGCAGCTGGCCGGACTGGTCAACGCCGTGCTGCGTCGCTGGCAGCGCGAGCGCGAAAGCCTGATCGCCCGGCTCGACAGCAAACCGCAGACGCGTCACGCCCATCCCGAATGGCTGGCCAAGGCGCTCGCCCGCGATTGGCCGACGCAAGCTGAAGCGGTGATGGCTGCCGATAACGCCGAGCCGCCACTGATGCTGCGGGTCAATCGCCAGCGTATCGAGCGCGATACGCTGCTTGCACAGTTTCAGGCGGCAGATTACGACGTGTCTGCCCATCCCTGGTTAGCCGATGCGCTGGTGCTGCCACATAGCGCCGATGTCACCCGCATGCCCGGCTTCGAAGACGGCCTGTTTGCCGTGCAGGACGGCGCGGCCCAGGTCGCCGCCGACTTGGCCGACCTTGAGGACGGCATGCGCGTACTCGACGCCTGCGCCGCACCCGGCGGCAAAGCCTGCCATCTGCTCGAACGCGCGCAAATCGACCTGACTGCACTGGAAGTTGACGCAAAGCGCGGCGAGCGCATACGCCAGAACCTGATGCGTCTGCGGCTGGACGCAAAAATCGTGATCGGCGACGCCGGTGCGCCAGCCGGCTGGTGGAAGGGTCAGCATTTCGACCGCATCCTGATCGACGCGCCCTGTTCGGCCACCGGCGTGCTGCGGCGGCGGCCCGACGTGCGGCTGCATCGACGCGAAAGCGATATCACGGCGATGCACGAACAACAGCGCCGGATACTCTTGGCGCTATGGCCACTGCTGGTGCCGGGCGGGCGGCTGGTCTACATCACTTGCTCGGTGTTGCGTGCGGAAAACGAGGCCATCCTGGGTGAGTTGCTCGCTCAGCAATCGGATGCACACGCACTGACTTTTACATTGCCGGTAGGACAAGCCACGAAAATCGGCTGGCAGATACTGCCGGGCGACGGCGACCTGGATGGCATGTATTACGCGGTAGTGGAAAAGACTCTCGATGTTGCTGAGGCTGGATCAGTAGCGAGAGAGTGAACTTCCGCGGCTCTCCCATACCACTAAGCAAAGTTGAAGGCCGTTGCGCCCATCATGACGGTATCGAGCAGCAACTAGCTGGCAAGCGCGGTGGCCAAGCTTGCAACCGATAACGTAGACACTTAACCGATCGCCAAACCACCCCGAACATCCGGCTATGCTCGCGTCTTTCCCGGCCCGACCAACGGAATCTTCTTTGCCGTGAAGCCCCTGTCTGACGCTCGTCCACTATGGCTGCGCAGCGCCCGCCGAGAACTGCTGCTGTTCGGCGTGTTCGCCCTGCTGGTGCTCGGTGCCGGCATCGGGCTGCGTGATCCGTGGCCATCGGATGAGCCACGCTTCGCTCTTGTCGCGAAGCTGATGATGGAGCACGGTCAATGGCTGTTTCCGCATCGCGGCGCCGAGCTGTATCCGGACAAGCCGCCGGTCTTCATGTGGCTGCAGGCGCTGGGTTATTTCATCACCGGCAGCTGGCGCGTCGCCTTCCTGCTACCGTCGCTGGCTGCCGGGCTTGGCGCACTCGCGCTGACTTACGATCTGGCGCGCCGCCTGTGGAATCACCGCAGTGCGCTGCTGGCCGCAGCCACGCTGTTGGTCACGATTCATTTCACCTACCAGATGCGCAATGCGCAGATCGATCCACTCTTGCTGGGCTGGATCACACTGGCCAACTACGGCCTGCTGCGTCATCTGCTGCTGGGGCCATCATGGCGCTGGTTTGCCGTCGGTTGTTTCTTTGCCGGTGTCGGCGTGGCCACCAAGGGTGTCGGCGTGGTCGCCCTGCTGATCCTGATTCCCTACGCGGTCGCTCGCCACGGCCGCTGGCAAAACGTCGCATGGCCAACCGGCGGCTGGCGCTGGGCCGGCGGACTGGCCATGTTTTTCGTGCCTATCCTCGGCTGGCTCGTACCGATGCTGCTGGCCGCGCACTCCGATGGCGATCCGCAGCACGCCGAGTACGTGCAGAACATCCTGTTCGGGCAGACCGTACATCGCTACGCGGCGCCTAGCGGGCATTTCCATTCGCCGTTTTATTTCCTCGGCATCATCGCGATCGACTGGCTGCCACTATCGCTGCTGCTGCCATGGGCCTTGCCAGCCTGGTGGCGCAGGCTGAAGCGCCGCGATGCGAGGTTGCTGCTGCCGCTGGGCTGGGCCGTGCTGATACTGATCTTCTTTTCGATCAGCCCGGGCAAGCGCGACGTCTACATCCTGCCGGCGCTTCCCATGGCCGCGCTGGCGCTGGCGCCGCTGCTGCCGGGCCTGCTGCGCAAGCAAGCCGTTCGAGCGCTGATCTTTCTGCTGACCTTGCTGATGAGCGCCGGACTGACCATCGCCGCCGCACTGGCGCTCACCAAACATTCGCATTGGGCGGCCCAGTTCGAACAAAGCCTGGATCCGAAAATCTGGTGGCTGCTGCTGAGCATTGGGCTGGCTGGCCTAGTGATCGTCGCACTCACACGCGTGCGCCGCGCCGCGATCGGCTGGCTGGCTTTTGCCGCCGTGCTCTGGAGCCTTTACGGCCTGTGGGGTTATCCGATGCTCAATGGTGATCGCTCGGCCCGCGACGTCATGCAGCATGCACGCGACATCGTCGGACCGCAGGCGACCATCGGCCTGCTGGCGTGGAAGGAGCAGAATCTGCTGATGGCCCAAGGGCCGGTCGCAGAATTCGGATTCCTCAAGCCTTGGCCTGAACAATACGCGGATGCCCTGGCATGGCAGCGGGCCGATCCGAAGCTGCGCTGGATCTTCAGCCTCGACACGGCGATGGGCCAATGCGTGGACCGCCACAAAGCGGTCTATGTCGGGCATGCCAATCGTCGTGACTGGTGGCTATTCAAAGTGGACGCCGTCGTGACTGGCTGCGTACCGCATAACGATGACGCTGACGACAGGGATTCCAGCGAGTAAGCGCAGCTCAGGAGCCAGCAAGCAACCCGAGGTAGGCCGCTTCGGTACGCTCAATGAAAAGGCCCAACCCGAAATCCTCCTCGGCATGTCGGCGTGCCGCAGCGCCCATGGATGGCAGCTCCGCGCGCTGCCGTAACAGCGTCTGCAGACGGTCCGCCATGGCTTGATGATCACGCGGCGGCACGGTCCAGCCATCCACCCCGGGACGAATGTTTTCCGGCAGGCCTGCATATTCGCTGACCAAAACCGGCTTGCCCATGGCCATCATTTCACGACAGGCGAAAGAAATGGTTTCGACATCCCATGACAGCACGAAACCCGCATCGATGGCCGCCACTGCCGGCCGTACATCCTCGAGCAGTCCGGGGAAATGCACCTGCTGACTCAGGCCCAGCTCGGCGATACGCTGCTGCAGGGCAGACTCCGGCATTCGGCCAACGACCAGCAGGTTTATCTGCGCACGCAATTCCTGTGGCAACAGCGCCAGCGCCTCGACCAGATCCATCCAGCCCTTATAGCTGGCCGTACCCGCGTTGCTACCCAGCAAAAGTACCGTCTTGTCATCGAGCCAGCGTTGACGCTCCGCGATTGCATGTGCATCGAACCATGGCGCGAAATGGGCGACATCGATGCCGTTGTGCACCATGGCCAGACGGCAGCGCCGATACGGCGAGACAAGCAATACCCGGTATGTATATTCACATACCGCAATCACCATGTCGGTGCCACGCCGCGCGCGCCACCAGTGCCCAATACCAGTCATTGGCTTGGAGTTGTGCTTGGTCAGGACAATTCGTGGGTGGCGACCCAGGTGGCGCACGGCCGCCATGACCAGGCGATGGTCTGCTGATCCGTTCACGTGGACCAGATCGAAATCATTCTCCTGTAACAGCAGGGCAAGCTGGCGTCGCGCGCGCCAGCGGGCGGGCAGCCGCTTCAGCCCATTGGGAAACGGCTGTGCCCATGCATGCAAACCCCTCTCTGCACTCGCCTCCAGATAGAGCCTGCTGGCAGGTGGCGCCGCCACATGCACAACGTGTTCGGCCGCCAATGCTCTGGCCAACGTCATCACGTAAGTGGTGTGGCCGCCTCCGTCACCGTCATGGAAATTGGTGAACAGGATTTTCAAGGGACCGACCTTTGAATCCTAGCGAGCAGCTTCGCTGGAGAAGTTGTTGATGGGTAACATGAACGCGGCTGTTATGGCATCGACATTTATTGCCGTCGAACTGCACGCCTAAAGTACCATGCGGAAACTCAAAGCTAGTGCTGAAGACATCGAACCCTTCGTACAGCACAGGGAGATGATTTAAACGAGAGGAGAAGGCGTGGACGCAAGATTGAACTCATGGTGGCTGGGCGCACTGTCCTTGCTGGTCGCTCTAATGCCACTGTCGTTCTCCGTCTCCTGGCACGTCAAGGCGCTACCCGCGCTACTGCTGCTGATTGCGGGCCTGGGTCTGCTGTTGCGCAACGCAGGCGTGCGCAACAGCTACCGTGAAGCTTGGCCTGTATTCGCGGTTTGCGCCCTGAGCGTGCTTTATACCGCACTGAACATCTTTGGCCATCGCCTGGGTTGGAATGCTTTCGACCTTCCGTCGCATATTCTGCTTTACATGGTCACGGCCGCCGTTTTCTCGCAGCCATTGCGCATGCGCTGGGTGTGGATGGGCTTCAGCATTACCGCGATCGCTCTCGGCGGCGTTTGCATCCAGCAGCATTTTTTGATGGGAATCGATCGTGCTTTCGGCCTCAACGGTGGCGATTGGGGAGCCATCGAATTCGCCATGGTCATGCTGGTACTTTCACTGATCGGATGGGTGCAGCTTTTTTATTCGCGCGGACATTTTGCCGAGAAAGCTATGCATGGCCTAGGCGCCATATCCGGCATGTATGGCGCCATGCTGACTCAGAGTCGCGGGCCTCTGCTGGCCTTCGTGCCGGTATTGCTGCTTCTACTCTTGATTTACGCCCGTCGTACTCACCGCTGGGGTCACGTCCTGCTGATGCTTGTTGCCATCGTAGGCGGCGGCGCACTGGCCGCTGGAACCGTACACAATGTCAGCATACCGCCAACCGCCGTCGCACAGCCGGCCTCGACCGAGACAACGACGTGGGCGGCTCAGCCGAGCGCACCAGCCAAACCTGCTGTGACGGCATCTACGCCCCCCTCACCCACGAGCAGTGCACCCGTTTTCGTGAAGCGATTCGCCGACGTAGGCTCGGAGATGACGAGCTACAACTCCAAGACAGATGCCAGAGGTGCCGTACGCGAGCGGCTGGAGATGTGGCATACGGCGGGCCACGCCTTCATGGACCATCCGCTGGCTGGTGTCGGCATTGACCAGTTTGGCGTATTTGCCCGCCAGCAAGTGGCGCAGGGCAACGCCAACGCAGCCATCGCCAAATACGAACACCCCCACAATGAGTACCTCGAGGCTGCCGCAACGGGTGGCGTACCGGGCTTGCTGGTCATCGTGCTGATCTTTGCCGTACCGCTCGGTTACTTCGCTCGTCACGCGCTGCATGCGCAGGACAGCGGGATCATTCCTTCGTCCGTTGGCGTTGCTATTGTCAGTATGTATGCGCTGTGCGGATTGACTGACAACGTGTTTTATCGTGCCATGCCACACTCGATGTACTTTTTTTCGGTACTCGGTCTGGCGGTTCTGCTCAGCCGGATGAAATTATCAAAGGAGATGGCGCTGCGTGTCTGATCGGACGTCAAGGGCGTGTATCAATCTGATCGGCTGGGACAACGGCCGTGGGCTGAGTCATGACTTGCGTCTGTTGAGGGAAACACTCGAATCCCAAGGCAACGAGGTACACATCACCTCAGTTGGCCCTAAACGTCGACGCTGGACACCGCGCGCGCTATGGATTCGCCTGCGGCTGATGTGGCAATCCTTGCAGCGTGGCGATGGGGTTCGCTGGAAGTTCGACGCCAACATCATGCTGGAACACGTCCAGCCAGCCTACTTTTCCAGCGCGCATCGCAACTTCTTCATACCCAATCCGGAATGGCTGTCACGACGGGACGAGCGGCACCTGCACCGGTTCGATGCCGTGCTGGCCAAAACCCGGGTTGCCGCCACGACGTTTCATGCGCGCGGCATCCCGACCCGCTACATCGGCTTTCGCAGCACCGATTGCCTGATTCCAGAAACACCGCGGCAACCGCACTTCCTGCATCTGGCCGGGGCCAGCCGAATGAAGGGCACCAAACGTCTGCTTGAGGTTTGGCGGCGCCATCCCGAATGGCCGCCGTTGCTGGTGCTGCAATCGCCGCAGACTGCGCAAGGCATGCCGATGACGCCGGAGCGCGACAATGTGCAGCATCGCATTGCCACCTTGTGCGATATCGAAGACATCCGCCAATTGCAGAACAGCCACCTGTTCCATCTGTGCCTGTCCGAAGCGGAAGGCTGGGGACATTACATCGCCGAAGCGATGAGCTGCGGCGCGGTGACGATTACTTGCGACGCACCACCGATGAACGAACTGGTGCGTCCGGAGCGCGGATTGCTGGTGGCGGCCTCTCCTGTGGGAAATTTGAATGCAGCGACCCGCTATCACTTTGACGAAGTGGCGCTGGAAGCTATGATTGAACGCGTGCGAAGCATGGATCCGATCGAGTGCAACGCGCTCGGTGCAGCCGCCCGCACATGGTTCGAGACCAATCAGCAGCGCTTCGGCGGATTGCTGCAGGATGCGCTGCAACCCCTCTTGCAGGACCAGCCAGCCAGCGTAAGGTGGCAAGGCGCGAAATCACCGGGCAAATAGCTGCGCTGCGGCGATGCCTCAAGCGAATGGTCAACCGGTTGTTTTGGGAAGCCCCGTCGACCTCGATCCAAACAGAATCGCCAGCAGATGCTCGACGCGCTTCCACCAAGGCGCTCGGCCGCGCATGGCCAGGGCTGCATAGCGTTTGGTTTCGGCCCAGAGCGGATCGGGCTTGGTCTTGTACTCGAGCTTGGACAACTCGATGCACGACTCATCCAGCCCTGCCATCCGCGCGTAATGCCCGATCAGGCCGCGCGAGCGCAGGCGATTTGTGTATGCCACCGATGCACTACGATTCGACCACCAGCCATTCTTGCCGTGGATGCGATACCAGACGCTACCGGTAGGTAGATAGTATTTCCGCGCACCCAGTACGCTGGCGCCAAAGACCAGACAGTTGTCCGCCGAAAGACGCCAGATCTCGCGAAAGCTGTCCGGTACCTCGAGAACTTTTCTGGCCCACTGCGCGCGCATCGATAGCGCCGATGTCGGCGCGCCATACCAGCGCGTGAGCGCATAGGTAATGACGGCGGTGTAGCCAAGATCAACGGCGGTGCGATGAAACCCGACCAGTTTGTTTTCTTCGCCGAAGTGCTGCATGTCGGTAAAAACAAAGTCGACGTCGCGACGCGTGTCATAAAGCTCGCCGAGGCGCGCCAGATAATCCGGCGCCCAACGGTCATCGGAATCCAGAAAGCACACGACGTCCGTCGCCACATGCGCGATACCGCGCTGAAACGCCTCAAGCTGGCCGCCGTTACTACCGCAGTCCAGTAGCACACGTTCGTCAGCGCCAAAATGCTCGCGCAGAAGCTCATCCGAGCCATCCGTCGAACCGTCGTCGACCACGATGACCTGCGCGGGCTTGCGGCTCTGCGCCAGCGCACTCTCAACCGCCTCGATGACGAAGTCGCGGTAGTTATAGCTGGTGATCACCACCGCGAAACTTGTTGCCCGTGGACTCATTTGGAAGGGTTCGACGACTGCTGTATTGAGAAAATTTTCCCGCACGGGAACACATCGTGGGCAGAGGTGACTGCGTCGCTAGCGATGGTGCTCATTTGCAAGCATTCTCCCATGGCCGCTGCCAAGGTTCGGCGGAACCAACACGGCGGTGCACGTAAAGTTTTATCAAGTATCCAATATTACCCAATTACCATCATACCCAACTCGGCGCCACGCTTCTGTCCTTGTCGAACGGAAACCGATGGATCCACATGCGAATGGTCCGCGCCGACGTATCGGGATCGGTCACACATACGATGATGCCCCGGGTCGATCGGCTAGAATCCGCGGCATGTCCACGTTCCCGCTCACCCTTGTCGTCATCACCCACAACGAGGCCGATACTATCGGGCGCTGCCTGGACAGCGTGCCGTTTGCGGCCGAGAAGCTGGTGGTCGACAGCGGCAGCGATGACGACACGGTCGCCATTGCCCAGGCGCACGGCGCGCGCGTCGTGCAGCAGGCCTGGCTGGGTTTCGGCGCACAGCGCAACTTTGCCACCACGCAGTGCAGCAACGCGTGGATTCTCGCGCTGGACGCCGACGAAACGCTAACACCCGAACTTGTCGCCGAACTGAAGGAACGGTTGCCGCAACTGATGACTAGCGATATACCCGCCGCGTACCTTCGCCGCAGCACCATCTACATGGGCGCGCCGATGCGCTGGTATCGGCCGGCCGTCGGTGAAAAACTGGCGCGCCTGTATCACCGCGACCGCGCCCGCTGGACCGATGCGCGCGTGCACGAATCGTTGCGCTTCGACGGCGACGCGCCGACGCTGCACGCGCCGTTCAACCACATCAACAACCCGACCCTGCCGCACAAACAGCTCAAGGTGCTGCGCTACGCGGAGCTGAAATGTCGCGACTGGCTGGAAAAGGGCAAGCCGGTAAGGATGTGGCAAGCGCCCTTTGTGTTCGCTCTGGCCTTCATCAAGGACTACGTTTTCCGGTTGGCTTTTCTCGACGGCTGGCGCGGCTTCATGATCGCTCACACCGCGGCCAGCTATGCGATCTACAAGCGCATGCGTTATTACGAAATGCGGCACAACCCGGAATCGGTGGATAGCGCGGCCAAACTCCTCACCCGTCACGGCATCGATCGCTGATGAGCAACCCGACCCGACCCATCTCGTCTGCATCAATGACGCGGAAGCATTACCTGCTTTATGGCTCCGAGCGCTATGCGTTGGCCATTCTGCGCCCTGTACAGGAGGCCATTCGTGCGCGTGGCCACGAGGCGGCGTGGTTCTTCGACGGACCCGGCGCCGAGGATCTGCTCGACGACGAACGGCTACTCACGGTCGCCGAGGTCCGCGCGTGGAACCCGATCGCGGTGATCACGTCCAGCAATCACCTGCCGCATTTCTTTCCCGGCGTGAAAGTGGAAACTTTTCACGGCTTCGACGCCGGCAAGCCGCGGCACGTGTATGTGCGTGGGTTCTTCGATCTTTATTGCACCACCGGTCCGCGCGATACCAAGGCCTTCGGCGAGGTCGCTGCCAAGCTCGGCCATTTCACGGTGACGGAAACCGGCTGGCCCAAGCTCGACCCTTTCATGCGCGAGATCGCCGGTGCGCTTCCCGCGGTGCGTCAGCCACCGGTGATTCTTTATCACTCGACCTTCTCTCCTTCATGGAGCGCCGCCGACACCCTGTACGAGGAAGTGAAGCGGCTATCGCGCGACGGCCGCTGGCGCTGGATCGTCACCTTTCACCCGAAGATGAATCCGGAAACCACGGCGCGCTACAAGGCGCTGCAGAATGAGTTCCTGCGCTTTGCCGAGAACGACAACATCCTCGAGCTTTTCCCGCAAGTCGACATGATGTGCTCGGACACCTCGTCGGCGTTGAGCGAATTTCTGCTCACTGGCAAACCGGTGGTGACATTCAAGAATCGCCGGCCCGGGCCGCAGCTGATCGACATCGACGATCCCGCGCAATTTGAACCGGCGATTGAACGCGCGCTGGCCAGACCACCGGAGCTGATGCAGGCGATTCGTGCATTCGCCAATGCCATCCATCCCTACCGCGACGGCCGTTCCAGCGAGCGCGTGCTGGATGCGGTCGATGCGTTTATCGCGACGGGCGGGCGCAATCGTCGCCGCAAGCCCTGGAATCCCTGGCGCAAGCTCAAGCTGCGCGGCCGCATCGGCTACTGGGGGCCGGCATGAGCCATGCATAAGCCGCGCATGGGGTAATCTTGCGTGGCTTCAGCCCAGGCTGGAACCGACTTCTCCCTCGACAAGAGTGCGCCTGTGTCCGTCAGTGCCTATACCCGTTCCGAAACTCTGCGGGCTCTGTGGCCTTGGCTCCCGCTATGGACGCTGGTCGCGCTGCTGGCGATTTTTTCGCATGGCCCGATGCCGCTGTACTCCACGCGCACGCTGGCGGTGGCATGGGAAATGTGGAGTCACAGCCACTGGCTGGTGCCGTACATCAACGGCGAGCCCTACAGCGAAAAAGCGCCACTGCTGTTCTGGCTGATTCATGCCGGCTGGTTCGTGTTCGGCGTCAGTGACATGTGGCCACGCGTACTCGAAGTGCTGATCGGTGGCGTGCAGCTGGTACTCGTGTCGGTGCTGGCGCGGCGGCTGTTCCCAAACCGTCCATGGATCGCCAAGGGCGCGCCATGGATGCTGCTGGCGCTGAGTTACGCGTTTTTATTTGGCCAGCAGATCATGTACGACGTGCTGCTGGCGGTGTGGGCGCTGGCGGCGCTGTTGTGCCTGACCCCAAGGCTTGACCGTGCCGAACCGCGCTGGCTGCTGTTTGGACTGTGCATTGGCGCGGGCCTGCTGACCAAGGGGCCGGTGATGCTCCTGCACATCCTGTTCCCATGGCTGCTCGGTCCGCTGTGGAACGCATGGGCGCGCGAGCATCGTGCCCGCTGGTATGGCCGCGGCGTGCTTTCCGTCTTGCTGGGTGGCGCGATTCTCCTGGCGTGGGCGCTGCCGGCGGGTTTCGCCGGTGGCGACGCTTATCGTCAGCGGCTGTTCTTCACTCAAACCGCCGGCCGCGTAGTGAAGGGGATGCAGCACGCCGAGCCGCTGCAGAGCCACGCGCATCCTTCGTGGTGGTATCTGATCTATCTGCCGGTGCTGATGTTTCCCTTCAGCGCCTGGCCGCGCGCCAGCGTCGCGCTTGTCGTGGCACTTTTTGAAAAACCATGGCGCACTGGCATGCGCGTGGGCCTGGGCTTGATGGCTGTTGCGGTGTTGGGCTTGCTGTCGCTGCTGGCTTTTCACTGGCATGCACCTCAGCTGGAACATCTGCTGATGCTTTTGCTGCTGATACCGCTGCTGATCGTGCTGCTGCGGCAGCCGCTGGAACCGGGCCTGCATTTCCTGCTGTGCTGGCTTTTACCGACCTTTCTGGTGTTCTCGCTGATCAGCGGTAAGCAGGCGTACTACCCGCTGCCTGAATTCGGTGGCGGCGTGATGCTGATCGCCGCCACCATCGCGATATTGCGCGAGCGCCGCCCGGTACTGGCCGACAACCCATGGCTGGGCACTTGGCCGCTGGGCGTCGGCGGCATGATTTTCGGCATTTTTCTGTTCGCGCTGCCGGCCCTGGTAGCGGGTAACCATTTGCACGGCGAATGGTTCGACGGCTCTGCCAGTTACAGCCGCTTTTTCGGCATGATTTTTCTTCTTCTCGGCGCGCTTCTGCTCGTGCGCGGCCGCGGCGAAATGCGGCGCCTGGCAGTGGCGGGGCTCATCGCCACGCTCGCGCTCAATACGCTGTTCACTCTGGCGTTATGGCCAAAGTACGATCTCAGCCCGTCGGCACGACTGCTCGGCGACGCCGATATTGCGCAGCATCCGATCGCCTATCTTGGAAATTACGACGGCCAGTTCCATTTCGAGGGACGCCTGCTGCACCCGATCACCGAACTGTGGGGTCAGCAGGCGGTGAAGGATTTTGCCCAAGCGCACCCAGACGCATTGATCGTCGATCATCCCGAAAAACTCGATGCCAGCGATCTTCACTATGCACTGCTGGTGCAGCCCTTCCGCTCATCGTGGATGGTGATCTGGCCAGCCGATTCGCTGGCGGACCTCTACTCCGGGCGCACGCCGCCAGAACCCACTCTACCGACCCGCATCTACCCACTTCAGGACGCGCACCATCTCTCGCAGCCATGAACGATGAGCGGATCGCCAGCCTTCGCGCGCAATGTGACGGCCCACGCGATGGAGCGCTGTTGCGATTCTCATTGGGAAACATGCTGCTAACCGATGGTCATATTAGCTCCGCTATCGACGAGTTGCGCCATGCCGTGGCCTTTGATCCCGACTACTCGGCAGCCTGGAAACTGCTTGGCAAAGCATGCCTCGATGCCGGCCAGCCGGATGCTGCCGCCCACGCCTGGCGCAGCGGAATAACCGCCGCGGCGAAGCGCGGCGATAAACAGGCTGAAAAGGAAATGGGCGTGTTTCTACGCCGGCTGGAAAAGCCGAACCCGTAAATTTCTCTGCAACAAACCGTTGCATCCGGTGATCGCGCCAAAGATCTTGCCGGATCATCGCCACACGATGAACCTCAGCCGTTTTCCTTGTCGTAGGGGCTGGGCCGATCGTCGGCGGAATAGCGCTTGTATTGCCACTGGTACTGCGAGAATGCCAGCTCGACGCAGGACTGCACCCCCTGATTGAGTGCTGCGCAGGCGAGAGCCAGATCGGCATCGACGATGGCGTCGGGAGCCGGCAGCAGATGCACGCGATAGCCCGCGCCGGCCGGCAGGCGTTCGGCAAATCCGAACAGCACCGTCGCCCCGGTACGCACCGCCAGCCTCGGCAGCAACACCATGGTCAGCGCATCACGACCGAAGAAAGGTGCAAACTCACCTTCGCCGGCGCGTGGCTTCTGATCCGGCAGGATACCCACCGTGCCGCCAGCAGCGAGCCGCTTGTAAAGCGTGCGCACACCCGCACCATCGGCTCGCACCTGCTCCGGCGCGAGCACACCGCGCACCTTGCGCAGCAAACCTTCCACCGCGACCACGCGGGGCGGTCGATACAAAATCGCCATCGGCGTCTTGCGGCACAGCCAGTAGTTCAGCAACTCCCAGCAACCCAGATGCGGGGCCGCGATGATCACGCCCTTGCCTCTGGCCAGCGCGTCGTCGAGCAAGGCCTCGCCGCGCACTTCCCGTATCAGCCCGAGCGCGCGCTCGGCGCCACCACCCCATATTTTGGCCAGTTCGACCACCGACTTGCCGCTCTCGATCATCACCTCGCGCAGCAAAGACGCCTGCGCTACATCGTCCAGCTGCGGACGCACGATACGCAGATTCACTGCGGTGTTCTGCACGGTGCGATTGTTTCGCCATAGCACCAGTTTCCCGAGCCCGCTGCCGATGGCATGCAGAACGCGCAAGGGCAGCTGGCCGAACAGGCGCAGGAGAAGATAGACAAGGGTCATGTCGGCACGCATCCGCAGAGTTTACGGGACAGCGTCTGATGCAACCCTGCGCCCTTGTGCTTTCGCTAATCCTCGGAGCGCTTTAAGCTGAAAATCCATCTGCCAACGCCTAGCCATGATTGCCCTGATCCAGCGCGTACAATCCGCCCGCGTCGATGTAGGCGATGAACTGGTTGGCCGCATCGGCGCTGGCTTGCTGGCACTTGTGGCGGTGCAACCGAACGACGGCGAGGCGCAGACACAACGCATGCTCGAACGTCTGCTTGGTTACCGGGTATTTGCCGACGATACCGGCCGGATGAATCGCTCACTCAAAGACACCGGCGATGGCTTGCTTCTGGTGAGTCAATTTACGCTAGCCGCCGACACCCGCTCCGGCATGCGCCCCAGCTTCACCCGCGCTGCCGCCCCCGAACACGGCCGCCTGTGGTTCGATCGGCTGGTGACGCTGGCACGCGACGCTCACCCGGGGGTGGAAACCGGTCGCTTCGGTGCCCATATGATGATTCAGCTAGTGAACGATGGACCAGTAACTTTCTGGCTCGACACCAACTAAGCGCACCCGTTCGACGTGCCTGTTTCAACAGGCACCACAACCGGTCTCTGGCGCGATTTTTGCGTAGCCAAATACTTGTTCGAATTAAAATTTTTCACTTGAAAACTGGTCAAAAAAGCAGCACATCGTTATAATGTCCGGTTCTTGAACCCCGCGGC
>Ga0302310_10000364_pt1 | contig 42719 bp, 37 predicted proteins | sample III_Palsa_N1_2_FD_200451 | JGI IMG/M metagenome (GOLD analysis project Ga0302310, IMG submission 200451) | Peat permafrost microbial communities from Stordalen Mire near Abisko, Sweden - III_Palsa_N1_2 | ecosystem: Environmental > Terrestrial > Soil > Palsa > Peat permafrost | place: Sweden...
GCGGCAAGGAAGCCTCCGTTTACGTCGTCCGCTCGGGCGAGGACATCCGTTGCGCCAAGGTCTACAAGGACATGGCGCAGCGCAGCTTCCAGGCGCGCGTGCAGTATCAGGAAGGACGCAAGGTGCGTGGCAGCCGGCAGGCACGTGCGATGGGCAAGGCGACCAAGTTCGGCCGCAAGGAGGCCGAGGCCGCCTGGAAGAATGCCGAGGTCGACGCGCTGTACCAGCTCACCGCCGCTGGTGTGCGGGTGCCGAAGCCTTACGGTTACTTCAATGGCGTGCTGGTGATGGAACTGGTAACCGACGCGGACGGTTACTCCGCGCCGCGGCTGGGTGAGGTGGAGCTGTCAGCGGAGACCGCGCGCGAATACCACCGCTTTCTGATGCAGCAGGTGGCGCGGATGCTGTGCGTCGGCCTGATCCACGGAGATCTTTCCGAATACAACGTGCTCGTGGGGCCGGAAGGCCCGGTGATCATCGATCTGCCGCAGGCGGTCAGCGCATCCGGCAACAACTCTGCGCGGGCGATGCTGCGGCGTGACGTGGGCAACATCACCATCAGTCTGTCGCGTTTCGCGCCGGAACTGCTGGATACGTATTACGGTGAGGAGATGTGGGCGCTGTTCGAGCTGGGTGAGCTGCATCCGGACAGCGAGCTCACCGGTCACTTCGAGTTCGACGAGAGCATCGCCGATGTCGACAGCGTGATGCAGTCGATCATTGATGCCCGTGAGGAAGCGATCATCCGTCAGCAGGGCCGCGAGGCGGCGGCGCAGGAAGACTGAGCACCGCGACTTGATCGCCGCGGCGTGATGATCGATCCGGTCAGTTGCCGACCTTCAGCAGCTCCACCTCGAACACCAGCGAGGCATTCGGCGGAATATCGTCGCCGGCGCCATTGGCACCATAACCGAGCGTTGCCGGGATCAGCAGGATGCGCTTGCCACCGACATGCATGCCAACGACGCCCTGATCCCAGCCGGCGATCACGTTGCCCTGGCCGAGCATGAAGGAAAACGGTTCGTCGCGATCGCGCGAGCTGTCGAACTTCTTGCCGTGCTTGTCTTTCGCGCTGTCGTCGTACAGCCAGCCGGTGTAATGCACCAACACCGTCATCCCGTCCTTCGCCTCCGCGCCGGTGCCGACCTTCTGGTCGATCACGGTGAGCTTGTCCACGCTTCCAGTGGCTTGCGCCGGCGGTGCGACAGTACAGGCGGCGAGAGTGAATACGGCGAACAGGGACAGCAACAAGCGCATGGAATGACTCCGGGAAAGAGGGATCAGGTTCGGATCGGGATTATCCAGTAAATGGTGACGACAGGTGCAGCCATCACCTTGTTCGCGATGAAGCTGATCAGTTCACCGTTTCGGCCGGTGCCATGCGCCGTAACGGATCCACGGCGACCGAGTCGGCATCGTTCATCAGCTGCAGCTGGCCATCCTGAATCAGGCATTGCAGGCGCATGCCACGCTGCAGCAATGCCACGAGCCCGGCGACGGTGGCGGCCGGGATGTCGAGTACAGTGAGGTTCTTGTTGCGCCCCAGCGCTGCACCGACCTTGCTCCACCAGATCTCCGCGACGTTGCCGCCGTAATTGATCACCACCACCTGACGCGAACGTCCACAGGCCTTGCGGATGCGTGTCTCGTCCGGCTGGCCCACTTCGATCCACAGCTCGATCTCATCGGTGTACGCCTTGCGCCAAAGCGCCGGTTCGTCCTCGTCGCTGATGCCTTTGCCGAACTCCAGTCGATCGTCGGCATACAACGCGAACGCGAGCAGCCGCACCATCAGCCGCTCTTCGGTTTCCGATGGATGCCGTGCCAGGGTCAGCGCATGGGTCGCGTAATAATGCCGATCCATGTCACTGATCTGCAGTTCTACTTTGTAGATGGTGGAATTGAGGGCCATCGGGGGTGCCTTGGGACAACAACCGGCCATTCTACGCGCTCCGCGTGACAGGCTGCCCGATGGCGCGCATTAGACTGGGAACGACCATGACTCCACCCAGCCAGTTATTCATACGCGACACCCACGCCAGCACCGTGCACTTGCCTGCAGGCGCATGGGTGACGGTGCTCGATGGCCTGTGCTCGTATTTCAGTACGGTCAGCCGCGCGCAGTGGCTGGACCGCATCGCGCGTGGGCGGGTGCTGGACGGGCAGGGCAGCGCGATCACGCCGGATACGCCGTATCGGGCGGGACTGCGCATTCATTACTACCGCGAAGTAGCGGACGAGGTGCCGATCCCGTTCACCGAAACCGTGTTGCATGTCGACGAGCATCTGGTGGTGGCGGACAAGCCGCACTTCCTGCCGGTGACACCGGCAGGTGGCTTTGTCGAGCAGACCTTGCTGCGGCGGTTGATTCGTCGGCTGGACAATCCCGAGCTGGTGCCACTGCACCGGATCGACCGATTGACGGCTGGGCTGGTACTGTTTTCGGCGAACCGGGCCAGCCGTGCGCAGTATCAGGCGCTGTTTCGCGAACGCAATATCGACAAGCGTTATGAAGCCTTGGCCCCAGCGTTGCCCGGACTGGTGTTCCCGCTGCTACGCCATTCGCGCATTGTTGCGGGTGAGCCGTTCTTCCGCATGCAGGAGGTGGACGGCGAGCCCAACAGCGAGACACGGATCGAGGTGATCCAGTTCGGCGAGGATGGCTGGCGCTATGCGCTACATCCGGTCACTGGCAGGAAGCATCAACTGCGTGTGCACATGGCTGCACTGGGTGCACCAATCATCGGCGACACGCTGTATCCGTTGTTGGCTGGAGAGTCTGCCGACGATCATCAGCTACCGTTGAAGCTGCTGGCGCACAGCCTGGCGTTCGTCGATCCACTTACCGGCAAGTCGCGGCGGTTCGAGAGCCGATTGAGCCTTTGACGGGTCGGCGCGGGCCTGATCGAGGTCTGGCGCATCCTGTCAAGGGTAACCACGCACGGCCATTACACGCTATCTTCCGCAGCAGTATTTAGCCGGGGGAGAACCATTCGTGAGCGCACAGCCATCACCCATAGCGCCAGCACGCGCTGAATTGACCATACGCGGCCTGATCATCGGTATCTTGATCACCCTGGTGTTCACGGCGGCGAACGTCTATTTCGGCCTCAAGGCCGGTCTTACGTTTGCGACGTCGATCCCGGCGGCAGTGATCTCGATGGCTGTGCTGCGCTACTTCAAGGGCGCCACGATGCAGGAAAACAACATCGTGCAGACGGTCGCATCGGCGGCTGGCACCTTGTCGTCGATCATCTTCGTGCTGCCTGGCCTGATCCTGATTGGCTGGTGGACCGGCTTCAACTACTGGACGTCGTTCGCCATCTGCGCGCTGGGCGGCATCCTCGGCGTGATGTATTCGATCCCGCTGCGTCGCGCGCTGGTCACCAATTCCGATCTGCCGTATCCCGAAGGTGTTGCCTGCGCCGAGGTGCTGAAGGTTGGTGCCGGTGGCAGCGAGGGTGTTAGTGCCGAAGAGGCTGCCGAATCCAACCGCGCCGGCTTACTTGCTGTGCTGTGGGGTTCGATCGTCTCGGCGGTGTTCGCGGTGGTGGTGGCGACGCGGGTGTTCGCAGGCGATGTGGTGCATTACTTCCGTGTCGGTGGCGACAAGGGCGGTGTGACCGGGTTCGACTTCTTCCTCTCGTTCGCATTGTTCGGTATTGGCCATCTGGTCGGGTTGTGGGTTGGCATCGCGATGCTGGTGGGTGCCCTGATCGGCTGGGGCTGGGGCGTGCCGCATTTTTCCGCGCTGGCGCCGGCAGCCAGTTCGATAGCGGATCTCGCCAACGCGACCTGGAGCCACAAGGTGCGCTTCGTCGGCGCCGGCACCATTGGTGTGGCTGCCATCTGGACCCTGGCCAAGCTGGTCAAGCCGGTTATCAGCGGATTGACCTCGGCCATGGCCGCTTCGCGCGCGCGCAGCGCCGGCAACGCCGCCTTGCTGCCGCGTACCGAGCAGGACATCCCGATCGGGCAGGTCGGCCTGATCTCGCTGGCTTGCCTGGTGCCGATCGGCTTCCTGATCCAGAATTTTGCGACGACCGCCGGCCATGGCCTGGGCGACCATATGCTGGCCCTGGTGGTCGGCGGACTGATCTTCGTGGTGTTGATGAGCTTCTTCGTGTCCGCCGTATGCGGCTACATGGCCGGCCTGATCGGTTCGTCGAACAGTCCGCTGTCGGGCATCGGCATCATCGTGGTGATCAGCGCGGCGCTGCTGCTGGTGTTCGGCATCCGCTCGACCCTGCCGGTCGGCAGCGAAAACGCGCTGGTTGCGTTCGCCCTGTTCATCACCTCGATCGTGTTCGCTGCCGCGGCGATCGCCAACAACAACCTGCAGGATCTGAAGACCGGACAACTGGTCGATGCGACGCCATCCAAGCAGCAATGGGCGCTGGTAATCGGCGTGCTTGCCGGCGCCGCGATCATTCCGCCGATCCTCGACCTGCTAAATCACGCCTATGGTTTTGTCGGCGCGCCGGGCCCGCAGCGCGACCATGCGCTGGCTGCGCCGCAGGCCGGCCTGATCTCGGCGCTGGCGCAGGGTGTGATCCAGAACAATATCGACTGGAGCCTGATCGAAATCGGTGGCGCGATCGGCGTGGTGATGATCATCATCGACGAGGTGTTGCGTCGCACGACCAAGTCCGCACATCTGTCGCCGCTGGCGGTGGGTCTGGGCATCTACCTGCCGACCCAGAGTACGCTGATGGTGGTGGTCGGTGCGGTTGCCGGCTGGTGGTTCGACCGCAATGCCGATCGCACATCGAAGAACCCCGAGGCGACCAAGCAACTCGGTGTGCTGCTGGCTTCCGGCATGATCGTCGGCGAGGGCTTGCTCGGCGTGGCCATCGCCGCCTTCGTCGCATTTTCCGGCAAGGACTATCCGCTCGCCCTGGTCGGCGACGCGTTCGCGAATGGCCCGGCGTTGTGGATCGGCGGCCTGGCGTTCGCCGTGGTGATGGTGCTGCTGTACCGTTGGGTGGGCCGCCTCGCGCGGTCGTCAACGAGCGCGTAACAGGGCAATGAGATGCTTCGTGGAAGGTGGCCCCGGACGGGCCGCCTTTCCGGGGGATGCCAACGGCGGCGGTGGCTGCACAGGCCATCGGAACTCGAGATCATGCGATCCGTTGGATCGCAAAAGATTGCCAGTCAGCTTCAATGTGGCAACCTACTAGGTCTTTACAAGGGGCGTTTGTCGCGTGGAGCAGGAAAAGGTCGAGCAGGTTCAGAGCGCCGAGGAAGCCCTGGCGCCACCGAGCCAGCGCATGGTGCTGTTGCGCAGGCTGGCCGGACCGTTGCTGTCAGCAGGCATGCTGTGTCTTGCGTTGTGGGCACTGCACCTGCTGGCCAGAGAAGTGAACTATCACCAGGTGCGGCATTACGTGCAGAGCATTTCGCGCGCGCGCCTGCTGCTTGCTGCACTGTTCACTTTGCTCGGCTATGCGGTGATGACGCTGTACGACCGTTTCGCACTGGTCTCGATCGGCCGGCAGTTGTCCTGGCGACGCGTCACGATGATCTCTTTCATCAGTTATGCCTTCAGCAATGCGGTGGGCATGTCGCTGCTGGTCTCCGGTTCGATCCGTTACCGCTTCTATATCCAGAATGGGCTGTCCACCGGTGAGGTGGCCAGGGTGGTGCTGTTCTGCACGACCAGTTTCTGGCTGGGCCTGCTGGCGTTGACCGGTGTGACCCTGGTGTTGGTGCCGCTGCCGCCGGATATGCCGCTGGCGACATTCAGCCGGCCGCTGGGCATGCTACTGACTCTGCTGCCCTTGATGTGGCTGATTGCCGGGCGCGTGTTTCACCGGCCGCTGCGGCTGTTTCGCTGGCGCATCAACCTGCCGTCGCCGGTCACGGCGTTGCGGCAGATCCTGGTAGGTGCGGTCGACTGGGGACTGGCGGCGGCCGTGCTCTACATCCTGATGCCGGATGAGTTGAACAACGGTTTCGGCCATTTCCTGGCGATCTTCGTGATTGCGCAGATCATCGGCCTGATCAGCCATGTGCCAGGTGGCCTCGGCGTGTTCGAAGCAGTGATGCTGGCCGGCTTCGGCGCCACCGGCAACAAGGAGCTGGCGGCGCCCATCCTTGGTGCACTGGCTGCATTTCGTGTCATCTACTACCTGCTGCCGCTGTGTACGGCGACCGTGCTGATCCTGCAGCGGGAGGCGCGAGGGTTGCGCGAGAAATCCCTGCTGACGCCGTGGTTCACCGGCCTGCTGCCGTCATTCTTCGCGGGCTTGACCCTGGTCTCTGGCGCGGTATTGCTGTTTTCCGGGGCGACCCGCGCATTGCCCGCGCGCATGGCGATCCTGCGTGACGTGTTGCCGCTGTCGGTGCTGGAGGTGTCACACCTGCTGGCGAGCGTGATCGGCATGTTGCTGCTGATCCTCGCCCGCGGCCTGCAACGCCGGCTGGATGCGGCCTATTGGCTGACCCTGGTGCTGCTGCTGGCCGGCGCGGTGTTCTCGCTGCTGAAAGGCATCGACTACGAAGAGGCGACCCTGCTTACCCTGCTGGCGATGGCGCTGGCGCCGGCGCATCGGCTGTTCTATCGGCGTGCCTCGTTGTTCACGACCAGCTTCTCGGTTGGCTGGATCGCCGCGATTGTGGCGATCCTCGGCTGCGCCGCGTGGCTGGTGGTTTTCAGCTACAAGCATGTCGAATACAGCAGCGACCTGTGGTGGGAGTTCAGCCTCTACCAGGGTGGCGCGCCGCGCGCGCTGCGCGCGCTGGTTGCCGCGGCAGCAGCAGGCATGCTGTTTGCGCTGGCCAGTCTGATCCGCCCGCATAAACTGCAGCATGAGCTGCCGAGCGAAGCGGAGCTGGCGCAGGCGCTGCCGCTGATCAAGCAATGCTCCACGGCACAGGCGCATCTGGCACTGATGGGCGACAAGAGCCTGCTGTTCGGCACCGATAACAAGGCCTTTGTGATGTTCGATACCGAGGGGCGCAGCTGGGTGGCGATGGGTGACCCGGTAGGCACCGACGAGGATGCCCGGCGTGAGCTGGTGTGGTCGTTCCTCGAGCAGTGCGAGCGAGCTGGCGGCTGGCCGGTGTTTTATCAGGTGAGCCCGGCCGATCTGGACCTGTATCTGGAAGTGGGCCTGAACCTGCTGAAGATCGGCGAAGAGGCGCGCGTGCGGCTGGACAGCTTCAACCTCGATGGCAAGTCCAAGAAAGTGTTGCGCAACACGGTGAACAAGCTGACACGCGAAGGTCTGCGGATGGAGATCGTGCCGGCGGATGCGGTGGCGCCACTGCTGCCGCGACTGAAGGAAATATCCGACGCGTGGATACGCGACAAGAATGTGCGCGAGAAGCGTTTCTCGCTTGGTTCGTTCGACTCACGCTATCTCATGCGCACGCCGATGGCGCTCGTGTGGCAGGGCGATCGGCTGGTGGCGTTCGCGAACCTGTTCCTCAACGAAACGAAGCAGGAGGCTTCGGTGGATTTGATGCGGCACCTGCCCGATGGCCCGGCCGGGATCATGGATTACCTTTTCGTGGAACTGATGCAGTGGGCGCGCGGCGATGGATACCACTGGTTCAACCTTGGCATGGCACCTCTGGCCGGGCTGCATAACCGACGGCAGGCACCGCTGTGGAACCGTTTCGGCGCGCTGGTGTTCGGTCGCGGCGAACGTTTCTACAACTTTCGTGGACTGCAGCGTTACAAGGACAAATTCGATCCGGAGTGGGAGCCGCGCTACATGGCGGTGCCTGGCGGCATCGCGTTGCCGATGATCCTGACCAACGTGGCCAGCCTGATCTCTGGTGGACTTTCAGGAGTAGTGCGCCGATGAAACGCAGGAGTTGGATAGCGCTGGGCCTGGGGGCTTTGTGCCTGCTGGGCATCGTGCTGGTCTGGAGTCCGTGGTCGCGGGTCAACCTCGAGCAGGTCACCGTGGTGCTTCCGGTAAGCAGCATCAGCGTGGCGCCACCCGCCGGCAAGGGTGACGTGATGGCCATCATCTATTCCGGTGATGGCGGCTGGGCGGACCTGGACCGGCGGCTGGGCATCGCCTTCATCGATCGCGGCATTCCCGTGCTCGGTGTCAACACGTTCAAGTACTACTGGCGCGAGCGCACGCCGGAGGAGTCGGCGCAACAGCTCGATGCGCTGATGACGAAATATGCCACCGTGTGGGGCAAGAAGCGGATATGGCTGGTGGGATTCTCGTTTGGCGCTGATGTGCTGCCGACCATCATCGACAAGCTCAGCGCGGCCAATCGCGCACGGATCACCCAGTTGGTGCTGTTGTCGCCAAGCCGCGATACCACCTTCGAGATCGAGCTCGAGGGTTACATGATCAAGCAGGGCTGGTTCAAGGAACACGTCAAGACGCTGCTGCAATACATCAACCCGATCCAGCATTACGACACGATGCCGCCATTGCAGGCCATGCAGAACCAGCCGCCGACGGTCTGCTACTACGGCCTGGATGACAGCGACGACAGCATCTGCAGCGAACCCAACCTGCCGACCTGGGTGAAGGTGCATGCCAAGAAAGGCGACCATCATTTCGACGGTGGTTATCAGCCGCTGGCTGCGCAGATGCTGCAGGAGCTGCCGGCCGCTGCGTCGACCGCCGATAGCACTAACTGAATGGCTGATACCCGTTCTTGATCCGCTGGCGCATTATGGGCGACCACGGCCGGGCACGGTGTCTGGTCGCCACGTCAGCGAGGAGACTTCCATGTTGGATTGGCTGGGTTATCGCAAGGAACTGATCGGGCGCATCGGTGAAATCGGCAAGCTGAGTCCGGATACTCTGAGGGGTTACCAGACCCTGTCAGGCGCCGGCGAAAAGACCGGTCATCTGGACGCGAAGACGCGCGAACTGATCTCGCTGGCGGTGGCGGTAACCACACGCTGCGATGGCTGCATCACTGTGCATACCGGTGAGGCACTGAAGCACGGAGCCACCCGCGAGGAAATCGCCGAAGCGCTCGGTGTGGCGATTGCGATGAATGCTGGCGCCGCGATGGTGTATTCGGCACGGGTGATGGATGCGGTCAACGCGCACAGCGGTAGCTGAGGAGACACAACAGGCAGCCGTTATTGGCAGGTACTCAGCTGGCGTCTGCCTGTCATGCGGATCGGTTCGTGCCGTCTGCCGCCAACGTCATTCTGGCTCCTTCAGCGCGCGGTCCCGGCGACATGTCGCAAGCGGTTTGGCGCGCGCTGCGGTGATGCGCACAACTTCGTGCGTGCGCGCAGAGACCACGGCGTCGAGGCAGGCGCAGCCATGTCCGTGATCACCGCTATTGGTGATCACCCACTGCGTGTCGCTGAATGTGGGCCATTCGCCTGAAGCCTGGTGGCCGCCCTGGATACCGATCACCCATTCGCCGTCACGGTCGATTAGCGAGGCGTTGCCCGGTGTCGGGTTGTCGAACCAGCCGCAGCGGGTTTGGGTTTTGGTGGGCGGTTCCTGTGCCTGCGCCGTGGATGCGAACAGCACGGCGCACAGCAGGATCGGCAGAGCTTTCCAGTGGTTCATGGCTTTCCCGGTGGCGTCATGCGAATCGAAGTTCGACCGGCGTGCTGCAGTGTTGGTGCCGGATGGCCGGATCATGCCACGACTACTACGGAGCGGCTCGACGCACGGGTGTCCGGGCTGGCAGCCACGTACAATGCCGCCACTGTTTGATGCTTGAAGAGATGACGTGACTGCTGCCGGTTTTTTCGCGGCCGCGCCGGATGCGGCGCTGGCGGCCCTGTTTGTTCCGTTCGAATCGGCAGAGTTGCGACTGCCGGCGGACGGTCGCGCGCTGTTCCTGCGTGCGCGGGCCGGCGTGCGTCTGCGTGAAATGGCCCAGCCCGGCTGGTTGTGCGAGCAGAGCTTCATGCCGTTTGCCGACGAGCTGGGTCGCAATGGCCTGCGCGTGGGCGAGCCGGCTGCCTATGAAGTATTCCCCCTGGTGCTGGTGTTGCCGCCGCGGCAGCGCGACGAGGCGCGCGCGTTGTTCGCCCGTGCGCTGCGCCACACGGCGCCAGGCGGTACGGTGCTGGCGTCGATGCCGAATACCGAAGGCGCGAAGTCGGGTGAGGCAGATCTGGCGAAACTGACCGGCGCCGCGCAGCACTTGTCGAAGCACAAGTGCCGGGTGTTCTGGAGCACGCCGAACGCAGCCGGGGCGGATCAGGCATTGCTGGCCGAATGGCTGGCGTTCGATGCGCCGCGTGCAATCGTCGACGGCTACGTCAGTCGTCCTGGACTGTTCGCGTGGGATCGCATCGACCGTGCCTCGGCGCTGCTGGCCGCGCATCTGCCGGATGATCTGCAGGGTCGCGTGGCCGACCTCGGTGCCGGTTACGGCTATCTCGCCAGCCAGGTCATCGCGCGCTGCCCGAGGGTCAGCGCGATCGATTTGTACGAGGCCGAGGCGCGTGCGCTGGAGCCGGCGCGGGTCAATCTGGCCAGGGCGCAGCGTGAATGCGGGCGCGAACTGAGTGTCGCGGTGCATTGGAATGACGTGACTCGCGGCCTGCCGAAGCGTTACGACGCCATCGTCAGCAACCCGCCGTTTCATCAGGGACGTGCTGATCTGCCGGAGCTGGGCCGCGCCTTCATCACCAGCGCAGCCGATGCGTTGCAGCCGGATGGTCGGTTGTGGCTGGTGGCGAACCGGCATCTGCCGTATGAGGCGATACTGACGGCACGTTTTCGTGAGGTACGCAGTGTGGTGGTGCAAGAGGGTTTCAAGGTGATCGAGGCAAATGGAGTGCGGCAATGAAACTGGTCAAACTTATCGCGAACCTGGGCTATGGCAGCCGCAAGGATGTAACGCAGTTGTTCCGCTCCGGCCGCATCACCGATGCCGATGGTGAAGTGCTCTACACCGATGACGTGGTGGCGTATGAAAGTATCCGCGTCGATGACGAACCACTCGATCCGCCGGTCGGCCTGGTGCTGATGTTGAACAAGCCGTTTGGTGTCACCTGCTCACGCAAGGATCCCGGCCGGGTGGTATATGACCTGTTGCCGCCGCGCTACAACGTGCGCACGCCGGTACTGTCCAGCGTGGGCCGACTCGATCGTGATACCACGGGTTTGCTGCTGTTCACCGATGACGGTGCCTTGCTGCACCGGATCATTTCGCCGAAGGCACAGGTGGCCAAGGTCTACGAGGCTACGCTGGCGCAGGATCTGCGCGGCGACGAGGGCGCGTTGTTCGCCAGTGGCACGATGCTGCTGGAAACCGAAAAGGAGCCACTGGCACCGGCCATGCTCGAGGTGCTGGGTCCGCGCCATGCCCGGCTCACGGTCACCGAGGGCCGTTATCACCAGGTGCGGCGCATGTTCGCCGCCGCGGGCAATCACGTCGAGACGCTGCGACGCATTTCCGTTGGCGGACTCACGCTGGGCGAATTGCCCTTGGGCGAGTGGCGTGCGCTTGATGTCGACGAGATCGCGTCAATTTTCAGCAGCGCTGCCTGAACCCGGGGGGCCGGGTTACAGCAGATGCACCGCGGTAGGAATCGTGTCACCGAACCACTTGTGTCGTTCGTCGCGGCAGCTCGGGCTGCCCATCGCATACTTGCGGCAAATGGCTGGACGATCCTCGTAGATCGTGCAGCCGGATGTATTGGGATTGACGGCGACGCACCAGCCGTCCTCGCCCTTGGCCAGGGTTTCCATGCCGCGTTCGTCGCGATGGATCAGCCATTCCGGCACATGATCCTCGGGCATCAGAACCACGGTGAGGCGACAGCAGACCGCCTCGCAGGTCGTGCATTGCACGCTCGGGTCGACGCTTTCCGCGTAGGGATCGGGGAGGATATTCACTCGCCAGCATGACAGCATCGCCCGGCGCGAATGTGAACTGCGCGTTGCGAATGAGTGTGTTCAGTCCTTCGCGTCGCGCCACAACGCCTGCCAGCCATCGGTGCCCAGCCGTTGCAGTGTCTCGATATTGCGCCGGTAGATGCTGTCGGTATCGCTCATCGCATCCATCGCGCGCTCGATGCTCGATTCGCGCAATAAATGCAGCGTAGGGTAGGGCGAGCGGTTGCTGAAGTTCTCGATGTCGTCCTTCGCGCTGTTGGCAAACTGGTAGTCGGGGTGGAAGCTGGCCACTTGCCATTCGCCTTCCAGCCCCAGCGTCTGCACCGCGGCATCGGCCACATCGAGGAAGTCGTTGTAGTCGAGAAAATCCGTCAGTACAAACGGATGGATCAGCAGGCCGGTTTCGCATTCGTCCGGCGTCAGCGCGTTGAGCGATTGCAATTCACCGCACAAGTCGTCCAGCAGCGCATCGGTATCGCGCGCCTGGCTCACCCGCAGGCGCAGCTTGCCCTGCACATGCGGCGCGCGGGCGAACGGGCACAGGTTGAGCCCGATCACGGCCCGTTCCAGCCACAGCGTGGTGGCGACGAGGTAGGGTGCATCCTCGGGCAGCGCATCGGCATTGAGGTTGCTGGGTGTCGGGGTGTCGTTCATGCGGCTCTCGCGGTGGCTGGCGGCGCCGACTATAACGCCATGTGGTTTAGCTGCCGCGCTCTTGCATGAAGTACTGCGCGCCCGGATATAGGATCAGTCTGCCCAGTCGCGTCGTGCCCCCATGTTCAAACTCCACTTCGACAACGCCTTCGTCCGTGACCTGCCCGGTGATCCGGAGCAGGGCGCGCGTCTGCGCCAGGTCGAGGGCGCACTGTACTCACGGGTTGATCCCACGCCGGTCGCCGCACCGCGTGTGCTGGCGTATTCGGCCGAGATGGCGGCGACGCTGGGTTTCAGCGAGGCCGAGATCGCCACACCGGAATTTGCGCAAGTGTTTGGCGGCAATGCCCTGCTGGACGACATGCAGCCGTACGCAGCGAATTATGGTGGCCATCAGTTCGGCAACTGGGCCGGTCAGCTCGGCGATGGACGGGCGATTTCATTGGGTGAGACGATCAATGCTGCCGGCGAGCGCTGGGAACTGCAGCTGAAAGGCGCTGGACTGACACCGTATTCGCGTGGGGCAGACGGGCGCGCGGTGCTGCGCTCGTCGGTGCGCGAGTTCCTGTGCAGCGAGGCGATGCATCACCTCGGCGTGCCCACCACCCGTGCACTGAGCCTGGTCGATATCGGCGAGCCGGTCGTGCGTGACATGTTCTACGACGGCAACGCCGCAGCGGAGCGCGGCGCAATCGTCTGTCGCGTGGCGCCCTCATTCATCCGCTTTGGCAATTTCGAGCTGCCTGCATCGCGCGGCGAAACCGCACTGCTGAAGCAGCTGGTCGACTTCACCATTCGTCGCGACTTCCCGGAACTCGGTGGCCAGGGCGAGGCGCTTTATGCGGAGTGGTTCGCGCAGGTATGCGAACGCACTGCGACGATGATCGCGCACTGGATGCGCGTGGGTTTTGTGCACGGTGTGATGAACACCGACAATATGTCGATCCTCGGCCTCACCATCGACTATGGCCCTTACGGTTGGGTCGACAACTACGATCCGGAGTGGACGCCGAACACCACCGACGCACAACGCCGCCGCTACCGTTTCGGCCAACAGCCGAACGTGGCGTGGTGGAACCTGAGTCGCCTCGCCGGCGCCCTGGCGCCAATGTTTGCTGGCGTCGAACCGTTGCAGGCTGGGCTGGATCGTTACGCAGCGGCTTATGCCGCCGCCGATCGCGCGAATATCGCCGCCAAGCTCGGCCTGGTCGACTGTCGCGATGACGATGTGGTGCTGATGCAGTCGCTGCAGTCGCTGATGCAGCAGGCCGAGATCGACATGACGCTGTGGTTTCGCGCGCTGGCCGATATCGATGTGCAGACACCGACGCTTGAGCCGCTTAACGAGACGTTTTACGACGAGGCGAAACGACGCGCGGCTGAGCCGGTACTCAACGACTGGCTGCTGCGTTATGTCGCGCGGCTTGCCGCGGACCCGCTATCAGTTTCGCAACGCCGCGAACAGATGCGTACGGCCAATCCTCGCTATGTACTGCGCAATTATCTGGCGCAGCAGGCGATCGATCGGGCCGAACAGGGCGACCCCGGCGGCGTCGCCGAGCTGCTCGACGTGATGCGCCACCCGTATGACGACCAGCCCGGTCGCGAGGCGTTCGCGCAGAAGCGCCCGGACTGGGCGCGGCACAAGGCCGGTTGCTCGATGCTCTCGTGCAGCTCGTGAACCGGGAAGCACAAAGGCCGGCATGACCGGCCTTTGGTGTCCAAAAATGGTGCCCTCGAGACGATTCGAACGTCCGACCTGCCCCTTAGGAGGGGGCCGCTCTATCCAACTGAGCTACGAGGGCAGCGGCGGGATTTTCGCATGGATCCCGTGCTGGCGCGATCCGGCCGGCTTTAATCAGGAAGGACCGGGCGGCCTGCTAGAATGAGCGTTTACCCGCCTTCCTCACGGCGCCCGCGGGCGCCACGCAAGTCCAGGAGACATCCATGTCGCATGCAATCCTCCAGGCTCTGGGCCTTCACGGCGACCAGTCCGGTACGTACCTCGGCCAGGGCGAGTGGTCGAAGACCACCGACGCTGGCGTGCTGAAGCCGGTGAATCCGGCTACCGGCGACGTGCTCGGTACCGTGCATGCCTCCAGTGCTGCCGACTATGAAGTGATCGTCAAGCATGCGCAGGAAGCCTTCAAGATCTGGCGTACCACGCCGGCACCGCTGCGCGGTGAAGCAGTGCGCCTGTGCGGTGTAGCACTGCGCGAGCACAAGGATGCACTGGGTTCGCTGGTTGCGCTGGAGATGGGCAAGATCAAGCCCGAGGGCGACGGCGAAGTACAGGAGATGATCGATATCGCCGACTTCGCGGTGGGCCAGAGCCGCATGATGTACGGCGCCACCATGCACTCGGAGCGCCCGGGCCATCGCATGTACGACCAGTACCACCCGCTGGGTCTGGTTGGCATCATCAGCGCGTTCAACTTCCCGGTCGCGGTGTGGGCATGGAACTCGTTCCTCGCCACCATCGCCGGCGACATCTGCATCTGGAAGCCGTCGCCGAAGACACCGCTGTCGGCAATCGCCACCATCCGCATCTGCAACGAGGCGCTGAAGGCTGGCGGCTTCCCCGACCTGTTCTTCCTGTTCAACGATGCCGGCACCGAGCTGTCGCAGGGCTTCGTCGACGACAAGCGCATCCCGCTGATCAGCTTCACTGGCTCGACCAAGGTCGGTCGCATGGTCGGCGAGCGCGTGGCGCAGCGCATGGGCCGCTCGCTGCTGGAGTTGGGCGGCAACAACGCGATCATCCTCGATGAAAGTGCCGACCTGAAGCTGGCGATCCCGGGCATCGTGTTCGGCGCCGTCGGCACCGCCGGCCAGCGCTGCACCACCACGCGCCGCCTGTTCGTGCACGAGTCGATCTACAAGAACGTGCTGGCGACCCTGGTCAAGGCGTACAAGCAGGTCGAGGGCAAGATCGGCGATCCGAACCTGTCGACCACGCTGATGGGGCCGCTCAACAGCCCGGAAGCGGTGCAGGGTTACCTTGCCGCGGTCGAAAAGGCCAAGGCCGCGGGCGGCACGATCGCCACCGGCGGTGCAGCGCTGACCGACCGCAAGGGTAACTTCGTACTGCCCACGATCGTCACCGGCATCGCGAACTCGCACGAAGTCGTGCAGACCGAAACGTTTGCGCCGATCCTCTACGTGATGCCGTTCAAGACGCTGGACGAGGCGATCGAGATGCAGAACGACGTGCCGCAGGGCTTGTCCTCGTCGATCTTCACCAACAACCTGCGCGCGGGCGAGCAGTTCCTGTCGGCAGCTGGTTCGGATTGCGGCATTGCCAACGTCAACATCGGCACCTCGGGTGCGGAGATCGGCGGCGCGTTCGGTGGTGAGAAGGAAACCGGCGGCGGTCGCGAGTCGGGCTCCGATGCATGGAAGGTCTACATGCGCCGCCAGACCAATACCATCAACTATTCGGACTCGCTGCCGCTGGCACAAGGCATCAAGTTCGACCTGTAAGCGATGCAATACGGTCACGGGCAGTTCGCTGCCCGTGACCGTTGGCAAGACGTGTCGGCACCTTCGTAACCCACATAGCGAGTGCAGCGGCGATGAGCTATCAACCTGCGTATCAGCCAGTTCCACGTAGCAGCTCACTGGCGATCGTGAGCCTGGTGTTCGGCATCCTCAGCTGGTGTCTTTTGCCATTTATCGGCGCGATCGTGGCTGTCATCTGTGGCCACATGGCGCGCGGCGAGATCCGTCGCGCCCCCGCTGGCACGGCCATCGAGGGTGATGGCATGGCGATTGCCGGCCTAATCCTGGGCTATGCGCATCTGGTCCTGGTCATGCTCGCGGTGATGTTTGTGCTTGGTGTGCTCTTCCTCAGTGTCGGCGCGCACTGGCCTTGGCACTGGCATTGAGCCCATGACGCCGACGTCGCTGTTCCCGCCTTTTGATTTTCACGGTTACCGCGTGGTGGTGGCCGGCGGCAGTCGTGGTATCGGCCGCAGCATGGCGCTGGCGTTTGCGCAGAGTGGTGCCGCCGTGTCGATCTGTGCTCGCAGTGCGGATGCACTCGAACTGACCCGGCAGGAAATCGCTGGGCATGGAGTCGCCGCGCACGCGCAGTCGTGCGACCTGGCCAGCGCCGCGGCCATCGAGGGCTATATCGCGAATGCCGCCAGCGCGCTCGGTGGCATCGACGTGCTGGTCAACAACGCCAGCGGTTACGGCTTCGGCGACAACGATGAAGCATGGCTGGCTGACTTCAATGTCGACCTGATGGCCGCGGTGCGCGCTTCGCGAGTGGCGCTGCCGCATCTGGAAAAGTCGGCACACGCCAGCATCCTGCACACCAGTTCGATCGCGGCATTGCGACCGCGAGCCGCTGGTCCGTCCTATGCAGCGATGAAGGCTGCGCTGAGTCACTACACCACGTCACAGGCGTTGGCACTGGCTGCGCAGCGGATTCGCGTCAACGCGATTGCCCCCGGCTCGATCGATTTTGCCGACGGCATGTGGGATCGCTGCAAGCACGAAGATCCGGCGCGCTATGCCGCCGTACTGGCAAAAATCCCGTTCGGCCGCTACGGCACGCCGGAAGAAGTCGCATACGCCGCACTGTTCCTCGCCTCGCCGTGGGCTGGCTGGATCACTGGACAGACCCTGGCCGTCGATGGCGGCCAGATGCTCAATGGCTGAGTGAAGCGGAGTTGATGACATGAGCGACCTGCATTCCACTGCGCGTTTCAGCGATCGCGTCGACGACTACGTGCACTACCGGCCGGACTATCCAGTGGCGTTGCTTGAATGGCTACAGCGCGAGCTAGGCGTCGATCGTAGTTGGCGGGTGGCCGATATCGGCGCGGGTACCGGCATCTCGTCGAAGATGTTTCTCGATGCCGGTTATCGCGTGACGGCGGTGGAGCCGAACGCGCCAATGCGCGCGGCGGCCGAACAGTGGCTGCATGCCTACGATGGATTTCATGCGGTCGACGGCACCGCGACTGCAACGGGACTTGCCGATGCCAGCGTGGATCTGGCCACAGTGGCGCAGGCGTTCCACTGGTTCGACGAGGAGGCGACGCGGCGCGAGTTCTCGCGCATCCTGCGGCCAAGCGGGCTGGCAGCGATCTGGTGGAATTCGCGCCGGCTGATCGGTACGCGCTTTCTCGAAGGCTACGAAGCGCTTCTGCAGGCTTATGGTACTGACTACACCAGCGTCGCCGAGCGTTATGCGGACGATGCGCGGATGCACGCCTGGTTCGGTGACGGTTATCGTGGCAGCGCTAGCTTCGAGCATGGCCAGCGGCTGGATTTCGAGGCCCTGCGCGGAAGGCTGATGTCCTCGTCCTATGCGCCGCAGGCCGGTCATCCCAAACATGAGCCGATGCTGCATGCGCTGCGCGAACTGTTCGACGCCTGCGCCGAGCACGGCACGGTAAGCTTCGATTACGACACCCGCATCTTTGCCGGACATATGGCCTGATCCATGTACGACTACCTGCGTCCGCTGCTGTTCAAGCTCGATCCTGAAACCGCGCATCACGTCACCCTGTACGGGCTGGGCGTGGCCCAGCGCAGTAATTTCGCGCAGTGGATCGCCAAGCCACCGGCGGATTTGCCAACGACGGCATTTGGCATCACGTTTCCGAATCCGGTCGGGCTCGCTGCTGGACTGGACAAGAACGCCGAACACCTCGACGCGCTCAACGCGCTCGGGTTCGGCTTCATCGAAGTCGGCACGGTGACGCCGCTGCCGCAGCCGGGCAACGACAAACCGCGCATGTTCCGACTGCCGCAGCACGAGGGGATCATCAACCGGCTCGGCTTCAACAATGGTGGTGTCGAGGCCCTGGTGCGCAACGTGCAACAGTCCGGCTATCACGGCGTGCTCGGCATCAACATCGGCAAGAACAAGGACACGCCGAACGAGAAGGCTGTCAACGATTACCTCACCTGTCTCACTCGCGTGTACGAACACGCCAGTTACATCACCGTCAATATTTCCTCGCCGAATACCCAGGGCCTGCGCGACCTGCAGGAAGAGGCCACGCTGCGCCGCTTCATCTCGGTCCTGCGTGAGGCGCAGGAACGACTCGGTTCGCAGCATGGCCGGCGCAAGCCGATGCTGTTGAAGATCGCGCCGGATCTCACCGAGGCCGAGCTGGATGCGATTGCCGAAGTGCTGCTGGGTACCGGCATCGATGGCGTGATCTGCAGCAATACCACGATCGACCATGCCGCCGTCGCCGACGATCCGCGTGGTGGCGAAACCGGCGGCTTGTCCGGCAGGCCGCTGTTCGAGCGCTCCACCGCGGTATTGGCCGGCATGCATAAGCGCCTGCAGGGGCGCATTCCGTTGATCGGCGTGGGTGGCATCCTTGAAGGCAGTAATGCGGCTGAGAAGATCGATGCAGGCGCCTTGCTGGTACAGGTCTATTCGGGCCTGATCTACCGTGGGCCACACCTGGTCGGCGAATGTGTCAACGAGCTCCGCCGCCAGCGCGAGGCTGCAAATGTTGCCTGAACGCACGGACATGGGTGGCTATACGCTCATCGAAAACGCCTCACTGGCCAACCGCAACACGTTGCGCGTGGCCGCAAGGGCGAAGCTGCTGGCGGAGATCCGCGACGCCAGCAAGTTGCCCGAGCTGCTCGACTTTCCCGCCGTGCGCAACGGGCGTTTGCTGGTGCTGGGCGAGGGCAGCAACGTGCTGTTCACCAACGATTTCGACGGCACGGTGCTGGCGATGGAAACCCGTGGCGTCCATGTCGAGACGCTTGCCACAAGTGGCGTCCATGTCGAGACGCTTGCCACAAGTGGCGTCCAGGTGGAAAGCGATGGCGACAGTGCACGCATCGCCGTGGCCGCCGGCGAGCGATGGGACGACTTCGTGCGCTGGACCCTGGGCCAGGGCTACGCCGGCCTGGAAAACCTGATCCTGATACCCGGCACCGTTGGTGCTGCACCGATCCAGAACATCGGTGCCTATGGTTGCGAAGTGGCTGAGTTCATCGAAAGTGTGGAAGCATGGGATATCCGCGAACGCCGCGTGGTGACGCTCGATCATGCGACCTGTGCGTTCGCTTACCGCGACTCGCTGTTCAAGCATGAGCCCGGCCGTTACATCGTCACCGCCGTGCGCTTCGTGCTGCCGCGCAGCCGTCCGCTACGCACCGACTACGCCGGCATCAACGAGCAACTGGCACGGATGGGCGTGGACAAGCCCGCACCGTTCCACGTGGCCGAAGCTGTGGTGCACTTGCGCACCAGCAAGCTGCCTGATCCGATGGTGATCGGCAACGCGGGCAGCTTCTTCAAGAATCCGATAGTCGACGCTGCGCTGGCGGATGCGCTCAAGCGCGAACATGCCGGACTGGCTGCCTGGCCGCAGCCGGACGGCCGTTGCAAAGTATCCGCCGCCTGGATGATCGAGGCCGCCGGTTTCAAGGGTGTCCGTGAAGGTGATGCCGGCATCTCCAATCGGCATGCGCTGGTTCTGGTCAATCATGGGGAGGCGACAGGGCCGCAACTGTGGGCGCTGGCGCAACAGGTGATACACGGGGTACGCGAAAAATTCGGCGTTGCGCTGGAGCCAGAGCCGGTAGTCATCGGCGCACTCTGAAACTTCCCAATGTCGTCATTCCGGCGCAGGCCGGACTCGCTTGCAATAGCGAGGCTGGCGATTGCTGCATCATGGCGATGCTCGTCAGCCGTGATGCCGCCGTTGTGACGCAATCCCGGCCTGCGCCGGGATGACGACAAAAACGGGTTGGTCCGAGGCTTGCCGAAGTCACTCTCGCAACAAATCTCAGGCGTGAGCCCGCTTCTCGATATTGGGCAAAAACACCGTAATCAAACCCATCAACGGCAGATACGCACACAACCGGTAGACGTACTCGATGCCATGCGCATCCGCCACCCCGCCGAGTACGGCGGCACCGATGCCGCCCATGCCGAACGCGAAGCCGAAGAACAAACCGGAGATCATGCCGACCCGGCCAGGAATCAGTTCCTGCGCGTAGACCAGGATCGCCGAGAACGCCGAGGCCAGGATCAGGCCGATGATCACCGTCAGCACGCCGGTCCACGTCAGGTTCGCGTGCGGTAGCAGCAGGGTGAAAGGCGCCACGCCGAGGATCGATACCCAGATCACCCACTTGCGTCCGATCCGGTCGCCGATCGGGCCGCCGATCAGCGAGCCGGCGGCCACCGCGAACAGGAACACGAACAGATGCACCTGTGCGCTTTGCACCGAGAGGCCGAATTTGTGGATCAGGTAGAAGGTGTAATAGCTGCTGAGGCTGGCCAGGTAGAAATACTTGGAGAAGATCAGCAGGCCGAGGATTGCCAGTGCACCGATGATCTGGTTGCGCGACAGTGCCACCACGGTCAGATGTCGCGCCGCCGACTTGCTGCGCGCGACGTGATGCTGCGCATACCAGCGGCCAACCTGCAGCAGCACCACGATCGCCAGCAGCGCCGCCAGCGAGAACCACGCCACGCTGCCGCGCCCGTACGGCACGATGATCCACGCAGCCAGCAGCGGTCCCAGCGACGAGCCGGTGTTGCCACCGACCTGGAACAGCGACTGCGCCAGGCCATGTCGGCCACCCGAAGCCATCCGCGCCACCCGCGAGGATTCCGGATGGAAGATGGACGAGCCGGTGCCGACCAGTGCGGCGGCCACCAGCAGGATCGGAAAATTCGGCGCCACCGCCAGCAGCAACAGGCCGCACAGGGTGAAGCCCATGCCCACCGGCAACGAATACGGCATCGGCCGGCGGTCGGTGACCATGCCGACCAGCGGTTGCAGCATCGAGGCGGTCAGCTGGTAGGTCAGGGTGATCAGGCCGACCTGGGCAAAGCTCAGGTGGAAATCGCTTTTCAGGATCGGATAGATCGCCAGGATCAGCGACTGGATCATGTCGTTGAGCATGTGCGCGAAGCTGATGCCGCCAAGCACGCCGAAGGCGGTGCCATCGGCGTGCTGCACTGGAGTCGTCATCGGTTGAATCGGCAAACTTGCCTCGTCGACGCGGGTATCCATGGAAAACTCTCGGGGATAGGGAAGTCTCTGGCGCGTATTGCATCGCCAGGAGCGTCACTTTAGAGTGGGTGGCGTCGGCCCGCATGCATCAGTGGGTCAAATACTGTCGAAATCGGGCCAACTCCCGTTCAACATGCGCAACACACGCGTCACCCACTACGAAGACACCCCGCGCGATGTCGTGATTACCGGCAACGACTACCTGCCGCATTACGTCTTGCCCCGGCACGCCCACAAGCGCGGCCAGCTGCTGTACGCGGCCACCGGCGTGGTCACGGTGATCACCGACGAAGGCAGCTGGGTGGTACCGCCGCGCCGCGCGTTGTGGATTCCTGCCGGGGTCGCGCACGAGGTGCGCATGAGCGGTGCGGTGTCCACCCGCAGCGCTTATGTGAGGGATGAGGCTGCCGGGCAGCTGCCGCCGCATTGCCGTGTGATCGGGGTTTCGCTGCTGCTGCATGCTTTGCTGCTGGAGGCGGTGGATCTGCCGGCCGAGTACACGCTGGATGGTCGCGACGGCCGGGTGATGGCGCTGCTGCTGGACGAGATCGCCGTGATGCCAGCGCTCGCGTTGAATACGCCGCTGCCGCGTGATCCGCGGCTGGCCCGCCTGTGCCGCGCCCTGATCGCGGCGCCGGCATTGGAAATCGACATCGACGCGATGGCGCACAAGGCCGGCATGAGCCGCCGCAGCTTCACCCGTTTGTTCCGCCAGCAGACCGGCATGAGTTTCAGTGCATGGCGCCAGCAGGCCTGCCTGCTGGCCGCGCTGACCCGGCTGGGTGGTGGCGAATCGATCACCCAGGTCGCGGTCGATCTGGGTTACAGCAGCGCCAGCGCGTTCACCGCGGCGTTCCGGCGCGTCCTTGGTGCCGCGCCCAGTCGTTATCTGGCGTTGCACGAGCGCATCGCTCACACCGGTGCCGACGTGTGAGCGCGCGCGCGAATGGCGGCGATCGTAAGGCCTGCCGCCCCGGTCACCGGCCTGTCAAAGTGGGATGCCAAGCTGAGCAGGCCCTGAGTTCGCCCTGTCATATCACCGCGACCATGCAGACAGCGGGTTACCATGCCTGTTGATATAACGGTCTCCCGGACGCACGACCTTCCTGACTGGATCATGGATTTGTACCAATGAACAGCCGCATCATCCGCGATAGCATGCCCGCCGACGCCTCTGTGCCCGCCGCCAACGATGCGTTGCCATCCGCAGCGCCGACGGTGGATCTCGGCGACAACCGGCTGTACATCCACCGCGAGCTGTCGCAGCTGCAATTCAACATCCGTGTGCTGGATCAGGCGCTGGACGAGCGCACGCCGCTACTGGAGCGACTGAAGTTCCTGTTGATCTTCTCGCGCAACATGGACGAGTTCTTCGAGATCCGCGTCGCTGGTCTGAAAGGCCAGGTCGCACTGGATCACGAGCTGATCGGGCCGGATGGCATCTCGCCACGCCGCGCGCTGGCCGAGATCAGCGAGATCGCGCACAAGCAGATCGAACGGCAGTACGCGATCCTCAACGAGCGCATCCTGCCGGAACTGGTTGCGCACGGCATCCGCATCGTCCGTCGCACTCAGTGGACGCACAAGCAGAAGCTGTGGGTGCGTCGCTATTTCCGCGAGGAAGTGGCGCCGCTGATCACGCCGATTGGGCTCGACCCGACCCATCCGTTCCCGTTGCTGGTCAACAAGAGCCTGAACTTCATCGTGCGGCTGGATGGCGTCGATGCGTTCGGCCGCGATTCCGGCCTGGCGATCGTGCCGGCGCCGCGCGTACTGCCACGGCTGATCCGACTGCCGCAGGAGATCTGCGAGGGTGGTGACAACTACGTACTGCTGTCCTCGATGATCCATGCGCATGCGGAAGAACTGTTTCCCGGCATGCAGGTGCTCGGCTGCTATCAGTTCCGGTTGACCCGCAACGCCGACCTCACGCTAGATCCCGAGGACGTCGAGGATCTGGCGCTGGCGCTGCGCGGCGAACTGTACTCGCGCCGTTTCGGCGACGCGGTGCGACTGGAGGTGGCCGACAATTGTCCGAGGGATCTGGCCGACTATCTGCTCAAGCAGTTCGGTCTGGCCGAGTCGGAGTTGTACGAGGTGAACGGCCCGGTGAACCTGGCACGCTTGTTCCGCATCGCCAGTGAGGCGGGTTATCCGCAGCTGCAATATCCGCCGTTCACTCCGGTGCTGCCCAAGGCGCTCAAGCACGTCGAGGATCTGTTCCAGGTGATCAGCAAGCAGGACGTGCTGCTGCTGCATCCTTATGAATCGTTTTCGCCGGTAGTGGATTTGCTGCGCCAGGCGGCGAAGGACCCGCAGGTGCTGGCGATCAAGCAGACCTTGTACCGCACCAACGCGAATTCGGAAATCGTCGATGCGCTGGTCGACGCGGCGCGTGCCGGCAAGGAAGTGACGGCCGTAGTCGAGCTGCGCGCGCGCTTCGACGAGGAGTCCAACCTCACGCTCGCCTCGCGCCTGCAACAGGCTGGTGCGATGGTGATCTACGGCGTGGTCGGTATCAAGACACACGCCAAGCTGATGCTGATCCAGCGTCGCGAGGGCAGCGAGCTGGTGCGCTACGCACACATGGGTACCGGCAACTACCACACCGGCAATGCGCGGCTGTATACCGATTACAGCCTGCTCACCTCGGACGAGGCCTTGTGCGAGGACGTGCACAAGCTGTTCAGCCAGCTCACCGGCATGGGCAAGGTACTGCGCATGAAGAAGCTGCTGCATGCACCGTTCACGCTGAAGAAGGCGCTGCTCGAGCTGATCGCGCGCGAGACCGCGCATGCGGCGGCAGGCAAGCCGGCGCAGATCATCATCAAGGTCAATGCACTGACCGAGCCGAAGGTGATCCGCGCGCTGTACAAGGCCAGCATCGCCGGCGTGCAGATCGACCTGATCGTGCGCGGCGTCTGCTGCCTGCGTCCCGGTATGGAAGGTGTCTCCGAAAATATCCGGGTGCGTTCGATCATTGGACGCTTCCTCGAGCACAGCCGGGTCTACTGGTTCGCCAACGACGGCGATCCGCAGATGTACCTGTCCAGCGCCGACCTGATGGAACGCAACCTCGATCGCCGCGTCGAGAGTGCGTTCCCGATCGAAGGCAAGAAGCTGCAGCAACGCGTGCACAACGCGCTGGGACTTTACCTCGCCGACAATACCAGTGCGTCGCTGCTGCAGGCCGATGGCCAGTACCTGCGCCCACCCGTGGCCAAAGGCGAGCCTGCGCGCGACGTACAGGCCGAGTTGCTGGAAAAACTGTGCGGGACCGTGGGCGCCCGCGGCTGATGGCAAATCAGGCAAGCCTCACGCTGCGATAGCGCCGGCGCGTCAGGGTACGACGGAAGGCGGTGAGCTGGATGCCGCGGCCGTAGCTGCAACATTGCGCGCACGACGACGCAGGCGGTATTCGGTGCGGCCCACATACCAGGTGCCGACAGCCACCATCAGGGCGAGCAGATACCAGGTAATCAGGTAGACGAGATGATTGTTGGGAAAATCAATCACCGTCAGACCGCCTTCGGGCCATGACGCGTTGCTGCCGGACGCGCCGGTCAGGGCGGCATCCGCATCGACGAAGTAGGGCGCGACACTGGTCAATCCGCGGGCGGCAGCGATCGCCTGCACGTCACGCGAATACCAGCGATCATGCGCAGGGTCGTTATGGCGCAGGAAGGCATACGTCTCGGGCATGCGTAACAACCCGGTGACCGTCGTTTCGCCGGTCGGCCCTGCGGCACACCGTCCCGTGCGGCCACACCAGTCAGTTGGCACGAAGCCGCGGTTGACCAGGACTGTGGTGCCGCCTGCGGTGCGCAAGGGGGTGAGTACCCAGAAGCCGTTGCCCGCATCCGTACTCGCCCAGACCAGGGTCTGGCGATCGTGCAGGAAAACACCGGTCAGGCGCACATGCAAGTACTCGTCCATGGCGGCGGTTACTTGCGACCACTGCTCAGGCCCAGGTGCCGCGGTCGCCGGTGCATGCACCCGCTGGTCAACCCGGGCGATCAGATCGAGCTTCCACGCGCGACGCTCGACTTGCCACGTTCCTAAGGCGACGAATCCGAAGAACAGCACAGCCGCAAGGATCACCAGCAGGGTCAGCGCAAACGGGCCACGCGGACCACGCTCGGCGTCATCCGGCGATCGCGCGTTTGCTACCGGGGGCATGATCCAGCGGTGACCGTACTGCGCTTTCGCAAGATCAAGGCAGGTTCCTTGGATCCTGCATCATCGACGGCATCATGTTGTGGTTGAGGTGGTACATGATCCAGATCGATCCGCTCAGCGTGATCACGACCAGCACCAGCGTGAAGATGAGCGCCAGCATGTTCCAGCCGCCCTGCGACTTGGTGTCCATGTGCAGGAAATAGATCACGTGCACGACGATCTGCACCGTGGCAAAAGCCAGCACCACGATGGCCGTCGTGCTGGATTTTTCGAACCCGCCGCTCATCACCAGCCAGAACGGGATGATGGTCAGGATGGCAGCAAGCACGAAGCCGGTGAGATAGCCCCGCAGCGTGGCATGGCTGGCACCATCGTCATGGTCATGCTCGTCATCATGGCCGTGCTGGACATCGGTGTGCGCGCTCATGGCAACACTCCCATCAGATAGACAAAGCTGAACACACCGATCCACACCACATCCAGGAAGTGCCAGAACATCGACAGGCACATCAGCCGGCGCTTGTTGGCGGAAATCAGACCCTTCTTGCGGATCTGCACCATCAGGGTAACCAGCCAGACGATGCCGAACGTCACGTGCAGTCCGTGCGTGCCGACCAGGGTAAAGAACGACGACAGGAAGGCGCTGCGTTGCGGTCCGTCGCCCAGCGCGATCAGGTGCGCAAATTCGCGCAACTCCAAGCCGATGAAGCCGGCGCCGAGCAAGCCCGTAACCGCCAGCCAGATCAGCGTCCCGCGCTGACGGTTGCGCTGCATCTCCAGCATGGCAAAGCCGTAGGTGATTGACGACAGCAGCAGCAACGAGGTGTTGACCGCCACGGCGGGCAGTTCGAGAACCTCCGCGCCGGTGGGGCCTCCGGCGTAGCTTCGGCCCAGCACGCCGTAGGCGGCGAACAGGCAGGCGAAGATGAGGCAGTCGCTCATCAGGTACAGCCAGAAGCCCAGCAGCGTGCCGTTTTCCGGATGATGTTCTTCCGCCACGTAGAAGCGGAGTTCTTCGGGCGCACCGGCATCGCCGGTCATGGCGAGTGATGTATCAGACATGGCTGGCTAACTGCTCCGTACGCAACGCCTCGACGCGGGTCACTTCGTCGGCCGGGATGTAGTAATCACGCTCGTAGTTGAAGGTGTGGCCGATCGCCACCACCAGCAGTGCGAGGAACGACAGCGCGACCAGCAGCCACATATGCCAGATCATGGCAAAGCCGAACACCATGCTGATGCCGGCGAGGACGATGCCCGCGCCGGTATTCTTCGGCATGTGGATGGCGAGGAACCCGTCCACTGGCCGGCGATAGTTGTGCTGCTTCATCTGCCACCACGCGTCGGTGTCATGGATCTGCGGCGTGAACGCGAAGTTGTATACCGGCGGCGGCGAGGACGTGGACCATTCCAGCGTGCGGGCATCCCACGGATCGCCGGTGTGGTCGCGTAACGCTTCGCGCCGACGGAAGCTGACATAGAACTGGATGAGCATGCACAGGATACCCAGCGCGATCAGGACGGCGCCGAAGGCCGCGATCTGGAACCAGATCTGCAGCGACGGATCGTCAAAGTGGCTCAGGCGTCGCGTCACGCCCATCATGCCGAGCACGTACAGCGGCATGAAGGCGAAATAGAAACCGGTCACCCAGAACCAGAACGAGCACTTGCCCCAGAACGGATCGAGCCTGAAACCGAATGCCTTCGGGAACCAGAAATTGATGCCGGCAAACAGGCCGAACAGCACGCCGCCGATGATCACGTTATGGAAGTGCGCAACCAGGAACAGGCTGTTGTGCAGGGCAAAGTCCGCCGGCGGCACTGCCAGCATCACGCCGGTCATGCCGCCGAGTGTGAACGTCACCATGAATGCAATCGTCCACAGCATCGGCACTTCGAAAGTGATGCGGCCGCGGTACATGGTGAACAGCCAGTTGAAGAGTTTCGCACCCGTGGGGATCGAGATGATCATCGTGGTGATGCCGAAAAACGAATTCACACTGGCGCCCGAACCCATCGTGAAGAAATGGTGCAGCCAAACGAGATAGGCCAGTACCGTGATCACCACCGACGCGTACACCATCGAGGCATAACCGAACAGGCGCTTGCGACTGAAGGTGGGGACCACCTCGGAAAAAATGCCGAACGCAGGCAGGATCAGGATGTAGACCTCCGGGTGACCCCAGATCCAGATCAGGTTCACGTACATCATGGCGTTGCCGCCAAGCACCGTGGTGAAGAAATTGGTGCCCACGTAGCGGTCCAGTGCCAGCAGGGCGAGCACGGCCGTCAGTACCGGAAACGCGGCAACGATCAATACGTTGGTGCACAGCGCCGTCCAGACGAACATCGGCATCTTCATCAGGCGCATGCCGGGCGCACGCATCTTCACGATCGTCACCAGCAGATTGATGCCCGACAGCAAGGTGCCGACGCCGGCAATCTGCAGCGCCCAGATGTAGTAATCCACCCCGACATCCGGACTTTGCGCGATGCCGGAAAGCGGCGGATACGCCAGCCAGCCGGTGCGCGCGAATTCGCCGACGAACAGCGACATCATTACCAGCAGTGCGCCGGCGGTAGTCATCCAGAAGCTGAAATTATTGAGAAAAGGGAACGCCACGTCGCGCGCACCGATCTGCAGCGGTACCACGTAATTCATGATGCCGGTGACCAGCGGCATCGCCACGAACAGGATCATGATCACGCCGTGCGCGGTGAAGATCTGGTCGTAGTGCTCCGGCGGCAGATAGCCCACCGAATGGCCGAAGGAAATGGCCTGCTGCAGGCGCATCATGATCGCGTCGGCAAATCCGCGCAGCAGCATCACCAGGCCGAGCACGATGTACATGATGCCGATCTTCTTGTGGTCGATGCTGGTGAACCACTCGCGCCACAGATAGCCCCACAGACGGAAATATGTCAGCGCGCCAAGCACCGCCACGGCACCGAGCATCACCGCGATGAAGGTCCACAACAGGATCGGCACATGCAGCGGGATCGCGTCCCAGGTGAGGCGGCCGAAAATCAGCGTGGTGAGGTCGGGAGACTTAGACATCGTGGATACCGGAGCGTGGAGCACAGCGCAAAAGGTCGGGAAGGCAGGTCATAGTGGACGACTCGCAGGCTTGGCGGCTGTGCTGTCGACCTCACTTGCAGAGGAGTGCCCGGTGCTGTCCTTTGCCGACGTCATCGTGCTCATCGGGTGTTCGCTCATCGCAGGCATGTTGTTAGCAGCACCGGCGCTTGGGGCGGCCATGCCGTCGATGCACACGGCATCCGGGCGCACGCAGCCATCGACGATCGTCTCGAACAGCCCTGGCGCCACGCTGGCGTAGCGGCTTACCGGGTCGTTCTCGCTGGGATGGGCAAGCTCCAGGTACTGCTCGCGATTCAAGGCCCCCCCCGCCTTCGCCTGCTGGACCCACTGCGCGAATTGGTCTTCGCTCATCCCGCGGAACGTGAAGCGCATGCCGGAAAAGCCCGCGCCGCTGTAATTGGCCGAAAAGCCCTCGAAGTCACCGGGCTTGTTGATGACCGCCTGCAGCTTGGTTTCCATGCCAGGCATGGCGTAGATCTGGCCGGCCAGGGCCGGGATGAAGAACGAATTCATCACGGTCGAGGCGGTTATCTTGAACTCGATCGGCCGGTCCACCGGCGCCGCCACCTCGTTCACCGTGGCGATGCCTTGTTCGGGATAGATGAACAGCCACTTCCAGTCGAGCGCGACCACGTCGACGGTCAGCGGCTTGACGCCTGTTGGCACCGGATGCCCCGCGGAGAGGCGATCGAGCGGGCGGTATGGGTCCAGCTTGTGCGTGCTGACCCAGGTCAGCGCCCCCAGTGCAATGATGATCAGCAACGGCGCCGACCAGATCAGCAACTCGAGCATGGTGGAATGATCCCATTCCGGATCGTAAGCGGCGGCCTTGTTGGACGCCCGGTAGCGCCAGGCGAACAGCAAGGTCAGCGCAATCACCGGCACAATGATGATCAACATCAACAGCGTGGAGGTGACGATCAGGTCGCGCTGCTGCAGCGCGACGTCACCAGAGGGCGACATGAGCACGGTATTACAACCCGTCAGTACAGCAACGGCAGGCAGTAACAGCCCGCGGAGAGCCTTGATGGACATGACCGGCGACGGAACCAGAGGGGAGAGCGCTGAAAAGGTACGCCGATCCGTGCGCGACCGGAAGAGGACATTTTGTCCCATGGTCGCGGAGACGCCACGGTGCGATGCTATGCGCGCCACGTCCTCATCCATCCCCGAGTAACGACGATGTCGAGCACATTTCCGGAACATCACCCCTCTTCGCCCGGCGTCATCGCGGACGGCGTCAGGCCTCTTCATGCGGACCATGCGCAAGTCGCGCCGGGCGAGATCGCTATCGGCGTCGTGATTGGGCGGGCCTCCGAATATTTCGATTTCTTTGTGTTCGGGATTGCCTGCGTGCTGGTCTTTCCCTCGGTGTTCTTCCCGTTCGAGACCCGTCTGGACGGCATGCTGCTCTCGTTCGTGATCTTTTCGCTGGCGTTTATCGCGCGCCCGATCGGCACCACGCTATTCATGTCATTGCAGCGACGCTGGAGTCGCGGCACGAAGCTCACCGCAGCGCTGTTCCTGCTGGGTACCGCGACGGTGGGCATGGCATTTCTGCCAGGTTATGAGGCACTCGGCGGCCGCGCCATCGCGCTGCTGGCGATTTTCCGTTTTCTCCAGGGTGTGGCACTGGGCGGCTCCTGGGATGGCCTGCCGTCCCTGCTGGCCCTGAACACCCCTCCCGGGCGCCGTGGCTGGTACGCGATGCTGGGTCAGCTGGGTGCACCGATCGGTTTCATGATCGCCAGTGCGCTGTTCCTGTTCCTGCACACCAACCTCTCCAGCGACGACTTCCTCGACTGGGGCTGGCGCTATCCCTTCTTCGTCGCGTTCGCGATCAACGTGGTGGCCTTGTTCGCGCGTCTGCGCCTGGTGGTGACCGAGGAATACACCAAGCTGCTGGAAGAACGCGAACTGGAGCCGATCGGCTTCATCGAAATATTCCGCGCGCAGGGCTACAACATCTTCCTCGGTGCCTTCGCATCGTTGGCGAGCTATGCGCTGTTCCACCTCGTCACGGTCTTTCCGTTGTCGTGGATCGTGCTGGGTACAACGCAATCCGTCGACAATGTGCTCGTGGTGCAGATCGTCGGCGCCGTGGTAGGCATCCTCGGCACGATCGCCTCCGGATTTATCGCCGACCGCATCGGCCGGCGCACCACGCTCGGTTCGCTGGCCGTCCTGATCGGTATCTTCAGCCTCTTCGCACCCTGGCTGCTGGGGGGCAGCCGCGCGGCGCAGGACGCGTTCATCCTGGTCGGATTCGCGCTGCTGGGTCTGTCGTATGGCCAGGCGGCCGGCAGTGTCACGTCGAATTTCGGGCCCCGTTTCCGCTATACCGGCGCCGCGCTGACCTCCGACTTCGCTTGGCTTATCGGCGCCGGATTCGCGCCGCTGGTCGCACTTGGGTTGTCATCCCGGTTCGGGTTGGTGGCCGTGAGCGCTTACCTGCTTTCCGGTGCGGCTTGCACGATGGTGGCGCTGCGGGTCAATCGTGCGCTGGCGGAGCGCGACTGACACTGCGATCGCCGTGCCCAGTTGCGATGCCAAAGCTTAAGCGTTGTCGGCCTCGTGCCGTCACTACATTTCTCTTGTCATGAATACACTGAACGGATCTTCCACGTAGTCAGCAAACGGGCCGCAAGCCTTGAACCCAAAACTGGCATAGAGGCGGTGAGCCGGTGTGAAGGCCTCGGCGGAGCCGGTTTCCAGACTCAGTCGGCGATATGAGCGGCGCTGCGCCTCTTTCAGAATATGCCGCATAAGGAGTCCCGCAACGCCCTTGCGCAGGTGGGACGAGGCCGTACGCATCGACTTGATCTCGCCATGCAGGGCGTCAAGTTGCTTGATCGCGCCACACCCCATCAATTCAGCGTTCTGCCACACCGCCCAGAAGGTGATTTCCGGCTGACGCAGGGCATCGAGGTCAAGCGCATGAATACTCTCTGGCGGAGAGTGCAGGGCCATGCCTTGCAAATGCTCGCGCAACAACTGGATAACCGCCGGACTGCTCAAATCATCTACACGGATTTCCATGGGGTCTGCACCTCAAGCTAACGCTTTGGCTTGAATGATTTGTTAGTCCATATATGTATGCTCAGCCCGTATACGGCCCTTTGACCTCACCCCAACCCCATTTTGGCATTGGTGCATCCTTGTCCGCGGTAGCACCCGGCTGCGAATTGATGACTGCCAAGCGAGAACCCCACTCTAAATAACCGACCAACGCAGAGCGGAACTCTGGATCATCCGGCATGCCAAGCTCGTCCGCTGTTTCCAGCAGTAGCCCCACCCAGCGTCGCCTCTGATCTTGACTTAGGTGGCGGTTGAGATGCTGCTGAATCATGTGCGGATGACCGCCATGCTGTGTGGAGTACGTGTCTGGACCGCCAAAGACCTCTGCTAGAAAAGCGGCGACGTGACTCGGATGATCTGCGCCCATGTGCGCAAAGATAGGTCCTAACAAGGAATCAGCCTTGACGTGTTCGTAGAACCGTGTGGTCAGGTGAGTAAGTGCATCAATGCCGCCAAGCCATTCGTAGAGGGTGGGGACGCGTTGATTTGACATGGCGACCTGATCGTTGGGATGTGGTCTATCGCTGGAGTTAAGCGGCGGCAAAGCCGCCCGCCTTGAACGAATTGTTAGGCGTCGCTTTCATCACTGCAAGAACTCCTTAATCCCAGCGTGTGGCGTTCATTGGAAATCCCGGGCGCTGAACGCGTACAACGCAGAATCGCTGCCCAGTGGGGGCCTGCATCACCACCCAGCGTTCCAAGCGTTCAACGACCTGGGCTCCTAGTGCCTCCAGGCGTGTTACCTCAGCGGGGATGTTGTCGGTTTCAATATCGACGTGGACCCGGCTCTCATGGTCGACGCGCTGAATCTGGACAATAAGCTCATCAGGAGGTGTCGCCAGCATGCGGTAATTGCCGCGAGTCCCCGGATGTTCGGAATCGATCTCGCAGCCCAGCGCATCAGCCCAGAACTTGGCGGCCTGATCAATATCCGACACGCGGCAATCAATTAGAAGAGCGCAAAGACGAGAAGAATGCATGGCGGTCTCTTTAGGATATCTAGGTGTCGAAAGTATGTCCGTCGGTGGGCACGGTTGGACACCACGCTATACGCGCCAGTGCTCCATAGCAACGGATGAGTGCTTCAAGCCCATCTCGGCAAAGAACTCAGCTGCCCTTTCGCGACCGGCGCACAGCACCCATGCGATTTCGGGATTGGTGCCTGTTGCATGCTAGACAAGGAGGCGGTCGATGCCATTGCCGCGATGTATTGATGCATAGCTGTTACGGAGGCCGTGAAGAGACCGTGCTGGTGGCACGTGCCGAGTCAGGGGCATGGATTGCCCGGGTCAATCCACGGCAGGCCCGTCATTTCGCCCGAGCGATCGGGTAACTGGCCAAGACCGGCAATTGTGTGCATAACGACAGGAACAGCCCGCTATGCAGTATGGTTCGAATCTGACGGTCTCATTCCTCTACACAGTCAATCCATGTCTGCCGAAACCTTGCGCCTGCTCCTTATTGATGATGATGCTTTATTGCGGGATAGGGTGCTTACGCCGCGGCTCAGGCAATTTGGTTTCGAGGTGATGGCTATCGGCCATGTTGGGGAAATGGCGCAGGCCATCGAGCGACGCAAGCCGGATATCGTGCTGCTGGATATCGGCCTTCCCGACCACGACGGGTTTGCAGTCTCGCAGACCTTGCGAGCACAATTTTCCGATATCGGAATAGTGATGCTGACCGGTCGGTCGGAAACTACCGACCGGGTGCGCGGCCTCAGCGAGGGCGCCGACGCCTACCTGTCCAAGCCGGTGGAAATCGACGTGCTGGTGGCTACTCTGCACAGCGTCGCGCGCCGGCTCAAGCCGTCGTCGAACCCGGCCACGCCCGCGGGCACATGGAAACTCGATTCGGACGACTGGCTGCTGCTCTCACCTTCCGGTGGCCGGGTGATCCTGAGCAAGACCGAACGGCTGTTGCTAGAGGAGTTGATGAGACAGCCGAACCAGGTTGTCGTGCGCGACACCCTCATCGGTGCCATCACCGACGATATCCATGCGTTCGATCCGCATCGGCTGGATTCGCTGATCCATCGCCTGCGTCGAAAAGTGTTCACCGTCACCGGCGAGCCGCTACCTCTGAACGCTGTTCACGGGCAGGGCTACTTGCTGGCGGTGAGCTGACTCGTTTCCATCGCAGACGCATGCCGCCGGGCTGCAGCGGCAAGCACGCGTGCCAGCAATGTCGAAGGGGGAAACGGTTTCGGCAGGCGCTCGCTATAGATGTCCTCCGGCGCGGCAGCCGAGCCGTCGCTGTCCAGGTAGGCGGAAATAAGGATAGCGGGTACCGAGGGCAGGGTATGCCGCAATCGGCGCAGCAATGAGGCCCCGTCCGTGTCGGACATGCGGTAGTCGCATACCAGCACATGTGGCGGCCGCGCCATGTGTTCCACCAGTCGATCCGTTTCCGCGCCGCTGGCCGCCTCGATCACAGCGCAGCCGCCTTTTTCCAGCGCGGAAGCGAGTACGCCACGCAGGCTGTCGTCGTCGTCAATCAGCCACACGCGGACGCGATCCGTGGGCAGGGCAGCAGGTACCTCCACCGCTACGGTGTCCGCCATCGGTAGCTGGATGCGGAAGATCGTGCCGCCACTAGGTGCGCTGTGCACGGTGATGTTGCCACCGGCGCGGTGAATCAGGCTGTAGACGACGCTGAGGCCGAGCCCGGTACCCCGATCGACCGGCTTAGTGGTGAAGAACGGTTCGAAGATACGATGCCGAATTTCCTCGGGAATGCCGGCGCCGGAATCCTGGATTGACAGAGTGACGGTCGATGCATCGTGCGAGGCGATCGTGATCGTGCAGCGGCCGCCGTCAGGCATGGCATCACGTGCATTGGACGCGAGATTGAGCAGGGCAAGCTCGAACTGGCTGCGGTCGAAGCGTATCGGCAAGCCATTGCGTGACGTATCGATGGACAGATGGACCGAAGAAGGCATCAGCTGCCGCAGCAGCGGCTGGATGTCACGCAGTGCTGAGACGGCATCGAAGGTCTCCGTGTGCGTCACATCATGGCGACTGAAATTCAACAGCTTGCTGCAGACGGCTGCGCCACGCCGGGCGGCCAGCTCTACGCCTTCCAGTGCATCGGCCATCGCCTGCGCATCCTCGTCAGGCGGAAGATCGGGATTCAGGCGATCCCGTTCCATCGCAAACCCCAGGATGATGCCGAGCACGTTGTTCATGTCGTGCGCAATGCCGCTGGCCAGCTTGCCGACAGCATCCATCTTCTGGGCGTGCAGCAGTTGCTCCTGCGTGCGCTCACGCTCAGCGATCTCGCGCTTCAGTTCACGCCGGTGCGCATTCGACTCGGCGAGGCTCTCGCGCAGGGCATTGATGCTGCGATCAATCACGATGGCGATCAGCAGATAGCTCATCAGTGCTCGGCCGGGAAAGGCGATATAGGTTTCCACTGCGACGCGCCACAGGCGGGCATCGCTGAAGATCTGCGGCGGAATCACGCCGATCGCGAACACCAGCATCAGCACGAAATAGGTGGTCCACAGAGCACGCCGCCCCAGCATCAAGCCGCTCAGCGCCAGCACCACGACCAGGGTCAAGTCGACGAAGTTCTCGTGGTAACCGAAGGTGCCATAAGCCAGCGCTGCCGATGCCAGCACCACCCCCACATACAGCGCTACGGCCGGACGAAAGCGGCCGCGGCGGATCAGCCAAATGCCGATCCAGGCCGCGAGCGTCATGGCGACATCCGTGGCCAGGTCGATGGCGATAGCCACGCGCGGACCCGTGCGTGCTGTGTCGTACAGTGTGTCCCTCATGTAGTTCCAGTTGAATAGCAGCAGATAAAGTTTGTTCAACGGCATCCGCAGGCCTTCAAACAACAGCATCCATTGCATGAAGACACCATTGCGCCGATCGACCGGATCGTCGATCGGGATGCGCTGGAACCAGGAAAGCAGTCGTTGAAGCATTACCGCGGGCACTCCGATGGGCCTTCCAAACGTCCAAGCAACTTCCGTGTGCTGGCATGTCGGCGTATCGATACGCCGCAGTATGTCGTTTGAAATTTAGACGTCTAAATGTAGGTGAGAATTGGGTGATCTTACGTGCATAACGCCGTGTGTGACTAACGCCGATCGCTGACTTAAGCTCGAGAGGTCCGCGGAGCTCTATGCACGCAGACATCATCGAAGCTGGTGCTCGTTGACGGGGACAGTCACAACTTCATTTCATTGCACGATCTCTAGTGGGGATATCACATGTCAAGCAACAGGCCTTTACCGTGGCTGGCGGGAGCAGTCATGGCACTGATGGGGATGCTGTCAACGGGAGCGCGTTCCGCTGTCCCTGCGACCAACGTGCCTACCTACGCACCCGATACGGCACGTATTACCGATGCGATCGACAATTCCAAGCTTTCCGCGGTGGTTGGCAGCAAGCCGGCGTTGGCGCTGGCAAAATACGACACCGGCTTGCTGTCCCCGACGCGCACCATCCGCAACGTGACGCTGCTGCTCAAGCGCAGCGCCGGTAAGCAATCCCAGTTCGAGAGCTATCTGGCCCAGTTGACCACGCCCAGTTCACCGTATTTCCACCATTGGCTGACCGCTGCCCAGATCGGTACAATGTTCGGGCCGGCTTCCACCGATATCAGCAAGGTCGAGCAGTGGTTGCAGTCGGAGGGGCTGCATGTCGAGTCGGCATCCCCTACGGGCATGATGATCAGCTTCTCAGGCACGTCGGCAGCGATTGGCCAAGCGTTCCACACCACGCTGCACGGTTACACGGTAAACGGTGAAAAGCATTTCGCAAATGCCACCGAACAGCAGATTCCGGTTGCGCTGGCCTCGGTCGTGGTAGGTGCGGCGTCGCTGGGTAACTTCTTCCCCAAACCGCAGCACACCGACGTGGGCACGGTGACTCGCGACAAGCGCTCCGGCAAGTGGAAGTTGGTGGCGCGGGCCAAGGGAGCTCCACAGATCACCGTGCCGCCGGGCACGATCGATACGCAGACGACGTATGATGTCGCGCCGCAGGATTTCAACACGATCTACAACGTCACCCCGTTGTGGAACCGCAGCACGCCCGTGCGCGGCGCGGGCCAGACCGTGGCCGTACTGGAACGCACGGATGTTCTGCCCGCGGACGTGCAGACGTTCCGCAATGCTTTCCTGCCCGCCGGTGTGAGTGGCACGGTGAACTACGTCAATCCGCTGCAGGCTGCGGGTGACACCAGTTGCCCGGATCCAGGCACCAATGGCGATGAAGGCGAGGCTGCACTGGATACCGAGTGGATCGGCGCAGCTGCACCGGACGCCAGCATCGTGTTTGCCTCCTGCGATGACAGCCAGAGTGCGACCTTCGGGCCGTTCACGGCCGCTCAGAACCTACTTAGTGGTTACTCCACTCCGATGCCCAGCGTGTTCAGCCTGAGCTACGGAGATTGTGAGGCTGCTGGCTTCGTCGACGGCACCGCTACGCAGGCAGGCGACCTGTGGTCGCAGGCAGCCGCCGAGGGCGTGACCGTGTTCGTCTCCACCGGCGACGCCGGTTCGGCTGGTTGCGATCAGAACGAACCGGCGGCCTACCAAGGCATCGCGGTCAACGGTATGGCTTCCACGCCGTACAACGTCGCTGTAGGTGGTACCGACTTCAACGATTACAACAACGAAACCCAGTACTGGAGTTCGTCGAACTCCGCGCTATACGGCTCCGCCTTGAGCTACATCCCGGAGCAGACCTGGAATACCTCGTGCGCCAGCAATACGCTGGATGCGCTGCTCGGTTTCAGCAACGGCGTGGCTGCGTGCAACAGCGCGGCGGGTCAGCAGTATCTGAATACCGGCGGCGGCGGTGGTGGTGCCAGTAACAACTGGTTCCAGCCGCTGTGGCAGGTCGGCATTTATGGTTCGAACAACTACGGGACACGCCTGATGCCAGACGTCTCGCTGTTCGCGGCCAATGGTCTGTATGGACATGCGCTGGTGTTTTGCATGTCCGATGCGAACGAGGGTGGCACCACTTGCGATTACACCAACCCGGACGATGTGCTGTTCAACAGCGCCGGCGGTACATCGTTCGCGGCACCGGCGATGGCCGGTGTGCAAGCGCTGATCAACCAGGCTTCAGGCCAGACCAGTGGCAATATCCTGCCAGCCCTGTACAACATCGGCGTCAAGGAATACGGCACGAACAATTCGCCCAATACCGCGATGCTGACTGCCTGTAATTCCACCAATGGCACCAAGGTCGGCGCCGGCTGCGTCTTCAACGATGTCACCGTCGGTACCATCGATGAGCCTTGCTATGAGGGCACCAACGACTGTTATATCGGCAAGACCCCGCAGGCGTATGGCGTGCTTAGCGCCGGTGGCATCGACCAGCTCGATCCGGCATGGAGCACCGGCGCCGGCTACAGCATGGCCACCGGTCTGGGCAGCATCAACGCCACCAACCTGGTGAATGCACTGACGGCTTTCTACGCACCGTTCAAGAACGGCTACGTCGCGCCGTCGGATTACCTGTCGTCAGCGAACTATGGCGAAGGCGACGGATTCAGCGACATCGCTGTGCTGGAGCCTTACGTAGGCCTTGGCAAAGGTTCCAATAGCTTCTTGCAGCTGGGCATGAAAGGCTCGATCGCCATGAATGAGGTCACGCAGCCGATGCCAGCGGGTTATTCGATCAGTGCTATCGGCAATTTCTTCTCGCCAGCAGCGAGCAACTTCTCCCGCGACATCGACAGCCTGGCGCTGACCGGTCCGTTTAACCAGCTTTACATCATGCTTTCCGATGGTCTGGGTGGCACGGCTAACTACTACGAGGCCCAAGTGGGCACCCCATATCCTGCGGGATGGAGCATCGCCGGCGCCGGCAGCTTCGACAGCGCTGGTACCGACGAACTGTTTCTGGTGAATACCAAGACCGGTCAGGTCCAGTGGCAGCAGCTGGGTTACATACTTTTCTACATTCTGGGGAGCCCGCACTACATCTTCCATTCCACGTTCTCTCCGGTATTCAACGGACCGGCGGGCTTTGTGCCTCGCCTCGCTGACGTCAACGGCGATGGCTACGCCGACATCGTGTGGACCAGCCCGAACCCCAACAACAGCAACGTGTACCTGTCCATCAACAACCAGCAAGGTGGCTTCGTCACGACGCAGATCGCCAACCGTCCAGCCGGCTTCACCCTGTTCGGTGCAGGCGACGTCACGGGCAATGGAGTCACCTCCCTGTTCTGGACTAACCCGGGTGCCAACGAGCTGATGCTGTGGAACATGAACGGCGCCGACATATCGTCCCAGCAGACGCTACCTGTGCCCGCGGGTTACACAATGGTCAGCATTGCAGACTACGACGGTGATGGCCTGGCGGATATTCTCTGGTCCACTGGGGGGATGACTGGAGTCAACATCCCGTTACCCGGTGTCCTGCAGGAATGGCTCAGCAACGGCAGTGGCGGCTTCACCGCACAGGCCGTGGCTGATATGGACGGAAAGCCGGTGATCGTCAGTCCAAATGCCGTGATCCAGGCCAACCGCCTGCAGGGTGGCAGGGTCACCTCCGGCGTCGATACATCCGTGGGTATCAGTCACTAGTTCGGTAAGGCGCAAGCAAATCTGAGAGTGCGAAGGAGCTGGGCGAGCAATCGCCCGGCTCTTTTTCCTTGCGTGAAAGCAGGTATGGGTTTGAGTATTTGCAAGAGAGTTTCTACGAAAAAGTGGATGCCCGCGGACACTCCTCTCAGCTGGAGCACCTTGAACTTGAGTCAAACGAACATGTGCCAAGCAAACGTGCTCGAACAGTACATCGGTGCACAGCCTGATCGTGGCATTCGCTGCGCGTTATTCGTCTAACGCAAAGAACCTTCAACAGTAGCCAGCGCGGCGCGTTGCAACGAGCAGATGGCCTGGAACGGTCAGTGAACACATGTCCTCAGCGAAACTGACCCGGAAGCAATTATTGCCGCAATGACTTGCGCAAATGCCATTAGGGCAACCCTGCCGATGAGGAGTCCTTCGCCGAACATTTCCATTGGCTGACGCTGGAGTTGAGCGGCGGCGTAGCCGTCCGCCTCGAACGAATGGTTAGACATTGTCTGGCAGCTGCTGGAGCGCAATGTACCCAAAACTGCTTAGCCCGCCCTTTATGTGTATTGCGGTGCAGCGACCCATTTCGCCGTCTTGAGGGGTGGTAACAGTTCTAATTACTTCCTTAAATAATCCATCACCTTTGGTATCTAGGAGACGGAGCACATCATTGAAGTCCCTGTCGCCTTCCTTGCAGGAGAAGTCCTCACCGCGAGCTTCCTTGAGGAGTTCCATGAGTTTCATATTCAGTCCTTGTGACGTCTAACGCTGGAGTTAAGCGGCGCCGGAGGCGTCCGCCTTGAATGATTGAATGGACTCCTCCCGTGTCGCCACACGGCTTCGATGAGCCAGACAGGAGCGTAGGCTCCGGACACGGGATCACGAGAGGAGTCCGCCATGCATGCTACGACTGTCGCTATAGACCTGGCAAAGGATGTGTTCGAACTGACGTTTGCCGATGCCGATCACCGTATCCTGGAGCGCAAGCGTCTGTCGCGGCGCGCCTTTGCGCACGTGCTGGATAACCGCATGCCCCTGCGAGTGGTGATGGAAGCCTGCGGCAGCGCGCATTACTGGGCGCGACGATTCGCCGGACAGGGACACACCGTGCGATTGTTACCGGCCCGCGATGTGCGCCCGTACGTGCGGCGCAACAAGACAGATCGCACCGACGTGGCCGGCATATTGGAAGCGGATCGCTGCGCGCAGATCGACCCGGTGCCGATCAAGTCGCCCGAGCAGCAAGGCGTGCAGGCGTTGCATCGCATCCGCGAACGGCTCAAGAGCCAACGTACGTCCACGATCAATCTGCTGCGTGGCGTGTTGCGCGAGTTTGGCCTGATCATTCCGCTGGGAGCGGCCAAGGTCCGTCCTGCGGTGCTGGCCGTACTCGAAGACGGCGACAACGACGTACCTATGGCCTTGCGCCACACGCTGGGTGAATTGCTTGATCGTCTGGCCGGTCTGCAAGCAGACATGACGGTGATTGAGCAGCGGCTGGAAGTGTTTGCCGAGAATGATCCGGCCAGCCAGCGCTATCAGGGCGTGCCGGGTATCGGTTTGCTGACCGCCACCGCCTTGCGTGCCAGTGTCGGATCGCTGGATCGGTTCCGCAGTGGCCGTCACTTCGCGGCGTGGCTGGGGCTGACACCGCGCGAGCACTCTTCCGGTTCGCATCGCCACCTGGGCGCCATGAGCAAGCGCGGCGACGGCTACTTGCGCCTGCTGCTGATCCATGGAGCACGCGCCGCCCTGCGTGCGGCGCAGGTTCGGCGGGGAAAGGATCAGCCGCTCGACCACCTGCAGGCATGGGCATTGGCGTTGCAGGCCCGGCAAGGTCACAACAAGGCGGCGGTCGCGCTGGCCAACAAGGTGGCCCGACGGGTCTGGGCGATGGAACATCATCACACCGCGTTCGACAGCAATCACTGCAGCGTGCGGCCTGCCGTCGCCACCGGCTTAGCGTGTGCCATCGAGTAATCGTTTTACTGTCCCCGAGTTGCCAAGGCGATCTGTGTCATGGCGAATGTGTCGGTCCCGAATCGAACCAAGCCGATAACTTTTCTGGCCTGCGAGGCCGTTCCGAACGATTGGCTTTCGATTCGCGGATTCCATGATGGCCCGAGCACGCATTGCTCACCCCAAGGCCGAATACACGACTGCAACCGATTCATTCACCCAGCATCGATCGACCAGGCAATCTCGGCTAGTTGCATGAGGAGTCCATACACGAATGGTTAGGCACCGACCGACTCACTGGTGAAACCTATGCTTATAGAAGCGGCTAACTAGAACCTGAAACTTCGTTGGCGGCACTCCTGCGAGTCTCAAGATGTCGCCACTAAGCGAAAAGAAAATGGACGCGATGACCGTAAAAAGAAGTGCCGGAAAAGCGAAAACCATGGAAAAGCCAAAAGTGCCACCGGACATTGACCCGGCAACTACAAGAAGGCCGCGCCAATAGGAAAGTTGCGCTGTTGAACAACGATGCCACGCATATGCTAGCGCGACGAGGAAGGAAGCGCTGACAGCCCCAGCCTCGCTCCAAAGTGGGAAGGGGATGAACTCATGCTTGTGGTTGAAGGCAACGACAAAGAAAGGTGATGCCAGTAGCGCAGCTATAAAAATCGCCACGAGTATATGTGCGAAGCCTAGGCGACTCTTTCGTTGTATCACGACATTTTCCCAAGGTGCCTAACGCCGGAGTTAAGCGGCGCCGGAGGCGTCCGCCTTGAACGAAATGTTAGGTGCCACTGCTAGCACTTGCCGGTGTTTGCAACAGTATTTGCGCGTGATCAGCCCACGTTTGGAGCTGCGCTACTTCGCTTTGCGAAAGCGCGCTCTTCTTGTACGAAAGTGCTATCTGCCCGTTGCGCAACTCAAGCCACAGTACTGCTCCACTTGGGTCTTTCAACGCGAAAGGGAAACCTGCTTGTAGCACTTTATAGTCGTTCGCGGCAGGCAAAAGGTTCGCGCGCTCACAGAACACCGCACCAATTTTGGTCGGTAGCCCAGAAGGCAAGGAAAACGTACCAGTGCTTGTGAGGCTGAGCACATGAAGTGAAGGGACTTCGATCATCTTTGACGGTGAGTCCGCGATAACGCCGCAAATTTCAGTTGGCGACGCGCCTGACGCGCCGAAGGCCGAAAGCGAAACGCTCACTGCAAGCGCGACTGCAAATAAACGCATGAAATCCCCTATGGCACCTAACGAGGTTGTAGAAAAACCTCTGCCGATCTTGCTTCAATAGCCCCACGTGGACAAGTGGGGATGGGCATGGCGCGCTACCGACATATCGACATGAGTCCGCGGCTCTTGCCGGTGGACCTTG
>Ga0302310_10000365_pt1 | contig 42672 bp, 39 predicted proteins | sample III_Palsa_N1_2_FD_200451 | JGI IMG/M metagenome (GOLD analysis project Ga0302310, IMG submission 200451) | Peat permafrost microbial communities from Stordalen Mire near Abisko, Sweden - III_Palsa_N1_2 | ecosystem: Environmental > Terrestrial > Soil > Palsa > Peat permafrost | place: Sweden...
CGCATCAGCATCTGGTCTCGCTTCCGGCGGTCGCTATAGCAGCGGCGGTCGGCTCCTTTGTCGCGGATCAGTGCTTCTTCTCGGTCGGCCGGCATTACCGGGATCGGCCCTATGTCCAGAAAATGCTCGCGAAACCGGCCGCCCATCGCGCCATCAGCCTGCTGGAACGATTTCCCGACCGGTTCATCCTCGCGATCCGCTTCCTATACAGTATCCGGACACTGAGCCCGATCGCGGTTGGCACGTCCGACATTCCGCGGGTCCGCTTCATGTCGCTCAACGCGGTTGCGGCGATTTTCTGGGCGTTGCTCTTCACGACACTGGGTTATGAATTGGGTGACGAGCTGAAGGCCATGTTCCGTCACGTGCATCCCTATATTCACGTCTTGCTCGGCGCGCTTATCGTCATCCTGGCCGGCTTCTTCACGCTTCGGCTCGTGTGCAGGCGACTGCACCATCGCTCGGCGCCGCAAGTGGCCTGGCCTGCGCGGGGCGAGGCGCCTCAATAGCGACGACCGTCGGTCACGCCTTCGATCGGTAGCCAGCCTGGGAAAGCAGGTCCCTGCCGATCACCATCGCGCGCGCGATCGGCATCGGCGTTCCGCCTTGGACGATGGCTTTGCCATCAGATCAACAGGGCCTCGCCGTGGACTTCCAACGTTTCATAAAAGTCCGTGGCACGCGACAAAGTGCGCTCCATCGCCTCAGCCGAGACCTCCATCCCCGCCCATTTCGAGGGACGATAGGCTCGAGCGATCGACGGGAGATCGGTCTTCGGTTCGGCACGCGCGCGCTCCGCGATCCAGATCGATTCGAGAAGGTCGCGAAGTTCGGCATCGGTCACCGCTGAGGGCACGCCCGGCCGGCGACGCAGGTCGGCCAGGGCTTTCGCCTGGAGGAGGAAATGGCGCACCTTCAGGCTTTGGGCATCATACGACGTCCGTCTTGAATTCACTCGGCAGCTCCCGTCAGGCACAGACCTGTCTCGCTAGGGCGTGCCAGTTAATCGGTTGTGACCTTTGGCGGTCCGGGGCGTCGGAAGGGCAGCAAAGTCCAATTGCCGAAGTGCCCCTACACCTCACGTCCGAGGCCAGCCGCGCTTCGCTGCATCTCGCAGATAGGCACGAACGATCAGGACGTGGAATGGCCGGATGACCGAGAGGTATAGATGACCAAGAAGGTTGTGGCAGTGGACGACGGTCGTCGCGATCAGGGCATCGAGATCGCCGGCGGCGCCCTCGCGCAGAAGGATCGAGGTTCGAAAGTCGAGGTGGCGATCATTCTCGCCGACGATCACCTCCCGGGAAGAGCGTGACAGGACCGGGAAGAAGTCGATGCGGTCGGCGCCAGCTCCTGGATCGGCCGCCCGGATGGCTCGCGATGTTTTCACGCCAAAGCGCTTCATAACTGTATCGCGCACGTGCATTAGGCCACGGGCCCAAACCGGGGGGTGATCGAAGGCCGCCTCGGCCAGCAACCCGACTTCCCGCGTAGTCCCTGTCGGGAGGCCGATCGCGAAGGCGTCAGCGAACGTCGCGGTTTCGTAGCGCGACGCTAGGGTACTTTCGAGCGGCGGTGCGACCGCGTGGGGTTTGGTCACTGAGCGCATGGCGCTCCATAGCGCAAATGCGGTGCGGACCGTGAAACCCATCGGCGCGTGATTGCCCCGTTATCAGCGAGGCATTGCGGATCGTGCGATCGTGCCCGCTGGATGATCGCATTTGCAGGCATCGCACCCGCCTGTCGCGCGATCTCCCGGCCTTTGAACAACAGGGCAAGTGTCGGTATCGAGCGGATTGCAAAGCGGGCGCAACCGCCTGCTCGGCTTCGGTGTCAAACTTGCCGAGTCGTATCTCAGGCTCGAGCTGAGCTGCAGCCGCCGCGGGTCGCGCTCGACCGCTTGCGGTTCTCGCGTGGAGACCGAGCTGGAACCACGTCGGCTCGAGTTTCTGACCTGTCCGATAGAAATCGGCGGATTGGCGGACGTCGTGACCACCGCCTGGCGTAGGGGTGATCTGCCGGCGATCGGCGCCTCCTGGGCGGCTATTGAAGCATGATCTCGCGACGATCGTCAGCTTTGTTCGACGTCCCAAAAACGTGCGATCCTTATGGCTGCCGCTTCGACATAGCCGCGGCCGATGTCACCTGGCTCAGCGAGGATCCAGTGCGATCCCGAGCGGGTCGGTTCGAGCGTTGCCGCAATTGACGGTAAGGCGATGACTATCGTCTCACCCTTTGCCCGCGCGGCGCCCTGCGCCTGACGGCGGATCTCTTCCTCGATCTGAGATTTCGATTTCCGCGCGTGCTTTGCCATCGTGTATCAGATCCTGTTTGTTAGATCGCCGGCGGGCGACGAGCGGCACGTGACGTTTGCAACCGCCTTTGCGGCGTCTGCGATGACACGCTACTTCGAGCCGTTGCGCGGTCGTTTGCGGTTTTACGGCTGCTCCGAAGGGTCAGGCTGGAAGCTGCCGAGCTCGATCTCGAGCCGGGCAACGAGAGCATCAAGGGTGGGCAGGTCGCGATCGTCGGTTCGGGTTCGCGCTTTGCGCGCTTCGTCCAATACCCCCGTCCAGTGCGTGAGCGTGTCGGGGTAAACTGGCTTGCCCCGCAACCTTGAGGCGCTCGTTATGGCGCCCTGGAGGTTGGCCATGATGGTCCCGTGAATGTCCATCGTCGCCGACTATCACGGCGGACGGCGGCGTTCACCCCCATGTCCATTTGCGTTCGGCTGACGCGGAGGGGGCGGTCCACCGTGGTCGTGAAGTCGGATTAGATACGGCTGCGCATCCTCGGCGCGAAGCAATGGTCTCCGCCCCTCGGGCTCGCCCTCCCCCGTGCGGGAGTCGGCAGTCTGTTGGCGGGACGACGGCTTTGGATGCACGACCGTCGCGGCTCCTGGTGCCGCTAAAGCTGTTGCTGCGCGGCCTCCTATGGCTACGGACCGCTATCGCAACGCTGGGAGAGTAATCTTGGTCACGATCGCCATTCTTGCCATGGGAGAAATGGGCTCCGGTATCGCGGGCAGGTTCGTCGAGCGCGGCGCCCGCGTGGTCACATCCGTCCAAGGTCGCAGTCAGGCCAGCGTCGAGCGAGCGAAGGCGGCAGGCGTCGAGATGCTGGCCGATAGGGACGTTATCGGCGAGGCCGACCTCTTCCTGTCTGTGGTGCCGCCAGCGTCCGCCAAGGACATGGCAGTCTGGTTCCTGACCGTCGTGGACACCGCGCGCGCTCCCGTGTTCATCGACTGCAATGCGATAGCGCCGCAAACCCTGAAGGTCATCGCCGAGGGTTTTGCAGACCGGGGCTTGAGGTTCATCGACGGCTCGATCATCGGCGCCGCGCCCAGGGCGGACGGCTATAGCCCGCGGCTGTATCTCTCCGGACCTACAAGTGACGAGGGCGATACGATCGGCGCGCTTGGGATCTAGACAAGCGTGCTGTCCTCCATTCTCGGCGAAGCGTCGGCGCTGAAGATGGCCTATGCCGGTATCGGCAAGGGCTTCCAAGCGCTCGGCACGGCGATGGCGCTGGGCGCCGCCCGCGCCGGTGTGACGCATCATCTTGTCGCCGAGTTGGCAGACAGTCAGCCGGAACTCTATGCCTGGCTCCGCAAGATGCTGCCGACCATGTACGCAAAGGCTTATCGCTGGGATAGGGAAATGCTCGAGATTTCGGCCTTTCTCGAGCCGGAGCGCGGAGCCGCCGACATGTTCGTCGGCGCTGCGGCCTTGTACCGGCATGTCGCGGACGATCAGCGGATCGGCGCGGATTCCGAGATCATCTCGATCCTAGAGGCATTTATCAGTCCATCGGTTTGATCCGAGGCATCTTCAGGGGTGGCGGTCCAATGATCGATCGGCTGTGGATGTGTTTCGGGAATGGAACCGTCGTGTCGGACGCTGAGTGAGCGTGCGGCAGAACCGCTGCCTGATCGCCAACCCGTCGGACAACGACCGCCATACGTTATGCCCCGGCTTCGTGAGACTTTAGTTTGTCACATCTCCATTAAGTCCCGGTTGCCGAACCGGCCTCTCTCTGTTGAGTCAGCAGAGGGGATGCTGAATGCACCTTTGAACGGAGTTTCGATCCATGTTTCCGTTTGGTCTGAACTGCACCCTTCTCACGCTGCGCTGGACCGGCAGCGCGCTGGGCGAAGGCTGAAAAGGCCGTCGTCAGTTTGACGAAGCACTGAATGAGATGGTCATACTCGTCGGAATCGAAGTCCGTCAGGAGATCATTCCAGGCGGCTGCCAGGACCGGTGCCATCGCCTGGATTCTGGCTTCACCCTCCGCGGTGGTGCGCAGGCGTACCACGCGACGATCGGCGGCGCAGCGGTCCCGGATAAGCAGGCGACGGTCTTCCAGAACATCGACGAGCCGGGTGATCGCGCCAGTTGTCATCATCGTCTCCTTCGCGAGATCGCCGGCCGTTACCACCACACCGTCATGGACCAGCATCAGGGACAGCCAATGTATGAAGCTCAGGTCCGTCTCGGGAAACTGCGCTTCGGAGAGGCTGACCATCTGACGGTAGAGACAGCGGATCAGGCGGCCGGGCCCCTGAGGGCCGACAATATCTTCGGCCGTGAGTTTGACGACGGGCTTCCTGCGGTTGGCATTGAGTTGGTTCATGATGTTCCCGGACTTCTGTGCCCCCTCTCGGCGTCATAGTGACTTCCAAAACTAATGCTACGATTGGAAATGCCGTTGTGGGTGTCGAGGGAGCACTGCGCGTGATTAAGCGATAACCCGACAGGCTTAAGGTTTGCGAGGGGCGCCTGCTCCGGTCGATTTAGTGATCTAGGTGGAACTCCAGATTACAGATGTCACCCGATTCTAAGGGTGTCGGAGCAACTCGCTGGACCGCTCCTATGTTTGTACCATCGTGTAAGCGTCAGCTCGTTTATCGTGTGTTGAAGGATCCTGAATGACCGAGATCTCCGGCTATGCCCGGTTACGCGACCCGCGGCTCAATCAGGGAAGCGCGTTCAGCGAGGATGATCGCCGGAGGCTCTGCCTTGAAGGGCTGCTTCCCCCGGTCCCAAGTTCCCTCAAGCATCAGGTTGCGCGTCTCCAAGGCGAACTTGCGTCAGTTTCCGAGGATATTCATAAATATCTTATCCTCTCGGATCTGCAGGCGCGCAATGAAACACTGTTCTATGCCTTGATAATGTCGGACCCGGCAACGTACATGCCGATTGTGTATACACCGACTGTGGGCGAAGCCTGCCAAAAGTTCGACCATATCTTCCGTGCTGCGCGGGGAATCTATCTACCGATCACGGCGAAGAGCCGTTTACGGGAGTTGCTTAGCCATTGGCCCGAAACGGATGTGCGATTTGTTGTTGTGACCGATGGAGAGCGCATTCTCGGACTCGGCGATCTGGGTGTCGGAGGAATGGGCATACCGATCGGCAAGCTTTCGCTTTATACGGCTTGCGCAGGCGTGCCGCCGGACGTCTGTCTACCCATTACGCTCGACGTTGGCACCGACAATCAGGACTTGCTGGACGACCCTCTCTATCTGGGCCTGCGTCACAAACGGCTACGGGGCGACGAGTATCACGCCTTTATCGCTGAGTTCGTTGAAGCGATACAGGAGCTTTACCCCAAAAGCTGTATCCAGTGGGAAGACTTTGCCAATTCCAATGCCGTACCAATCCTTAAGACGTACGGTGAGAAGATTTGTACCTATAATGACGACATCCAGGGCACGGCAGCGGTCGCTTTGGCGGGGATCTATGCGGCGCTCAGGATTACCGGGGATAAGCTCATTAATCAGCGCTTCCTTTTTTTGGGGGGGGGCTCCGCCGCAACTGGAATCGCCGAGCTGTTAGCTCACGCCATGGCGTGCGAGGGCCTCGATATGACAGAGGCTCGCACACGAACGATACTCTATGACGTAAATGGTTTGGTCACGAAGGACCGCGATGACCTAGCGCCTTTCCAGCGGGTCTTCGCGATCGAGCATGCTCCCATCAAATCCTTTGCGGATGCGGTGAAAGCTTTGAAGCCCAACGCCATCATTGGCGTCTCGACCGTCCCCAAGCTCTTTAATCAACAAGTGATAGAAGCGATGGCGCACGTGAACGAGCGTCCGATCATTTTTCCCTACTCCAACCCAACGTCTCGTTCTGAATGCACCGCGGAGGAAGCCTATCGTTGGTCAAACGGCAAAGCTATCTTCGCGAGCGGCAGCCCCTTCCCGCCCGTTGACGTCGAAGGCCAGCACTTTGTGCCCGGTCAAGGCAATAACGTCTATATTTTTCCAGCCATGGGTATGGCAGTTTACGCGACCGAGGCGAAGCGCGTGACCAACGAGATGTTCATCATCGCGGCGCAGGCCGTGGCCGAACAGGTCGACGAGGAAAGCCTCCGAAAGGGCCTCATTTATCCTCCGCAGAGCAAGATTTTCGAGGCATCGATGCATGTCGCGACGAAGATCGCAGAGTATATCTACGATCACGATCTCGCCAACGTGGCGCGGCCAGACGATGTCCGAGCCCAAATTAAAGCCAAAGCATATTCGCCGGTCTATCGGGCCTGATCCGCTGCGTCTGCCTGCGCAGTCTCGAATAGGCGTGCTTACGCAAGGTATCAGTTGCGGAGCCCATCGATCCCATATCGCGGTCCGTCGTCAGCTTGCATGAATACGGTGATCGTCGAGGCCGACTGCGCATGCGCGACTATCGTTGCATCGGCATCAATCCATAAATCATCGGACCAACGAACGCCTGGATCGATTACCTAGAAGGTTGGTCTTTCAACGAGACGCTATGCAGTCTCCCTGCAACCCTCCGGCCAGGAATAGTAGCCCGAATATCGTTCCTCTATTTCAGCGTATCAAACCGTGATTTCAAGTCGGACTCCCTCACATTGCTACGCGGCTTTCGAACGCTTTGTTCAGTGTTTGTCGCATTCGCTCCCAAATAAGAGTTTCAGGATGCCAGAACCCATTGGAGACCATGCTTGCGCGATGTTGGGGGCGGGGCGCTCATGATCCTTAGCATCTCGTTCCTCCCGGCGTGTGTATTGGTGGGGACTTTGATATGGGTTTTCGTCGTGCGCTCGCGCTCGATAGCAGTGAAGCTCGCGTCGGAGGCCCTGATGCTCGGGACTATCGGCGCCTGTCTGATCATCCGAGGAACGAGTCCCCTGCCAACCGGGATCGAGCTGGCACATGGTGTAGACGCCGCATGGTTGCGGGCGCTCGCTGTGGTGTGGTGGCTGGTTGGAGCCAGATTGGCCGCTACCGTGAGCATACTGGGCTTACGGCGCGACGCGCGCTCGCGTCAGGCGCGACTTTTCTCGGATTTGCTCGCCGGCGCAATCTATCTAACTACGACGCTGATCATTCTCAATTCAGTTCTCGGGCTGCCGGTCAAAGGGCTTCTCGCCACTTCGGGTGTGATCGCCATCGTGCTTGGTCTGGCACTGCAAAACACGCTAGCGGACGTCTTTTCTGGCATTGCGGTCGGGCTTGAACAACCATTTCACGTGGGCGATCGCATTTCTATTGCTGACTATGCTGAAGGCATAGTCGTTCAGGTGAACTGGCGCTCGATCCGCATTCAGACTGATGGCGAAGACCTCGCGACGATCCCCAATAGCATTGTTGCTCGAAGTCAGATTATGAACCGAAGCGTCCCCACAGCGAGAAGGGGGGGCACGATCGACATCCCGGTGCATTCCAAAGTTCCAACGGACCAACTTATGGGTCTGATCCGGCAGGCGATCCTGCTCAGCCCGGCAATCCTCGTTGATCCCGAGCCTAATGTTGTCATCAAGAATATCGGCATCCGAGTAACCACCGTAAGCGTCAACTACTTCGCAGCAACGACATCAGCTCTGGCGGTAGCGAGGGGTCAACTACTCAGGCAACTCCGACGTTTATATTACCACGCCGGAATTCTCAACAGCACAGTCGAATCGGATGCGGACTTGCTCGGCAGCATCGTTCTTTTTGAGTCATTGACTGGGCTTCAAATCGAGGGATTGGTCAAAAGTCTCACGACCTGCACATTTCAAGCAGGCGACACGATGCTCGAACAGGGAAGTCTTGGCCGATCGCTTTACGTGATTCGGGCGGGTGTCTTCGAGATCAGCCGGCGACAGGAAAGCGGGGATCGGCTCGTGTATGGAAGGGTCGGGCCAGGCGAGTACCTTGGGGAGATCAGTATGATGAGTGGCGACCCGAGACCGTTTTTCGTGGAAGCCCTGACAAAGGGTAGCATATTGGAGCTTCCGCGTAGCGCGCTCGAAGCGCTCCTTAGCCAGGATGGGCATCTCTGCGTCGCGCTTGAAGCATCCGTTGAACGCGGAATGGCCTGGCTGGATCGCGACGATGCTGCCCGCAACTGTCATCAGCTTGACGCGGACGGATCGCTTCTCGCCCGCATCCGTAGCTTTCTTTATCATGGCACAAAAGACTGATGCCGTTCAACGGCCGGTGCGCCGTTGCCTGGAAACGTCCGCGTCTATCCGAACCTGGTCGGTGCGCCGCGTCGAACGACTATGCCGCAGATCGACCTGCTCCGTCTTGCCAAGTCAAGTACGTGCGCGACAATAGCCGGACATCAGATGGCCTTTGACTTCATATGTAACAATGCTCATTGCGACATGAACCGAAGCTCCTATCCGACGTTTCAGATCTTCCCCGTAAGCGACGGAACGTTATAGATCTGGGAAATGGGTTATTTCTGTTGGACGCATGTCGTCGAATGTACCCGCCTCGCGCGGCGGTGGCGGCTTGTGGCCCGATAGACCATTTTGAGCCTAACATATATTATCTCTCATTCAAACGGGCGCGTCTCGCAATGGACCTAAAGTCAGTACATATCATATATGCGTCGACGAGCGGGCATACCGAGTATGTAGCGCAACTGTTGACCGCCGCGCTGCGTGATAAGCTTGGCCAGCAGGTTTCGTGCACCCGGGCGGAAGAATCCCAACTACGAAGTCTGACCGAATGTAACGTCTTGGTGCTAGCTGCCGCGACGTGGAATACGGGGGGCGTGGAGGGCCAGCTAAATCCGCATATGGCCGAGCTGCTTGATCATCGAGCGAGCAATGCGGACTTATACGGGAAGGCATGTGCATGCGTCGCACTGGGAGACGATCGCTATTACTACACAGCTAGGGCGGCCGACCATCTGGAGCGGTACGTCGTATCGCACGGCGGGTATTTCGCAGTTCCCGTGCTTAAGCTGATCAACGAGCCCTATGGCCAAGAAGATATCGTGAGGCGGTGGGCAAGCGCCTTGACGCATGTAGTAGCCAGTCGGACGCGGAGCTGATCGATGGAACGGACCGCTATCAAAGTCGCCGGAGCGTCCGGGCAGGGTATCAATTCCGTAGGCAGCATGATCGCCAAAGGCCTGAAACGTGCTGGCTACCAAGTCTTCGGCTATCGCGAATATCCGTCTCTCATCAAGGGCGGGCACGCAACTTATCAAGTGGACGTATCCGACAGCGAGGTCAAAAGCACTCAAAGCCAGATAGCGGTCTTATTGGCGGCTAATCATCATGCTTTGAGGAATAACGTGCGCGATGTGCAGGACCGCGGATTGATACTTCATACCACTCCCGATTGGGCCTTCTCGGTCGAGCAACAAGCCTTTATCGAAGAGCGCCTTATCACCGTACGATATCTCCCCGCAGATCATATACTGAGAAAGCTTGGGGCAGGCGGCCTACTTTCGAACTCAGTCATGCTTGGCCACCTATGGTCCTTGCTAGAGCAGGATATCAGGATCTTAAAAACGCTCGTTGCGGAAAAATTCAAACATAGGCCAAAAGCGCTTTGTCTAAACGACCAATGTCTCGATGCAGGCTATAGCTGCAAGCCGCTTGGCGGACCGACGACCATTTCGCGGTTGCCCGGCCCTCCCTCGCGCGACGTCGCCGATCGCCTCCTCTTATCAGGAAGCGAAGCGATGGGCTTGGGCGCCTTGCATGCCGGCATGCGCTTGTTCGCTGCCTATCCGATGACGCCTGCGAGCCCCTTGCTATCCTTCTTTGCGGGTACGCAAGACAAAACGCGTATCGTCCTCAAACAGGCAGAGGACGAGATTACCGCTGCTCAAATGACCAGTGGCGCTATGTTTATGGGCACCAGGGCTATGACGGCGACGTCGGGCGCTGGGTTTGATTTGATGAGCGAGACGCTCTCGATGAATGCAATGATCGAAAATCCCGCCGTATTCGTCCTTGCTCAACGTCCAGGGCCCGCGACCGGACTGCCGACCTGGACCGCGCAGGGGGATCTTTTGCTCGCGGCCCATGCTGGCCATGGCGAATTCTCGCGGTGCGTTCTCGCTGTGTCCGATGCTCAAGATGCATTCGATCTGATGCCTGTCGCCTTTAACATTGCCGAGCGATATCAAACCGTAGTAGTCGTCCTGACCGAAAAGCAGATTGCCGATGCGATGTACACACAGCCTCGCTATGATCAGGAGAAGGCTTTTGTAGACCGCGGGCGGTTGATTATCGATCCCGCATCTTTGTGCAAGCTGGAAACGTCGGATCGCTATGATCCGAGTGTCCCTAATGGTGTTTCCGCGCGTTGGTTGCCGGGCAGTAAGGCGGCGCCCTATTGCGCCCAAGCTGACGAACATGATGCGGCCGGCGTCGTCACTGAAGCCGCGCATGTTACGAAGCAGCAGATGGATAAACGACGCCGAAAATTCGACGCGATGAAAGCGGCGCTACCAGATCCGATTGTTTACCGAACTGGAAAGCCGCTTGGTCGGAGCGACGCCGGGGATGGGAGTGACCATCTGGAACTCCTCATCGTCGGCTGGGGCAGCAGCGGCAGCGTGATACGCGATGTCATGGCCTGCACCGAGATGCGCGATCGCAGCGTTGGCTATTTGCACTTCACCTATTTGTGGCCGCTGCGGACCGAGACGCTGCAGCGTATTTCCGGCAAGGCGCAGAAAGTTGTCCTCGTCGAACAAAATATGCAAGGCCAATTAGGCGTCCTTATCCGATCGGAGTGCGGTTTGCACATTGCGGACCGAATATTGAAGTATGACGGACGTCCCTTCTTTTACGAGGAACTGCTTTCCTTGCTCATGGCCCGTCTCGGCCCGTTAAAAGGTGCCCAGCAGATCGACCTTGAAGACCACGGGGAATACGGAGCATGAAAATGGTCGATTCGCCGACAAATCCCAATTCTACAGTCACGGAATATCATTGCGATGTGCAATGCACATGGTGCGATGGATGTGGAAATTACGGTATCTGGACCGCGATCAAGTACGCCCTTGTCGATCTTGGTCTGCATCCTTGGGAGGTATGTCTCTGTTATGATGTCGGTTGCCATGGTAACGGATCAGACAAGATAGCCGGATATCGGTTTCACGGAATCCATGGAAGGGTCATACCGTTCGCAGCGGGCGCGAAACTTGCGAACATGGACATTCCTGTGATTGCCTTTGGCGGCGATGGCGCGACCTTCTCGGAAGGCATCGGTCATTTGATCCACGCTGTCAGGTCCAACTATCCGATCGTTTTTGTGCTGCATAACAATGGGAATTACGGGCTGACCACCGGCCAGCCCAGTGCTGTCACGTGGCAAGATGAACCGATGACGGCCAGCCCGAACGGGATGGCGGAGTCCACGCTTTCGAGCATGGATCTCGTGTTTGCACTAAATCCGACATTCGTCGCCCGCGGGTTCACTGGCGACATACAGGGCATGGCGCGGATTCTGAAAGCGGCGATAAGCCACGGAGGCTTCGCTTTCGTAGATATGCTCCAAGCCTGCCCTACCTATAATCACTTCGCAACCCATCAGTATCTCCTCGACCGCTGTTTCGATGCCGAAAGCGAGGGCCACGACGTCCGAGATCTTATACAGGCGAGGAAACTTGCGACAGATGTTCAAGATCGCATCGCTTGTGGAATTCTCTTTCAAAGCGGCGATGACGCTAATTTCTATGAACGCCTAAAACCGAGGCAGGACGTTACCACCACTTGCGTCGCAGAGGTTAGAAAGCACGATATCAGTGACCTGTCTATTGGGTTCGTCTGAAGCCGCGGCCTTTGCGTAGCACGTGCGAGACCTAAGGCTCACGACGGCCGGTAAGAGCACCCGTATCATCGGCGTTATCGGGAGCGTCCGTGGCCTTTCTGCGGTCGAGGCGATCGCCGCGTGCTCGGAACGGCTTTGCGGCCTCCTTTTCGGGGCAGCGAACATGCCTTGGGACATCGGATGCGATGCATCATGGGATCCGCTGGTGTTCCCGAGAGGTCGCCTTTATGCGGCATGTGCTGGCGCAGGGGTGGTAGCGATCGATGGCCCCTTCTCGGACGTCCTCAACAGGGCGGGGTGCCAAACAGAGGCCGTACGGGGGGCGTTCGGCTTCGGGGCGAAGGCGGCTATTCATCCGGTGCAGGTGAGACCGATCCAGGCAGCCCTGACGCCCTCGGAGCTGGCCGTCAGGGAAGCCATGGCGTATCTCGCAAGAAATGGCGAGGGTACGGAAAGCTGCGTCAAGGATGCGCGGGCCGCGCGGGCCGCGCGGGCCGCGCGGACAGCGCGGAAGATCCTTGCGGCCGCAGGCCACTAAACGTGGGGGCGCTCAAAAGCGCTTCGCAGGTAACGCAGGGCTACGACGGTAAGCAAATCAACGTTGAAGCGGGCAGCGCAGTGGCGCAGCATTTCTTCCAGCCGGCTGCGCAAGGCAATGGCGTGGAGGAAATCGTGAACGAGCAGGCGAAGTGTCCGGTTCAAGGCGGCAAGGTTGATGGGGCAACCGTGCTATTTGAGATGACCAACCGGCTATGGTGGCCAAATCAACTCGATCTGTCGATTCTGCACCGGAATCCACCGGCGGGCAACCCGATGGGCGAAAACTTCGACTATAGATCCGAGTTTGCCGCTCTCGACCTTGACGCTCTGAAAGCCGACATCCGAGTGCTTATCGAGCAATCGCAGGACTGGTGGCCAGCTGACTTCGGCCATTATGGGCCGCTTTTCATTCGTATGGCTTGGCATTCGGCCGGCACCTATCGTATCGGTGACGGCCGGGGCGGCGCCGGTTCGGGCCAGCAACGCTTTGCGCCTCTCAATAGCTGGCCCGACAACGCCAATCTCGATAAGGCGCGAATGCTGCTGTGGCCGATCAAGGAGAAATACGGGCGAAAGATCAGTTGGGCTGATCTTCTGGTGTTGACAGGTAATTGTGCACTCGAATCTATGGGCTTCCGTACCGCGGGGTTCGGCGGCGGCCGCGCCGACGTGTGGGAGCCCGCAACGGAGGTCCATTGGGGCGCGGAGCGAGAATGGCTCGGCGACGAACGCTATAGCGGCGACCGCGACCTCGCGCATCCTTTGGCAGCCGTCCAGATGGGTCTGATATACGTGAATCCAGAGGGCCCCAATGGCATCCCTGATCCGCTCGCAGCGGCTAGGGATATTCGCGAGACGTTCGCGCGCATGGCGATGAACGATGAAGAGACTGTCGCGTTGGTCGCGGGCGGCCATACATTTGGCAAGACCCATGGCGCAGGCAGTCCGGATCGCTACGTCGGACCCGAGCCGGAGGGAGCGGGAATCGAACAGCAGGGCCTCGGCTGGGCAAATAGCCTGGGGATGGGAAACGGCGGTGACACCATCACCAGCGGTCTGGAAGTGACCTGGACGCAGCAGCCCACGCGCTGGACAAATCTCTTTTTCAGGAACCTCTTTGAAAACGAGTGGGAGCTCACGACGAGCCCCGCCGGCGCGCACCAATGGGTCGCTCGTGGAGCTATCGAGGATGTGCCCGACGCGCATGATCCAACAAAGTTGCACCGGCCAATGATGCTGACCACAGATCTCGCGCTTCGGTTCGATCCGGCATACGAAGCGATCTCAAGGCGCTTCTACGCGGATCATGACGCCTTTTCCGATGCCTTCGCGGAGGCATGGTACAAGCTCACGCACCGGGACATGGGGCCGCACCATCGATTGATCGGAAGGGATGTTCCAGCCGAGCCGCGCATCTGGCAGGATCCACTGCCGGCGCCCCCGCAAACCGCCATCGGTGAGGCTGAGATAGGTGCTTTGAAGGAAGCGATCCTCTCTTCAGGCCTCTCGGTCGGCAGACTCGTCGCAACCGCCTGGGCGTCAGCCTCCACCTACCGTGGGTCAGACAAGCGCGGAGGTGCCAACGGGGGTCGAATAAGGTTGTCACCCCAAAAGGATTGGGCCGTCAACGAACCGGCTGAGCTAGCGAGAACTCTGGATACTTTAGAGGGAATTCAGCGGAATTTCAATGCGAGAGGCGGCGCGGTTAGTCTCGCTGACCTCATCGTACTCGGCGGGTCGGCAGCGATCGAAGCCGCGGCAGCCAAGGCGGGCCATATGGTCGTCGTGCCGTTCACGCCGGGGCGGGTCGATGCCTCGCAAGACGACACGGATGCGACCTCCTTCGAGCCACTCGAGCCAAAGACAGATGGCTTTCGCAATTATGTCGGCGAAGTCAGCACGTATTCGGTCGAGGAGCGTCTGATCGACCGAGCGAACCTCCTCACGCTTACGGCGCCGGAGATGACGGTGCTAATCGCTGGCCTGCGCGTACTTGGGGCGAATGTCGGTGATTCAGCGCATGGGGTATTCAGCAATCGCCCCGGCGTGCTCAGCAACGACTTTTTGAAGAACTTGCTTAGTGCAACCACGAGCATGATATGGCAGCCGTCCAACAGCGAGGATGGTGTGTTCGTTGCCCACGATCGGGTCAGTGCGGAAAAACGACTGACCGGGACCCGGGTCGACCTGATCTTCGGCTCGAACTCGCAACTTCGCGCCTTGGCTGAAGCCTATTCTTCCGACGACGCCGAGACCGCGTTTGTCGGCGCATTTGTCGAAGCATGGGTGAAGGTGATGAATCTGGACCGGTTCGACATTTTGCAGCAATGATGCGGCGGGGGATTCAGTATCAGGCGCCGCGTGAAGCGAGTTCGTTTTCAAGTTCCACCAGAAGCGCATCTGTCCCCTCCGAGTCGCTTTTGCTAAGCCCGGCTCGGAGGCGGCGCGCCTCATGAAGCAGATTGGTCCAGTAGGCGAGCGTATCAGGATATACGGGATGACCGCGCAGCCTTCGTGCGCTCGCGATCGCATCGTGCAGATTTGATTGGAGGGTCCCATGTAGCTTCATGCCATCGCGCCTAACATGGAGATAAGCGCCGCTCTACTCTTTCTGACTGGCGGCTAGAATATCTTTCAGCGCGCGGTTCAAGCCAGGCCGGCCCTTTCGAAGAGCTCAGCTTGGGCTGAGTTCGAACGCAGGCTCGGACCGCCAGCCGGCCGGTCCGAGCCTGCCGCCATGACGAGGAATGCATCATGTCGAAAGACTTCGGGAACGTTCAAACCGGTCGCCGCGAAGCGCTGATGGGACTGACCGCAGCTGCGGCAATGGCAGGGTTTGGATCATCGGCGACCGCTCTCGCTGACACCCTTCAGGCTCTTCCCTCAGGCTTCGTATCACAAACCGTGCATGCAAACGGCATCGACATCCATTACGTGTCAACTGGCAGAGGGCCAAGCTTGGTCCTTCTTCATGGATGGCCCGAGTTCTGGTTGACATGGCGTCCTGTGGCCGAACGTCTGCGTGATCGCTTCACGCTCATCATGCCCGATCTGCGAGGATTTGGTCGAACACGGAACCCTATCCAAGGCCCGACGGACATAGAGAGCGCCGACCTGCTTGCTGACGATCTGGCGGCACTGGAACGAGCCATCGGCGTCGAACACGCCGGTATCGTATCGCACGATGTCGGCGCCTACGTCGCGCAGAGCTTCGCACGCCGGCACCCGGACCTTACGACGCGCCTATTCTTTTTCAACTGTCCGACACCGGGGGTAGGGAACCGTTGGATTGCGGATGGGCACGTCGTCGAAACTTGGTATCAGTATTTCAATACCACTCCAATGGCTGCCGCCTTAGCGACAAGTTCCCGAGAGGCTTGCCAAGTCTACATAGGATATATCCTCAAACACTGGTCGCATGTCAAAACGGCGTTTGATGAAGATATGGAGGCGTGGATCGACAACTTTATGTCCCCAGGCGTTATGCAGGGAGGATTCGACTGGTATATCGGCGGCCAGGCCGACCGATTGAAGGTAATAGAAGGCAAGGCCAATGCTTTGCCGAAGATATCGATGCCGACACGAGTCTTCTGGGGTGCAAACGACGTCGTGAACCTCCCGGAGTGGACGGACCGTCTCGGCGAGACTTTCGAAGACATCCAGATCGGTTTCGCTGCCCAGGCAGGCCACTTCGTGCATCGCGAACAACCTGATATTGCCGCGGACACGATCGCCGCCTTCTTCTCGGCCCGCTGAGGGCCGATTTCGGTCTCACTCGCCATGGACGTAAGCGACTTCGCTGGCTCCCTTTGGGCGGGTGAAGACTGGCGCCTCTGTAGATTTGGCCGATTCATGCGAGCGTTCCTTGCCGCTATAAGGCCAGCTTTACGACCAACGGCGTCCCGGCGCTTTCAAGCGTCGCGGCGCAGTCCAGGCTGTCGCCTGTCCGGACCTCGTCATGGAAAGGCTGCGGCTCTCTTTTGTAGGCGCGGACCATCGAGACAAAGTTTTGGATCGCTTGTGATCGCTCGAGGCGTCGCCAGACGAGGGTCAGGCTCACATGCGGTGTTTCGCCACGGATCGGCCGGTATTCGACGCCGTTTGCGCGAATGTGTTGCATTGAGCTTGGGATGAGCGAGACGCCTAGATTGGCTGCTATGAGACTGATCACGGTCGCCAGTTGAGGCGTTTCTTGGCCCATCTTCGGACGAAAACCGGCTTTCTCGCACGCTGCCAGAACGGTTCGGTATAACTCTGGACCAACCTGTCGCGGCTTCATGACGAATAGCTCGTCGGCAAGCTCGATAAGAGCGACCTGATCCTTTGAAGCGAGCTCGTGATCTGCCGGTAGAACGACGACGAGAGGCTCTTGTGTAAGGTCAACAGAGTGTAAACGTCCGTCGTCGTCGATAACCGAGTGGCTTAGAATAACGTCGACGGCACCAGAATTCAGTAGCTCGACCAGTTTAACAGTGTTGGCTTCTTCCAAGCTGAGGGTCACATCGGGGAAGCGCCGTGTAAAATCCCGGATCGCGTCTGGGACGAGACGATTGAAATGGGCAGAACTCGTGAAGCCGATTCTAAGGCTTCCCAATTCGCCCCGCGATGCACGCTGTGCCGCGACGACGGCGCACTCGGCGGCGGCGAGTGTACGTCGACACTCTTCCAGAAAGGCGGAGCCGGCATCGGTGAGCTCTGCGCCATAGGGAACCCGGTGGAGCAAGATGACATCCAGTTCCCGTTCGAGATCCTTGATCTGCTGGCTGAGCGGCGACTGCCCGATGCCCAATCGGGCCGCTGCACGGGTGAAATTAAGTTCCTCGGCAACGGCAAGGAAATACCGCATGTGACGTAGTTCCATTACACCGACCCTGTGCGTTTATAGCTCAGCTGCGGGGCGCAGGCGCAACCAAGCGAGTTCTGGATGTCGCATCGGACTTCGGCTCGCCGTCTTTGCCACGGTTCAATCGAAGTATGAAGCTCCAACACTCCGCTTGTGGGACGGCAAAGCCGGCTTGTGCAGGGTTCTCCGATTCTCGCACGGAGGAGTAGGTATCGGCGAAACATCTTGAGACTACCTGTTGCGCATGTTGGACATCGCAATAGTCGATAGCCAAGTTTGTGACGCGCCGCTCTGAAAGCGGAGACGTATTGGGCTTCATCCGTAACAATGTTGGATGTGGAATGAACTGAAGCCAAGTCGCTCCGTTTCGGGATGGCCTTAGGATGCTGTCCCAATTGAATAGCGAGCGAGCGAGGGCATCGAATGAGAGTGGCTGTATGTGGGCTCTCGTGCAGTAAGACTACCGGGCCTTCGCCAGTCGATACGCAAAAGGAATGGTACTATGAATGACAAGTTTCAGGAAGGAATGAAGATCCGTCGTGAGGTGCTGGGCGACGCCCATGTGGACCGATCGACCGAAAACTGCTCACACTTCATGCAACCGATACAAGATTTGGTCACTGAATATTGTTGGGGCGCCGTCTGGTCGCGCCCCGGGCTAGCGCGGCGCGACCGAAGCATCGCAAACCTTGCCATGCTCACCGCGCTCAACCGCACAGCCGAACTGAAACTGCACGTGCGCGCGGCCGTAACAAATGGCGTTTCGAGGGATGAAATTCGCGAAGTCCTCTTGCAGACCGCAATCTATTGCGGAGTACCGGCCGGTATCGAGAGCTTCAAGGCGGCCGAGGAAGTGCTCGCGGAAATGGACAGCTAACCGGCGGGGGCGCGAGCTCGAACGGGGCCCGGGCGTCTCTCGAACGGTCAGCCCCGATTAACCGATACAATCAGGAGAGCGAGAGATGGCGGACAACAAGGTAGCGGGATCTGGGCTGCGGCTGGCGATCCTCGACGATTATCAGGGCGTCGCGAAGACGTCTGCCGATTGGTCACGCATCGAGGGAGCTGTGTCGATTGAGGTCTTTTCGGACACGATAACGGATCCGGATCTTCTTGTTCAACGCCTCGCGCCCTTTGACATTCTGTGCGTGATGCGAGAGCGGACCCCACTGGGACGGACCATCCTCGAACGCCTCCCACGGCTAAAGCTGATCGTCTCGACCGGTCCCAAAAATTCGTCGATCGATCTGAAAGCGGCTGACGAGCAGGGCGTTGTCGTCCAGAATACACGGGGCAGCCTGACGGCCCCTATCGAACTTACCTGGGCCTTAATACAGGCGAGTGCGCGCAATCTCGCCGAGGAGGCAGAGCGATTGCGCACAGGCGGCTGGCAACTCACCGTCGGGGACGAGCTCGCCGGACGAACGCTCGGTATTCTGGGGCTTGGCCGGATAGGAACGAAAATCGCGAACATCGCGCGGGCGTTCGACATGAATGTCATTACGTGGGGTGAGCGGACGACCGCTGCTGACGCCGAGGCCGCGGGTGCGGAGCTCGTTAGCCGGGAGCGCCTGTTCAGCGATGCGGACATACTCACAATCCATCTCGTTTTGGTGGAAGGTACGCGCGGGCTTGTGGGTAACGCAGAGCTCGCTAGAATGAAGCGGTCTGCGTGGCTGATTAACACGTCGCGAGGCCCCATTGTGGACGAGGCAGCGCTCGTTTCCCGACTGACAAACGGGCAATTGGCCGGCGCGGCGCTTGACGTATTCGACGAGGAGCCTCTACCCGCCCACCATCCATTCCGCACGCTGCCAAATGTGCTTGCTACACCCCATCTCGGCTACGTTTCCCGCCAACAATATGCGGTCTGGTACGGAGATACGGTAGAGCACGTCCACGACTGGCTGCGCGGCAGACAGGACCATCAGTGACGCTGAAGTCGGAGGGCCATGCCATGCAACTCTGGTTCTTGTCCGTCGCCATCTTTGCGGGCGTGTTGAACCCTTTTTTGGGCGGCATGAACGCGACACTCGCGAAGTCGGTCAATCCCGCGATCTGGGTGGTGGTCTTTACCTTCGCCATTGCGTTTTGCACCTCACTTGTGTTCGCATTGCTGACGCGTCAGTCGCTCCCTGATTTCGGGCGTCTGTCGTCAGCGCCCTGGTGGAGCTGCCTGGGCGGCCTGTTTGCGGCGAGCTACGTCCTCTCAATGACGTTGGTTGCTGACAAATTGGGTGCCTCGATCTTCACGGGCATTACGGTGACCGTCGCCATGATCGTGTCGATCGTACTCGACCATCACGGGTTTGTGGGTTTTGAGCAGCATCGGCTGAGCTTCATGCGTGCCACCGGCGGCACGATTATGATCGGTGGCCTCGTCCTCATCCTTAGAAGTTAGGCTCCTCAGCCAAAATCTCCCAGGGCGATAGGTTTGTCAAAAATGGAGTCCTCAGATGTCCGATCATAAAAGACAATCAGCAAGTGAGGCCGTCTCGCGAAATCCCGCGACCGGAGAGATAATCGAAAGCTTCCCATTTCACACGAGCACTGAGATATTGGAGCTTCTTGCCGGCGCAACGACGGCCCAGCGGCAATGGCGCTCCGCTCCTATTGCTTCCCGTGTCGAAATTTATCAGCGTTTCGGGGAAATCCTGCTTCGACGGCAGGATATGATAGCGGCGACGATCACAGCCGAGATGGGCAAGCTCCTGCGTGAAGCACACGCCGAGGTTCAGAAATGCGCCGATACGGTCCAATGGTTCGCTGCACACGGCCCGGCTCTGCTCAGCGATGAGCCGGCAGCGGTGGAGGGCGACGACGATGTATATGTTGCCTACCTTCCGATCGGCATCGTTCTTGGTATCATGCCGTGGAATTTTCCTCTCTGGCAGGCGATCAGGGCATGTATTCCTATCATGTTGTCGGGGAACGGGTTTATTCTGAAGCCGGCGCCAAATACAATGCGCTGCGCCTATCATCTTCAAGACATTTGGAACGAGGCTGGCCTGCCCAACGGTGTCTTCACCGTGCTGAACACCGGCAACGACGGGATCGCCGGCGTTTTGGAGGATCCGAGGATCGCGGCTGTCACCTTAACCGGCAGTGTCGGCGCAGGGGCGGCGGTTGCCTCGAAGGCCGGGAGCCTTATCAAAAAGTCGTTGCTCGAGCTTGGTGGATCGGACCCGTTCATCGTTCTGGCCGACGCAGACATCGATAAGGCCGTCGAGGCTGCAATCCCAGCGCGTTTCACCAATAGCGGCCAAATATGCCTGAACGCCAAACGGTTTATTCTGGAACAGCCTATTGCAGAGACGTTCACGACGAAGTTTGTCGCCGCGGCGTCGAAGCTCAAAGCGGGGGATCCGACGGATCCGACCAGCGCACTGGGGCCCATAGCTCGCTCGGACCTGCGTGACGGAATCCAGGATCAAGTGACCCGCTCCGTTGCAAGTGGCGCGACGCTGCTGCTTGGGGGCAAGGTGGCTGATGGTCCCGGCTATTTTTATGAGCCAACCGTGCTCGGTGATGTCGAACCGGGAATGGCGGCATTTGATGAGGAGATTTTTGGTCCAGTCGCCGCACTGACGATAGCGCGCGACGCGAAGCACGCAGTCGAACTCGCCAACTGCAGCGAATATGGGCTGAGCAGCAACCTTTGGACCTCCGACCTTGAGCGAGGACGGCAGATCGCCCGTGATATTGAGGCCGGCGGCGTATTCATCAACGGTTATACGGCCTCGAACCCGCGCATTCCTGTCGGAGGTGTCAAGAAGAGCGGCTATGGGCGGGAGCTTTCTCATTTCGGAATTCGAGAATTCACCAACCCGCAGGCCGTTTGGGCCAAGCGGCTATAGCAGATTTCCCGACAGGCGCGATCGCCCTCTATTCCTCTCTCGAACAAGGAATGTTATATGCAGGATGACCAAAATAGCGGCGGAGTGCGTCGCCGGGACCTTATGTCGGCCGGTGCCGTAGCAGCCATTGCTGTTCCCTTGATGGCTACTGGTACGCAGGCAGAGGCCGCCAGCACGGCGGGCGGGGTTCTGACCTCGCCGTCCACGCAGCCTCCGTTCGATCCAAGTAACTTTCCGGTTGTGCCCCCCAAGCGTTTCGGTGACTTCAAGGTCGGCGACCTATTCCGGATGCCAAGCCGGACCCTCACGGACGCGCTTACCTCCGCGTTCCAGGCCGTATCGTTGGACAATAATCCACTGCATTATGACGACAATTATGCGCGCCAAAAGGGTCTTCCGAGCGCCTTGGTCCAACCGATGGAGGTTTTGGCCTTCACAGCGCCGGGCGCGTCCATTTTTACGCTGTATCTGAGCGAAATCCTTATCGCCTTCAATGGATTGTCGTGCCAGTTTGTGAAGCCGTCATTTGTCGGAGACACGCTCTATCCGGCGATCCAAGTCGCGGAGCTGACGACGGCCGATGGCAAAGGCCATATCACGATGACGATGACCGTGCACAATCAGAAGGGCGACCTCGTATTGACCGGCGATCAGAAGTTCACCGTAAAACTCTGAGGCGAGCGGCCGTTCACCTGTCATGCGGCCCAAAGCTCGCATGGCAGGTCGACGGTTGCCCGTCCGAGGCTAAAGCAGCTAGCGGCGAAGCGTAAGCGCGGATTGCCATCGTATAAAGCGTCTGCTGAGGCTCGCGTATGGCGACGGTCAGCGGTGACAAAGGATCTCAACGGCTTTCCCATTCCACCAAGGCAGATCTACAGGAATTACGTTTTATGATCGTCTTGGCTATGCTTATCGCCAGTTCCGCTCAAAATGTCGAGCCGCAGCGTTGCCTTCTCGCGGTCGACGGAAGGACGCTTGTTCGTGGACAATGCGACGTCTTTCCCATGGGCGGCGGCAGCTTCACGCTTAACACCGGCATGGCAGGTCACCCAGTTGGCCACTTCGCTGTCGTCACGGTCAGCGGCCCTGACCGCGCTGACGCCAGCTGGAACGCGCATGCTGGCGACCTCCATGCCTGGGATTCGCTCGGTCCGGTAAGTCGCAAAGGGGCGTGCTGGATCAACACCCGCACGCGAATTTGCGCTTGGAAATAGGTTCGAGCAGTCTCGATTTACGCCAAAGCTAGCCGCCAGCGCCACTTCTGACGAATAGTCGGCGCGGCTATCGTCGGAGAAACCCGCAATGGCGATGGCTCGACGGCTAGGAAGGGTATCGCCGTCGCGACCGATTCCCCGCGCGGACCACATGATGCGTCCAAAGGTTCGAATGGGTCATCCGTCCTAATGCGACATCCCTGCTTGCAATATCCCGATTCTCAGATACTTTGTGCGCAAACGAAGCAATGGGACGTGGACTATGTCGAGAGTGAGCGCTGCCGAATCCGTCGCGCCGTCGTTCCTGTGGGACGATCCTGTCCTGCTTGACGACCAGCTGACAGATGATGAGCGCATGATCCGTGACACAGCAAGGGACTATGCTCAGGAGAAGCTGCTACCCCGTATCGTGGATGCCTATGCCAATGAGCGCACAGATCCGCTGATCTTCGAAGAGATGGGGGCGCTCGGTCTGCTCGGCGTCACGCTTCCTGAAGAGCTCGGCGGGGCGGCTGCTTCCTATGTAGCCTATGGTCTTGTGGCTCGCGAGATCGAACGCGTTGATTCCGGATATCGTTCGATGATGAGCGTGCAGTCGTCGCTCGTGATGTACCCAATCTTTGCCTATGGCGACGATGAGCAACGGGCCCGCTATCTACCCGCGCTGTCGAGCGGGACCAAGATCGGATGCTTTGGCCTGACCGAGCCTGAAGCTGGATCGGACCCGGGCGGCATGCGGACACATGCGACCAAGGTCTCCGGGGGCTATCTGTTGACCGGCGCAAAGACTTGGATTTCGAACGCGCCGATCGCCGACATTTTTGTCGTATGGGCCAAGTCTGACGAAGAGGGTGGGGCAATCCGCGGATTCGTCCTCGAGAAGGGGATGGTTGGCTTGAGTGCTCCCAAAATTGAAGGCAAGCTATCGTTGCGCGCCTCTGTGACGGGTGAAATCGTCATGCAGGATGTCTTCGTCCCCGACGAGAATCTTCTGCAAGGAGTCTCTGGCCTGAAGGGTCCGTTCGGGTGCCTGAACCGTGCCCGCTATGGGATTTCATGGGGTGCCATGGGGGCTGCTGAGGATTGCTGGCACCGCGCCCGCGACTATACGCTCATGCGTAAGCAGTTCGGCCGGCCGCTTGCAGCGACGCAATTGGTTCAAAAGAAGCTTGCGGACATGCAGACCGAGATCACATTGGGTCTGCAGGCATCGCTCCGGGTCGGCAGGTTGTTCGACGAAGGCCGCATGACGCCCGAGATGGTGAGCCTGATCAAGCGTAACAATTGCGGCAAGGCACTCGATATTGCGCGCCTGGCACGCGACATGCACGGCGGCAACGGAATCATGGGCGAATATCACGTGCTGCGGCATGCTCAGAACCTTGAGACCGTCAACACCTATGAGGGCGCGCATGACGTGCATGCTCTTATCCTCGGCCGCGCGCAGACGGGCATACAGGCCTTCTCCTGACACGCACGTCAGGCGACGCCCAAGGCTCAGACGATCCTCAACACTGCGTGGGCCCGCCCCCGCTAGGTCTCAGGAGACGGAAATGAACGGATCCAATCTCACTGTCCGCGTCACCGCGCTTCGGAACGAGGCATCGGACATCAAGCTTTATGAGTTGTCCCCGCTCGATGGCCCGTCGTTACCGGGCTTCGCGCCTGGATCGCATATTGACGTTCACGTAAAGCCGGGTGTCGTCCGCCAATATTCTCTTTGCAGCGATCCAGCGGACACGGGTCGCTATTGGATCGCTGTCAAACGGGAATTGCAATCGCGTGGCGGCTCGATCGCAATCCACGATGAGATTTCCTTGGGGCATGTGCTGACCATCAGTGCGCCACGGAACAATTTTTCACTGGTGGCGGGCACGCACCGTAGTTTGCTCGTCGCAGGTGGGATTGGTATCACGCCCATGATCGCGATGGTGCATGAATTGCTTGACAAGCAAGCGCCGTTCGAGCTCCATTATTTTGTACGGTCGTCCGACTCTGTGGCCTTTAGGTCCTTTCTTGCCAGCGACGCCGTTGCGCCTTTTGTATCCGTTCACACGGGCCTGTCGCCCGAGGGCACGCGTGAAGCGCTTGCCGTCATTTTGCGGAGCAACTCTGAAGATGCGCATCTTTATATGTGCGGCCCAAGGCCGTTCATGACCATGGTCCAAACCATTTCGTCAGAGGCGTGGCCGGCGGCAGCGATCCATTTAGAGAACTTCAGCGCGGATGAGACATTGCTTTCGGCCGCGCAAAATGCGTTCGAAGTCAAGCTGGCAAGCAGCGGCGAGATATTCCAGATTCCTGTGGGTGAGAGCATCGTCAGCGTTCTCGCCCGGCATGGCATCGAGCTTGATGTATCGTGCGAGCAAGGTATTTGCGGGACCTGTCTGACGGGAGTTCTATCGGGCGAGCCCGAGCATCGTGACGACTTTCTGACCGACGCCGAAAAAGAGGCCGGGGACCAGATGATGGTATGTGTATCGCGCGCAAAGACTTCTAGTTTAACGCTTGATCTATGAGAGGCGGCAGGCGCGTGGCGCGAGCACGGTAAATCGGGTGTCGACAGGTTCAGCTAGGGACTCCGCGAAACACTGTACCTCGGGAGGTGGTCCCTGGCTCTTTTTCCAGGACAGCATACCGACCAGGAGAAATGCCCACGATCTTCTTGAACATCGTGCTGAACGCACTGACCGATTCATAGCCGAGAGAGTCGGACACAGATTGCACCGAAATCCCCTGTCGTAGATCTCTGACCGCCACCATCACCTCGAACTGGTGGCGCCACTGACCGAAAGTGAGACCGGTCTCCTGCTGAACCAGCCGTCTGAGGCTGCGTTCGCTAAGCGCCGCCATCGAGGCCCATTCGGCGAGATTGCGGCGGTTGCTCGGCGCGGCGATCATCTCGCGCGCGATCTTGCGAAGCCGCGGGTTGGAGGGCAGCGGAAGATGTACCCGCTCGATCTCCATCAGTCCGAGCTGCTCGATCAGGGTTTCGGCGACGTGGTGATCGGGGGTACCTGGATTATACAAATTGCCAGCCAGGACGATGTGACGGATCATCTCGCGAACCAGCGGGCTGAGCGCGAGAAAGCACGACGTCGCAGGGAGATTTGCGGCTTCGCTATCAATGTACAGATAGCAGATCATGCCGTCCGAGCCGACGAGGCTCTTGTGTAGCCGCCTGCTTGGGATCCACAGTGCGCTGTTGGGGGGTACCGGCCACATGCCATCTACCATCTCACAGGCGACGGAGCCGCGGGTTGTGACTATCAATTGTCCGCGCTTGTGTTGGTGCATCGGGATGTCGCGCTCCACCCGTTGCACATCCACCGTCAGCGCGACCACTGGCGCATCCAGGCGATCAGGATCGAAACCGACAAGGCTATCGTAGAGCGCCGAGCTCGGAATTTGACCGGATTTAGACATCATATGTCCCTATTTCGGCGTGATCGTTCCCGGAACCCGTGCATATTGCTGGCAAGTGACCTGCATCGATTAAAAGGCATTTGAACAGCATCATGCAACAGGCAAATCCGGCTTCGCAGACGCAACTGTCTTCACCTTCACCGCTGACCGCCTCACAAGGTTGCCAGGATGCGGCTCTTTTGAACGAGTGGCACGCCGTCGGCTTCAGCGATGCAATGGTTGCGGGCGAACTCTACCCGATTACGCTGCTGGGCCGCGATCTGGTTGGTTGGCGCGATACTGCAGGCGCGCTCCATATCTGGGAAGATCTGTGCGTGCATCGCGGCGCCAAGCTCTCCAAGGGGCAAATCTGTGATGACCAGGTGGTGTGTCCTTACCATGGCTGGCGCTACGATGGCGTCGGCATCTGCACTCTTATTCCCGCCGCGCCGGACGAGCCGCCAATGGCAAAAGCCCGCGCTTTCACGCACAGGGTGATCGAGCGATACGGACTGGCCTGGGCGTGCTTGGGCGAGCCTGTCCGTGACATCCCGAACTTTCCCGAGTGGGACGATGCTGCGTACGTCAAAGTTCCCTCCGGGCCTTACGCGTTCAAAGCAAACGCATTCCGCTCGCTCGAAAACTTCATGGACGTCTCCCACTTTCCGTTCGTTCACGGCAATCTGAACGGCATTGCCGGACAGGCCGAAAAACTTGAACGCTATAGTGTCGCCGAGCTGCCATTTGGCCTCAAGACGAGCGAGATTACAGTCTTCCAGCCAGTCGGCGACGCCCGAGGTGTTCCTGTCAAATCCAACTACACGTTCATGGCGCTCGGGCCACTGGTCGCTCATTTCGTCAAGCGAATCCAGGACGTGGATGAAGTTGGAAATCCCGTGAACGGTCAGGATACTCACTTCGCGACACTGTGCGCGATTCAGATGGTCGATGAAGGGTCATGCATCCTTCGAGTCTGCGCGGCGTTGGACGTCAAACCTGCTCCAGATGCGCAAGTGATCAAGGATCGCGCAGACATTATTTTCACGCAGGATCGCGAGATCGTCGAGACGCAGCGCCCGGAACGTATCCCGACCGAACTACGATATGAACTGCATCATCGCAGTGACCTGCTTGGCCAACGCTATCGCAAATGGCTCCGTGCGCTCGATATTACCTATGGTGCCGTTTGAGCCGGCCGAGCAGCCGGGCGACGAGCACATGAGAGGCGCGGTCGCCCTCAGGGCAGCTACTGCGCCGGGCAGCCCGCTTATAGCGTCCCGAGCGGCGTGTGCCGAGGCGAAGGGAGCACGGTTCCTGCCGTTTCGCGTTTTCGGTGCCGGCGGATCGGGCAGTGTGACGTTCCGATCGCCCGATCGCGTCGGGCGTTGGGGGCGCCTCCGGTCCCAGGGTTGCGCCGGCGGAAACGAGGAACGCCCGTCAAGACCGTCGGGCCACAACGAGCGTCCGCGCCTAACTTTGGGGCGATCGCTCGAATGTGAAATCTATTGTTTCCTCCCAGATGCAGCCTTTCTTTGTGCCGATCGCTAGGCTGCTTCCAAACGGCTGATCGTCCGGCTCGTCGCGGCGCCTTCAGGCGCGACGACGGGCCGCAGCGCGTATAGCGTGAGCAACAGTCGAGATTGGAAACCGGACGGCGACGAGCGCCCGGACATTTACCCGGTCACTCATCGCGGTCTATCAGGGCGTCGAGAAGGCTGAGCAGTGCGTTGCCCATGCGGGGATATGACCATGAGTGGTGTTTTGACACGATGACGAATGTTTCGCCTTCCGAAGCGGGTGAGTACGTCCTAGAAGATCAGATTGGCTTTCTGCTTCGTCTAGCGATGCAGCGTCATGCGGCGCTTTTCCTGACCAAGATGGTCGATGGGCTCACACAGGCGCAATTTGCGGCGCTCGCCAAGCTTCACAAGCATGGCGAATGTACTCAGATCGAGCTGGGGCGTCTGATCTCTCTCGATGGCTCGACGATCAACGGCATCGTGACGCGGATGAAGCAGCGGGAGCTCATCACCGTCACGCCAAGTCCGACAGATGGTCGATCCAGGCTTCTGGCGATCAGCGAGAAGGGTCGGGAGGTCGTCGAACGTGCAATCCCTGCTGCCGAAGCCGCTACCCGGGATACGATGCTTCCCCTCAACGGCCGGGAGGCCGCATCGGTGATTGCCGTACTCAAAAAGCTGGTTTGAGCGGGGCGGCGGCGTCGCTGACGCAGCGGTACCGCAACGGCGCCGCTAGGCCGGAAAGATCTTATTCTTCCTAATCATCGGGTCTTCGTTCCCGCGCGGTAAAAAGCATTTGCGCTAAAAGCGAATCACTGCCTATAAACTTTGTACGCAAACGAAGTGGATGATCGGTATGGCTTTCGTTGATGGGGCTGGCGCCCGGCTTTATTTCGAAGAAGCGGGATCGGGAACCCCGGTCATATTCGTGCACGAATATGCAGGCGATTATCGTACCTGGGAGCCGCAGCTGCGCCGCTTCTCGCGCGATCATCGTTGTATCTCCTTTAGCCAGCGCGGCTACCTGCCGTCCGACGTGCCGGTCGAGGAGGTAGCGTACAGCCAAGAGGCATTCCGGTGCGATGTAATCGCGCTGATGGATTCTCTCGATATCGAGCGTGCCCACATCGTTGGCCATTCTATGGGTGCCTACACGGCTCTGCACGTTGGATTGTACCATCCCGACCGCGCCCTGAGCGTCGTCGCGGCGGGCTGCGGATGGGGCTCCAATCCAGCGGAACGCGATGCTTCGGCCAAGGCCTGCGAAGAAATTGCTGCCATGTTTCGGGATCGCCCGATCGTCGAGGCGGCAGCGGCCTACGCCCGCTATCCAATGCGCCGGACATTCGAAGCCAAAGATCCGCGCGGTTTCGCCGAATTTGAGACATGGCTGTCGGAGCATTCGGGATTGGGCTCTGCTCTGACCATGCTCAATCTTCAGATGAAACGGCCGACGCTCTGGGACTTGGCGGACGAGCTTGAGCGATTCGCACCGCCGCTCCTCGTCATCGTGGGAGATGAAGACGAGCCTTGCCTGGACGGCAGCCTATTTCTCAAACGCAAGGTTTCCACTGCGGCGCTTTCGATCCTGCCGCGCTGCGGCCATACGCTGACCAGCGAGGAACCGGCCGCCTTCAACGCTGCCCTTGCCGAATTCTTCTCCGCCGTAGAGGGCGGGAGCTGGCTCTCGCACAAGCCGTGGCTCCAATGACCGATCAGGTCGTCGGCCAGGTTATCATGAACGTCGAGGGCGGCGTCGCGACCCTGCGCTTAACCTCACCCGCGCGGCGCAACGCAATCTCTTCCAATATGTGGCGATCGCTTGCGGATTTCGCCGGCACGGTTTCGATGCGTCATGACATTCGCGTTGTTTTAATCCGCGGTGACGGCAACGCGATCTTTTCGAGCGGCGCTGATATTTCCGACTTCGATGCCAGTCGCTCGGGGGGCGACAACGCGCAATCCTACGACGATCTAGTCGAGGAGACCTGTTGCGCGATCGAGGCGATAGCGCAGCCGACGATTGCGATGATCCAAGGCCGCTGTATGGGCGCGGGCGCCTCGCTCGCTTTCAGCTGTGATCTGCGCGTGGCGTCGCACAACAGTGAGTTTGCCGTCCCTGCTGCAAACCTTGGCCTCGGCTATGACCCGCGGGGCATTGCACGGTTCGTCCGGCAGATCGGCGCGCCCTTGACGACGGCGCTTCTCTTCACCGCGGAGGTCGTGCCTGGCTCCGCGATACAGGATGCCGGCGGCATACAGTATCTGACCGACGCCGGAGCGCTCGAAGGCGAGACCACACGACTTATCGATCGCATCGCGCGGAATGCACCGTTGACGCTTCGCGCCGCAAAGCTGGTGCTTCGGTCGCTTCGGGATCCGGCGATGCAAGAGCAGGCTCGCCTCGCCACCATCCAGGCGGATCTCAGCGCAGACTATCGCGAAGGGCGAGCGGCCTTCCGCGAGAAACGCTCGCCCCGGTTCACAGGAGCCTGAGACCAGCATGCGGCACAATCTCATCGAGACGCTTTACGGATCCCGCCTGCCAACAGCGGTCGCAATCCGGGAGCCTGGCGGTACATGCATGACGACCGCTGACCTGCTCGATCGGGTCGGACGTTTTGCGGCGGCTCTCCAGCACCTTGGTGTGAGACCGGGAGACCGCGTTTCATTCAAGCTCGAGAAGAGCATCGACGTGGTGGCACTAGCCCACGCATGCTTTTGGATCGGTGCGATCGCTCATCCGCTCAACACCGGCTACACGCTCGCCGAAACCGAATATCTGCTGCGTGACGCGGCTCCCGTGCTCGTGGTTTGCGAACCGGAGCAGCTCCCGCTTCTCGGCCCGATCGTCCAGGCTATCGGTGCCGCTTTGGAGACTCTCGGCGGCGGCGGCGGCAGTTTGGCCTCATTCGCGGTAAAGGCGCGACAGACAGATCCAGCACTCCCCGTCGCCGCTGATCACGTCGCGGCTCTCCTATACACCTCCGGGACGACAGGGAAGCCCAAGGGTGCCGAGATCACCCACGGCAATCTGGCTCAGAGCGCGCGGGCGTTAATTGAAGTATGGAAGGTCGGGGTGAGCGACGTGCTGTTGCATGCGCTTCCAGTCTATCACGCTCATGGATTGCTTACTTCGCTCAACGTGCTGTTGGCCGGGGGCGGCGCTATCAATTTCCTGCCGCGCTTCCACGCCGGCGAGGTTAGTTCTGGTTTGCACAACTCCACCGTCATGATGGGTGTACCGACACACTACGCTCGCCTGCTTGAAACGCCCGGATTTGCCGACGCTATACCGCCGCAATTCCGCCTCTTCATTTCGGGCTCGGCGCCGCTATCCGCCGATCTTGCGAGCCGCTTCTTAGCACACACCGGCCATACCATTCTCGAACGATACGGCGCGACCGAGACCGCGATCGTTACCGCCATCCCGGCAGGTACCACTGATCGATCGGGCTGGGTGGGATGGCCGCTGCCTGGTGTGGAGATCAGGCTGGCGGAACCAACGGAGACCGGGGCCAGATCGGACACGGACAATGCCGTCGTCGGCGTCCTCGAAACCCGAGGCCATAATGTCTTCAAAGGATACTGGCAACATCCAGAAGCGAATACCGACGCGTTTACAATCGACGGCTGGTTTAACACGGGCGATCTTGCCGAGATCGATGTCAACGGCTGCGTCCGGCTGCTTGGGCGCACTAAGGACCTGATCATATCGGGTGGTCTGAATGTCTACCCACTCGAAGTGGAGTCCATACTTGACGCAATCGATGGTGTGACTGAATCCGCTGTCTTTGGTGTCCCTCACCCGGACTTTGGGGAGGCGGTGGTGGCCGCTGTGATCGCCGACGATAGCTTCGATGAAACCAGTCTGATTGCAGCCGCTCGCATTGCGATCGCTGGTTTCAAGACACCGAAGCGCATTGTCCGGGTCGACGAGATCCCAAAAAACCGGATGGGCAAGGTCCTCAAAGCCGACCTTCGCGCCCGGTTCGCATCGCTTTGTACACGGACACCAATTTCGCTGTCCGCCAAGGAGGAGAAAAAGCCATGAATTTGCAGCTAGAAGGAAAGACCGCCCTCGTCACGGGCGGAAGCGAGGGCATTGGCAAGGCGATCGCACTCGGCCTCGCGCGCGAAGGCGTCGATGTCGCGATCTGCGCGCGGCGCAAAGAGCCGCTGGAGGCGACCGCTGCAGAGATCGCCAAGGAAACCGGCCAAAAGGTTATCGCGATCCCGACTGACCTGACCAAAGCGGTCGATGCCGAGAATTTTATCAAAGAAGCCCATAAGGCGTTCGGTCGCATTGACATCCTCATCAACAATGCGGGCTCTGCAGCCGGTGGCGTGATCGAGACGCTCACCGAAGAGGATTGGGAAAGCGCGCTACAACTCAAGTTCCTCGGCTATGTCCGCACGCTTCGTTATGCGCTGCCGATCATGGTCAAGCAGGGCGGCGGCCGCGTCGTCAATCTAATCGGTAACGACGGCATCAAGCCATCCTACTGGGAGATAGCGCCCGGCGCTGCTAACGCCGCCGGTATGAACCTGACAAAGTCGCTTGCTGGTCAATATGGCAAGAACGGAATCAGCTTCGCTGCTGTGAATCCTGGTCCGGTGCGCACGGAACGTTGGGCTGGCCTCGTCAACGCGATGGCACGCGATATGAAGGTTACGCACGAGGTCGCCGACACGCTGGCCCCATCATCGATTCCGATGGGCCGCATCGCCGAGCCCGAGGAAGTTGCCAACATGGTGATCTACCTGGCATCCCCGCTTGCGCATTATTTGAATGGCACGATGATCGAAGTCGACGGCGGCCAGGAGAAGGCCCTTATGGATCGGCTTCGCGACCGCTGAACTCAGAGAAATATCCGGACCCGATATGGACAGCCACATCCCGCCGCCAACCCACGCGGCGCTGCCGCTGTGCGGGCTGACCTTCTCGGTGAAGGACAATATCGAAGTTGCGGGCTTGCCATGGACGGCGGGCCACCCCCTATTTTCCCGACGAGTAGGAAGGGAAGATGCGGTGGTGGTCCGTCGTCTCAAGTTGCTTGGGGCGATGGTGGTGGGCGTCTCTCCTACCGATGCCGGTGGTTTCGGGGTAACCAGCCCCGGCCTTCGCAATCCCTTGGATGGCGCGCGGATCGCTGGCGGTTCGTCGGGGGGGGCGGCAGTCGCGGTGGCAACAGGGCTCGCCGATTTCGGCCTCGGTACTGACACGGCGGGGAGCATTCGCATTCCGGCTGCCTGCTGCGGTCTATACGGATTCAAGCCCAGTTTCGGGGCTTTGCCCCTCGGAGGCGTCTGGCCGCTAGCGCCGCGCTTTGACCATCTCGGCTTTCTGGCGAGGGACATGTCGACGCTGAATCGCGTCGTTGCAGCGGTGCTGCCTGCACGCGATCAGGACCACGAACCCCGACAGCCGCGAATCGCTTTCGATCCCGCACGCCTCGAACGCTGCGATCGCACCGTTGCCGAACCTTTTCGCCTCTTCGTCGAACATCTCGGCGAAGCGGGGCTTGCCGTGTCGACCGCGACACTCCCCGATCGCAACCAGACGGTCGAAGCGCATGGCATTCTCACGCTTGAGCAGGCGCAGAGCGTGTACCGCGATTTGGCGCCCGACGATCACGCGCTTTTAGGCGAGGCCGCCCAGCGGGCGCTCAAGTCGGGTCCGCCATTGGCCGCCTCACTGATTCAGCGAGCAATCGAACGATCGGTGTCAATCGGCCTCGCAATGGAATCTCTGTTCGCGCAGGCAGACATCATCATCACGCCGACCCTGCCCGTGCTGCCCCCCAAAGTTGGCCAAAAGCGCGTTGAAATCGACGGCGTATCGCTACCGTCATTGTCGGCACTAATCGCCGATACCTGCCTCGCAAACCTCTGTGGCTGTCCAGCACTGGCCGTTCCGATACCGCGTTGGGCAAAAAGCGCGATTCCGCCAAGTGTCATGGTCATGGCTAAACCTGGCTCCGACCATGCTGTCCTTGCGTTCGTACAAACGCTTATGCGGATGATCGAACCAGAGGAACGCATTTGAGACATCGTGCGATCGCCGGCATTGCGCCTCCTAGGCGACATCGCCTGCGAAGATGACCGGATCGCTGTTCGGCTGTGCTGAACGCCCGCGCCTCCAACCGTCGATCAATCCAATCCCGGAAAAGGCCAGCGTCAGAGCACCCAACATGCTCCAGCCTGCGGTCGGACCGAAATATGTCGCAGCCTCTGCGTATAGCGGTGGCGCTATGACTCCGGCGACGGCGGCCAACGTCAACATGAGGCCGACCGCGGTTGGGATGTCGCTCGTCCTAAACCGGGTCGTCATCAGGCCGGGCAGTCCAATCCAGGCCACTAACGCAACGATCATCCCACCGCCGACTACGCCGGCCACAATTTGAAGCCCGCTCGGTCCGACATAGGGAATGGCGAGCAACGCCAATGCCTCCGCCACTGAGCCCAGTAGGAATGTCGGAAGAAATCCCAACACGCGGTCGCTCAGCCAGCCGCCGAGGAAAGATCCGGCAATCCCGCTGAGCAGAAGGGTAGCGCTGATCATATGCCCTTGCTCGGGCGCAAGATGCAGCGCATCAACCGCATAGCTTGGCAGCATGGCAATTGCCGTAAAATAGGCGCCGTATCCACCATAGAAGGCAAAACTCATGAGCCAGAGGCGTCCGCACGCCACACTGCGGCGGAGCGAGGCCAAGCTGTGCCCCTGACTCGTCGTGCCAATGTCGGCCAGGGGCGGGGTTGGGTAGGCGAATGCAATGAGCAGGAGGGATAAGACGCTGACCCCGGCTCCGCACAACAGGGCCTCGCGCCACCCGATCGCGGCGCCGAGCAACCCCCATCCATAGAGCGCGATCGCAGCGCCGATCGAATAGGCCACGCCCGTCAGCATCCCATTTGCCGTCGCCAGTTCGCGCTCACGGAACCAGCCAGCGGCAACACCCAACGCACTGCCAATATAGAGCGAACCGCCGACTCCGCAAAGGAAGCGGGCCGCAAGAAGAGCCTCATAGCTGTGTGCCGTGGCACTCGCTGCCGCGCCAAGTCCTTCAATCGCGATACCAAGCAAAAGCCCCGCTCGCATGCCCCAGCGCTCGGCGATGACGCCGCCGGGTATATGTGCCAAACCATAGCCCGCCATGAAGGCGCTCGGGATACCACCGACCTGAAGGGGTGACAGCCGCATCTCGGTGATCAGATTCGAAAAAAGCGGTATTATATCAAACCAGTTGAGCGTGAGTTGAAGGAAGGACAGAAAGAGGAGCGCAAGCGCCGACCAACGATTATTCATGTTCAATCCTTCGGCCGGCGTTTAGGCAAGTCGATATGCTGCCACAGGCTGCGCTATTGCCCAAGGCGATAGCGCAGCGCTGAGTCTGGCGGCCGAAAGAAATGTGCCGGAGATGTATGCGATGATCAGGCCGATTGAGCCTTCTGTATGTCCGCTCACCGATCATCGTGCACCATCTCCTTACGTTTGCCATCGTTCTTGTCGCGATCGAGTGATCACGCTCAGCTAGCTAGAAATCCACACTGACTGTCCCGTAGAAGGTGCGGGGCGCCCCGCTCATCAACGTCTGTGCGTCACCCGAGAAAGGATTGCCCTGCTCGCCCATGTTTGCAATGTAATCCTTGTTGAATAGATTATAGACGTTGAAGCTCACCGTCGCATTGTGCGCGGGACCATGATCTCCCAAGTGATATCCCAAACCCAAATTGGCAATCCAGTATCCCGGCACATGGGTGTCATCCGTATAGCTAATGAAGCGCTTGCTCATGTACATCGCATCAATATGGCCGAAGACGCCACTGGTGTCGTAAGAAAGATTCGTCTTATACATAAACTTAGGGTAGTTCACCTCCTGAGCACCTTTTAGATCATACGTTACGCCTGCGCTCGTAACGTCATTTTGATATTTTGAACTGTTATAGCTGACGCTGTTTGTGAATGAGACGTTCGTGACCGGCAGAGCGGTGACACTGGCGTCCACACCGTTCATATCAACGTTGCCAACATTTGCCAGGATCGAGGCAATGTTGACGATAGATCCTGTCGATATGGTCGCCAGGCGGTTGTGGAAATCGGTGTGATAAAGTGCAAGCAGGGCCGTTAACTTGCTCGAAGCGTAACGATAGCCGAGTTCATAGATATATGCAGTCTCGGGTTTCAAATTGGCCTTAGCATCGTCAAACGCAGCCTGAGTCGTCACACCCCACGGCGAAGCCGAGTTGAAGCCGAGCTCCGGAAAAACTCGCATATTTTTAGCAAAATCAAAAAAAAGCTCATGCTTGCCGCCGAGACGATAATTGGCGCTGAACTGTGGAAGGAACGCCGCATTATTGCTAATGCTGCCGGAGGGGATAGTCGGGACACCCGTGTACGTCTGATTATTCAGAAGTATCGATGTTTTCCCGGTAAAGAAAAGAGATCGAAAACCGGCGTTGATTGTAAAATTCGAAAATGGCTTGTAGGTGTCCTGGAGATAGGTCTGCACGGTATCGTTGCGATAGGCATATTTCCAAGCGGTAGCGAAGGGAGTTGGGATATGCTTGGTCGCGTCAACCGGACTACCTTGACCAAGAAGAGGCTCTTGGTAATAAGACAAGAACGGGTCTTCGTGGCTATATTCGTACCAGACGCCAGCATCTATCTCGTGCTTGCCAAAACTATATTTGAAGTCAGATGTCACGCCGAAGCGCTGTGAATTTACGCCACGATTTTGAGCTGCTAGTGGTGCTCCATTGGGAGAATTTACGAACGGGTTCACCCACCAAGCGTAGAACGACTTTCCCTGGCCGTACGCCGTCGTAGTCCACCGAGCATGATCAAACGGCTCAACCTCCAGCTTGGCGTAACCGAAGTAGTTATGCGCAATTGCAGGGCCATCATAATAGGACGCATCGATCGGATCGTTGAGGGCCGCGTAGCCAGCGGGCAGGGCCCCGCCGGGCAGGCCCCGCACGAGAAGTCCGATATCATAGGCGGCAGCGTAATCAGGTTTCAGATAATCAAGCTTGGTGCCGATTTTTTTTATCGCATCCAGCGAAAGATCGGCATAGGTCGCGGCTGAGACGTCGGACCAATCAAAAAACAGCGAGAGCTGCCCAGTACCGAATACTGGTTGAATAAGCTTCGCGTTGACCTGTTGCATGAACTGACTACCAGAGCCCTTATACTTATTCTCATCGCTCCGATTATAAGAGACATAGAACTTCGTTCCAGTCCCATTCAGGACTCCGCTGTCGACTCTTACATTTGTCGAGAAGGTCGAGTAACTCCCAAACGTTTGCGAGATCGTGGCGCCGAACCCGGCTTTGGGATCGCTGCTCTGGAATTGAATAACCCCGCCGAGGTTGTTCGACGATGGCACGTCGACAGCGCCTGCCCCCTGCGACACATTGACCCGACCGATATTTTGCTGGCCGATCGCGTAATTTATGTTCAGTCCGGTGAAGGCAAAATATGTCTGACTACCTAATGGAACGCCATCGAGTGTAAATCCAAGCTGATCGGAAGCGAAGCCACGGATATAGATGCTTTGGGAGTAAGGGTCGGTTCCCAAGGCATCCGAAGAGACAAACGATACCGCAGGTAAAGCGCCGAGCGCTTTGAGGGGCGTTGTACCTGGAACGGTCTGAGCGATCGCGGCGGCCGTTAGGGTCTGTACCTGACGGCTCGAACCGCGTCCCGTCACAAGTATCGCGGCGTTCGACGCGTTGTCGGTGCTCGATGCGGCGGTGGTATCGGTGGGCTGGGGCGAAATCTGCGCAAACGCAGGGATCGTCGTAAGCCCCACAATAGCGGTCGAGCCGAGGGGGGCGAGCCATCGGTAGCGCATGCGCCGCTGAGTCTGCCGGTAATGGTGTTCACACGTGATCGACATAACATTCCCCCTTCGTGTTGCTGCCGGTATTGCAGGCTCCTCTCCGCATTCTTTAGGTCTTATCGTTGTGATCCATCATGCACGCGTCGGGTTCTCTGACCGCGATCGGATGCGCATGGGTTGGCTACCTCCGCTCAAGCGAGTTCGCGGCGTCTGAAGTGGTAAACTTCGTTGGGCGTCGCGGCTGCGAGTTTCGCTGCGGTAGACGGGCAATGTACCTCAACGGGATGTGAGATCGCGAACCAGACAGCGATCTCGGAAAACCGGCGGTCGCCATAAGTCGATTTCTGCTAGATCCGCACATTAGCGTTCCCCAAATATGCAGGCGTCCCGGATATAATATGGTGCAAACACCATATCTTCATCAGACGCTGCCGCTATTCGACGACAAGTCCGTCGGGCCCGACTGCTAAGTATTTAGCAATCGTCCCCTCTGACCAAAATACCGCTCATTGTGGGGTGCGGACCCACAATCGAGCATGCCGCCTTCATCAGTCCGTCATCTAACCGATGTAGGTTTTTGCACAGGCAGACACTTTCATACATCGCCAGGGCTGTCAGCCCGTTTTTCAGGGCGTCCCGCACATTGGCCGTTTTCAGCATGGTCAATGTCCGTGTTTGCAACCTAAGCTGCCGTCATCGCAACAACGATACGGCCGCGCGCTTGGTAGATTGTCGGCGGGTTTCGCCTTCGTAGTCGATGCTTGCTGAGGATTGGCGATAGTGTCTCCAAGGATTCTGTCGAATGCGAGGCGCGACGAATGGGAGGCCGCGTAGCCGCGCGAGCAAAAGCATTTCAAGCAGGAGGTAGAGCATGACCGTACCATCCCGTGGTTACAGTGAACTGATGGACGGGCTGACGATGAACCGGCAACACTGGCTCATCTTTGGTGTCTGCGCTGCCGGCTTCGCATTTGATGCCTTCGATTTTCAGCTGATGGCGCTAGCCGCCCCGGCGATTGCTAAGGATTGGCACCTTACGCCGGCACGCATGGGCGCGATCCTTTCCGTTACGGTCATTGGAATGGCGATCGGCGCAGTCGCCTTTGGAGCCGTTTCGGATCGTTTCGGACGTCGGCGCGGCTTTCAATTGACGATCGGCCTGTTCGGTCTGTTCTGCGGGCTGTCCGCCTTTGCCCAAAATGTCGAGCAGCTGGCCGTCCTGCGCTTTTTGACGGGGGTTGGGATCGGTGGGCTCGCCCCGATCGATACCGCGATCATGACCGAATTCATGCCGCGAGCCCATCGGGGACGGCTGGTTGCATTATGGGCGGCGTTCTTTCCTCTAGGTGGGATTTTGGCCTCACTTGCAGCCTGGGCCATTGGGTCACAATACGGCTGGCGACCATTATTCCTTGTCGGCGTCGCGCCGGCGATTATGATTCTTCTCGTCAGGTTGCTTATCCCCGAGAGCCCGCGGTACCTGCTTAGCCAAAAGCGCGATGATGAAGCTCGTGCGGCTATTGGATGGCTGGCTGGCTATTCCATACCAAAAACGGCAGAAAGTGCATTCCGAGCGGTTAAGATGGGGACGCCCGAAGAGCCGTCCCGGGCTGGACTGCGAACGTTATTCTCGGCCGCTTACCGGCGTCGGACCATCATGGCTTGGGTGCTCTGGATCGGTTGGAGTTTCTCTTATTTCGGGATGCTGCTGTGGTTGCCGAGCCTACTTGGGCACTTCCGGCAGATATCCGGTCCTGCCATCCTTTTTTACATAAGTTCATTTCTGGGCGCCGGGATTGCAGGGCGCCTCCTTGTCACGGGGATCATCGACCGCTTTGGGCGCCCTCATACAATCAGCGCCTTTGGCGTTCTGGCGGCGCTCTCGCTTCTGATCTTCAGTCAGCAAATGTCGGGGTCCACATTGCTGTTGTGGGGGATGCTATTTTCCTTCTTCCAAGACGGCGGTTTGAGCGCGATTACTCCGTATACTCCCGAACTTTATCCAACGAAGGTCCGCGGCGCCGGCGTGGGTTACGCAATCGGAGCCGGCCGGATAGCTTCGGTAGTAGCGCCGGTCGCGGTCGGTTTTCTGCTACCTTCTGGCCCGACCCCCATATTCCTGATGTTTGCAGCCGGCTATCTGGTCTCGGCAGTGGTTGTGTTGATCTATGGGGTCGAGACAGCGGGACTCGCCCTTGAGGAGGCATCCCTCGAGACCTCGACGCTCGCGCCCGATCCGTCGCAGATCAAAGCAACGAACCCGGGGTTGAACTGAAAGCGGGCATACCGGGCGGCATGCTTCCCGTCGGGCCGCCCCGATCGCATGGCGAGATGTATCGTCCTTCGCGACCGACAAGACTGAATCCCGATATTATGGTGGCCGCACATAACCGTCAGTGCTGCATTGCTTTTGTAAAAAAATTGCCCGTCGCTGCGATTAGGGCATCCAATGTCCGTGTCTCCTGAAAGACGTTGAAGGCATGATCCATTGGACGGACCCAGAGTTCGCTTTGGCCATGATGATAGGCAAGGAGCGTCTTGCCGCTATCGGGTTGCGGATAGATGACGGTGTCGGTCGTTCCAACCGCAACGAAAGCCGGGCCGGAATACCGGGCGAATTCCGCTACTGGATCGAGCCTATACAGGTCCTCGAAGTAGGCCGGCTTGAGCATCGTCTGCCCACCCCAGGGAAGTCTTACAGTAATAGGTGCGCTGCCTCCTTGGACGCCCACTTTGACGGTCTCGACGCCGAAAATCGCCTCTGCGACCGCCGCGGGCGACGACATCGGATTCCATAATGCCACCGCACGGATGGGATGGGACGTCCTACCGGCGATCGTCTCGGCCACAGCGCCACCCTGGCTCCATCCTACGAGAGCCATTCTTCTCGGATCCACGGATTTCTCCGTTTGAAGGAAGTCGATCGCGGCAAGCGCATCCTTCACCTGGCCGGAGATTGTGGTGTCCTCGAAGGCGCCACCGCTGGCGCCGCCCCCTCGGAAGTCAATCCTCAGGCTAGCGAGACCGCGGTCAGCCCACGCATCGGCTGCGCGCTTGAATATGCCTTCCTTGAGCGATGGGATCATCAGCTCATCACGGCTGCCTTTGAAGCCATGAAGCATCAGGATGACAGGCGCACGGCCGGTAGTGGAGGGAAGCTCAAGTGTTCCAACCACAGTCTGCCCATCGACTTGGAACGAAATCGTTATCTCAGGCGGAGACGCGAGGGTTCGCGTCGCGCAAAGCAAGCACAGCATGATAGCAGTCGCGTGTTTGAAAGCCGTCATTAAATTGCCCCTTGGCGGTGGTGGTCGGGTAAGCACGTGCACGCAGCCATAAGGCGGAGATCAGGTCATCGACACGAACAGGCCTGCGATATCCGCGCTCATCAGATTTGACAGCGTGGCTGCTGCCACGACGCGTAGGCCGTAGCGAGCCACCTCTCCACGACGATCTGGCGCAACGGCACTGAAGCATCCCGTCAAAATCCCGACCGAAGAGAAGTTGGCAAAACCGCACAAGGCGAAGGAAATGATCGTAATCGTCTTGGGGGCGAGAACCTGTCGTCCCGATGCTACGACACTTGCAGCATCCTTGAGATAAGGGGCAAGCCCAGCATAGGCGATAAACTCGTTGAGAATGAGCTTTTGTCCGACGAACCCCCCGGCGATCGCGGCATCCCGCCATGGCACACCGAGGAGGAACATGAGCGGTGCAAAGGCCACGCCAAATAGAGATTCCAGGGTGATGTTTCCGTAGCCCATCCATCCAGCGATCGTCCCGACCACGCCGTTGAGCAAAGCGATAAGTCCAATGAATGCAATGAGCATCGCGCCGATCATCATCGCGATCCGAAGCCCAACCTCCGCTCCGACGCTGGCGGCTTCTATGACATTCGCCGGGCGATGATCCTCGAAGCGTGCCTCATCGAATGTCACTGTGCTCGGCCCGGTACTCGGGCATAGGATCTTGGCGAATAGCAAGCCGCCCGGAATTGCCATGAAGGATGCAGCGATCAGATAGTCAATCCGCACCCCGAGGCCGACGTAGCCCGCGAGTACAGAGCCAGACACGGCTGCAAGCCCGCTCGTCATGACGGCAAAAAGCTCCGGCCCCGACATGTTGGCAATGAAAGGTTTGACCAGTGCCGACATCTCCGCGACGCCGACGAAAAGTGTGGTGACCGCGCTGAAGGACTCAAGGCGACTAACGCCGAGGAGCCGATGGAACACCTCGCCGAGGACCTTCACGATCCAGCGCATGACCCCAACGTAGTACAGAACCGAGATCAGGGAGGTGACAAAGATAATGATTGGAAGCACCCGCAGCCCGAAGATATAACCATCGTCCGGGAAAAGGGCGAACATCTTCGGACCGACCAAACCTCCGAAGATGAAGCTCACGCCAGCGTTCCCGTAGGCCAGCAGCTGGCTGACGCCACTCGCGAGCGCCGAAAGTAGCATTCGCCCGAGAGGAACGAACAGGACCAGAGCTCCAATAGCGGTCTGACTGAGCAGGGCTGTGACAACCACGCGGGGACGGATTTTCCGGCGGTTGTCAGACAAAAGCGCGCCCAGAACCAGAAGAACGAGCATGCCGAGCAAGCTGCGAGCGACTTCCATAGCGTAACTCCTAACTCTGAATCCCTGGATTCAGTCCATCGGCTCAATCGGATACCATCTCTGCGCAGGCTGGGAACGCCTTGCCATTCAGACGGGGAAGCAAGGCACTCGCCAACCAGCGTCCTCGAAACGCATCGATCGGATCCACGCGATGCTACGGGGATATTGCTGGCGTGCAAGCAAATAAAGATGCCATGCAATCGCGAGGGAAGGGCGGCGGCAGCCCAGTATGCGGTACTCCCGGACGGGTGCCCGATATGTTGGCCTATAAGAAAAAAACAAGAAACCACTTGCACACGAGCGAATATGCCGACAATCTGCGATTCGACGATGCAGTGAGTCACCGACGGGTCGGCAGAATGGGTTCGTGCGGAATCCAAAGGCCGGGACAAGATCGGTACCGCGATCGTTCGCAGGATATGATCGTACGGGTGGTTGATCGCCATCGTGCGGGGGCGTGGCTTCTCTTCGCCGGAACGTCTCCGCGCGGTCGCGCTGTTCCATATGTCTTGAGGATGACTGCGCCGAAGGCGTTCCCGAGACGGACGCCACGGCGCAGCGGGCGATAAAGAAAGGGTGGACATGATAGCTTTTAGGGGAATGCGCTCGTCTTGGTCGCAAATGCCGAGCGTGCGGGGGGTGGGGTGCCTGACGTTGGCAACCCTGCTGTCATCGGCGGCTCATGCGCAGAGCGAACCGCAAGCCACGCCTTCAGCAGTGTCTGCCCAGATTGACCCGGTAGCGGAGGCTCCCGCACCCGAGCGGCTCGGAGAAATCACGGTGACA
>Ga0302310_10000366_pt1 | contig 42641 bp, 37 predicted proteins | sample III_Palsa_N1_2_FD_200451 | JGI IMG/M metagenome (GOLD analysis project Ga0302310, IMG submission 200451) | Peat permafrost microbial communities from Stordalen Mire near Abisko, Sweden - III_Palsa_N1_2 | ecosystem: Environmental > Terrestrial > Soil > Palsa > Peat permafrost | place: Sweden...
GTTGTAGCGGAAACTGGTTAGCAGGCAACTTACGATTTCGCCGGACACTTTAGCGCAGCGTTCAGGGCAATTCCGAAGATAGTGTCCGCCTTAACTGCCTTCCGAGGAAGTTGCATAGTGGCCAGGTTTACCCAACCCCCATAAATGTAAAATAAGATAAATATTTCTTATAAATCAAGTATTTATATTGAATAATTGGGCAGGTTTTCAATCAAAACCTGTTTCCGCTGCTTCCATCGCCGTCTGGAGCCATTTGGCCGGATCTGCGAAGAGTGCGGCTAATGCATCAAGGTCAACGTGAGCGTCCCGCTCAGAGAACTCGAGGTTCCCAAATAGGTTGACGTGCTGCCATGCGACAGGCGCTACGCCTTTCAGTAATTCGATACCTGCGAGGTCACCTGTTGCTACCATCTGATCATAGATCCTCGATAGCAGCGACATGTTGTAGAAGATGATGATGTTGGCTATCAAGCGCGAGCAGTCATTCCAGAGCTGTTGCTGTTCTTCCGTCTGGACGCGGAACTTACCACTATTGACGAACGCAATCGCTCTGCGAAACCGATGGTATGCCTCACCGCGGTTGAGCGCTTTCTGGACACTCTGCCTTAATTCCACATCATCGATGAATTTGAGCAGATAGATCGTGCGATAAATTGAGTCGAGTTCCCACATCGCCTTCTTCGTGCGGTTTTGTCGATCGTAACTGCTGAGCTTTCGGACAATGGTCGATTGCGTGACCTCCTTCTGCCCTAACGAGGCCAGGATGCGCTGAATGTTAGGCCACTCGGAGATGATCAGGGACTCGTTGATCTTGCGAGCCGGTTTGACGAGCGCTTTGCCGTAATGCGATGGAACATGGAACCCAACGATTTTTTCGGCTTTCGACTGCACGTCGCGATATCGTGGCGCAAACTGATAGCCGTAACACGCCAGCGCGAGGAAGTTGATCTGGTTAGTGCCGTGGGTATCTGTAGAGTGCCATTCTGGGCGAATATCCGTCGTATTATTGAAGAGCAAATCAAACACGAAGTGGCTTTCGTGCTCATGTGCGCCGATGACGGTTCCATTGATCGGAACATGATTGGCCACAACCGTACAGACGCTCACACCCTTCTTCAGTCCGAAGTATTTGGGTGAGTAACGCGACTTATGAGTATGTACTTGTGTCTCGAATCTCTGCCCGTCACTGCTGGAATGTACTTCATTGCGGATATTGAACAGCGGAAACGCCGACAGCGTCGCTGTGGCGTTGGCTACATGGTCGTTAGCGGCGCGAATTGTCTCGGAACGAAAAAAACTTCGCGCTGTGTTTAGCAGCTTCGAGTAGCTAATGCCGGAGACCTCAGCCATTTTCAACAGGCCCATGTTGGTCCCCATCGCAGTGGCGCATGCCAGGATCTCACGGGGATCTGGAGCCTGTTTTACGAACCGCTCGATCACGTGGGTGAACGCTTTGAGATATCCCGTACGCGGCGCTGCAAACCAGAAGAGGTCTGCAATGCCGGCAATTGGGAGCTGTTTGTAGAAGGGATTTTCGTCGGAGTCTTGAGCGGAAGGATAAATAAGGTTCCAGCGACGCTTCTCCTGTCCTCGTAGCTTGATGTGCGCGTTGGAGCGATCGACTATGCGATCGTTGACTCGCACATAGAGCTCTTCGAGTTCTGTCCGTAGACCATCGAGCGTGATCTGAATCGGAGCCCTGAGCATTGGTGCGGCGAGGTCCCGAAGAATGGAGTCCTTTTGCCTCCAGCGCTCATCGCTGATGAGATCGTCTTCGAAACGTCGATACTCATTACTCTCCCCGACGTAAATGTTGCCGCCAGCGATGGCGTCGCACAGGAGCCGATACACCAGGAACTCGTAGCGATCGACATCTAGACGTCGCTTGCTGCTGTCTTCGTCCTTTATGAAGATGTATCGGCGTAAGCGCTTCGCCACAATAGTGGTTGGAAATTCCCTCACGTCGATCTGGCGCGGTGAGCGCCCTTGGCGGAGGTGCTCCTGAAGGAACGCAACTGCTTCCATGAGCGGCGCATCCTCGACACGGCCAGCAAAGTCGAGTTCCACAAAGAGGTGGCGTAGGTTTTTCTTGATCGTGAGTGATAGCGACGTGTAGTACTTCCATTGGAAACCCGTCTTGTCGAAGGCGATGTTGCGCATGTAGTCCGCGACGACCGGAATGCGCTCTGGTGAGAGGTATGTATAAGCTTTAGTCTTGATGGCTCCGAAACTAGCTGAATCGGGAAGCGAGATGTCGACGAAGAGGTTCAGGATTTCGCCAGCTGCTTTGAGGCTCTGGCTGCCCTCGATCAGAGCCTGTTGCATTGCGTCGTCGCTCGCCTGGCGGGCCGCGCGCGCGTAGTTTTCCACGCGCACAGTAAACGCCTCGACCAGATGGTCGTTGATTTCTCGATATCGATGGTAGGCGTAACACAGTAGGTACAGGCGTGCCACCAGCGGTTCCATGCGCTGTAACTTGTATACCGTGTAGTACGCGACCAAGGAGGCGTAGTACTTGCTGCTCTCTTGTGAGATGCCCACGCCGGCAATGAACTTGGCCGCAAAAGCGTGGAGTGGCTGAAACGCCTGCCTGCGTGATACCTCTTCCTTCAGTGCGGTGTAGCTGAAATCGTTGAGGTCCTGCTTCAGCACGCTGATGCGATACATCGAACCATCGGCTTCGAGCAACGCTTTCAAATGCTCCTTCGCAGAGCGCGTGAGCGCCTTCTTCAGAAGGAACGTAAGTCGGTTTCGCTCTGCGGAGACCACTGCGCCAACGCAGTCCTGCAGCACAGAGTACGGTGGAAGGACGATGCTCTCACGTTCAAAATGCTGTAACGCTTCGCGAACGAGGTAGCGCGGATGTGTTGAGCGGATGGCGAGTTGCGCCAGACGCTTGAGGACGGCCGGTTTGACATCCGAATGCCAGCGTCGAAACTTATGAAGTTCGAGGATCTTATCCTGGAGCGCTGCCAATGTGGGCCGGCTTGGCAGTTGCACAAGACGTTCGCGGATGTCAGGGAAGTACCGCGCCACGAGATACGCGACATCAGCATGTACTAACTCGGTATCGAGATCAAAAAACTGTCGCTTCGCTTTGAAGTATCCGAGGAGCACGATGAAGTACACGCCTATCGCACCGCGCCGGGAGGTGACGAAAGCTTGCTCTTCCTCGCTCAGGACAAAATAGACGGCGCGTTCGTTGTCTGTGAACCGAGGCGGCGAGTAGAGATCCTCGATTTCTTCCGCCGACAGAATCGAAAGTCGATGTGAGGGAGCCGTCATGGTGTCCTGGAGTTGAGCTATCGTGCACGCAATACGCGGTGGCCCCTGCCACCGCGCAGACTAAACGGGAATTGCGCACCATACCCCAGGGCCCCGGATTGTCGTCAACCGTGAGCGCGATCATCGTGCTGGCTATGTTCTTGGCGAGAAACGAACCGCAACTACTGGTGTGGGGCCGGAATCAGAAGTCGGCTACTGCGCTTAAGTGATGCCTCAACTCGCAGCTGGGAAAATGGCTCGCCGTCACCAAGACTTCAGCCTAAAGGGCAATGTTGAGCGCTCGCGCAATGTTGATGATCTGGCTCGGGCTTGGTGGAAAGAGGTCTGAATCGATGAGTTAAATAGTGCAGCCAATCACACTACGAATATTTTGCTCGCTTGGTTAGTGAACTGTCCGATGCCTTGTCATCGCTGCCAGTAGTGAATCCATGGAAGGTCGTAAGGTCAGATACTCATCGTCGAGCCGCGTGACTTCGTGGGCGAAAATCAACGCCAAAGTACTCATTGGAAGCTCAGCTGGTCGTGTCATGCCACGAACAGTCCAGCGTTCGGCATGGGCACGCTGGGCATAGTTAGCAATGGAGTCAGCAAAGACGCGACCCAGACGCGCGGCATCCGAACCACCTTGTTGATGTGTGGTTGCTACGTTGCGCATGGCCAGGTAGATCAAGTACATCACCTGGTTGACGCTGAAACCTTCTAACGCGCGGCGCAGTACGTCGGTTGCTAAATTGGTCCATTCCGGGTTGTAGCCGGATTTGGCCAAGCTCCAGCGCGCGTACTGGGCGACTTCCGCCTGGGCCAGATCCTCCCAGAGCGCCAAAAGTGCCTGCAGGACCTCTTCGGACAACTCAATGTCTTTGAGAAGTTCTTTCACCTCTTCGTGCTGGCGTAAGCAGTTTTTTGGTGCCCAGCGAATACGCCACGCGATGCTTTCAAAGCCGTAGTGCATCCAGTCTCGGGCCAGTAGCCAATCTTCTGCGTGAGCGAATGAGAGTTCTGGTTCGATGACGCCCAACGCATGAAGTGACAGCAGAACGCGCTGGGAGAAATTATCGTGCGGTGCGAGCGGTTTGTGCAGCGCGTCCAGCGGAAGCAGGCGCGTCAGGGAAATATCGCCTCCCACCCTCACGGCCGCCGAGAAATAGAGGCTGGCGGTCAAGTCATTCGGAGTCACGGCGCAACCTAGGTTCGTTGAAGAGCGGTGCACCGGGCATGGGTGCAAGAGAGACAAAAAGCGCCCCTATATTAAGGAACTCTTAGTATGCAGGCAAACCCACGCCCACGAAGCTGCTCGTCACCCAGCGAATGTAGGCGTATCAGTGGCGCGTGGAGGCAAAAAGGAAGCTGTCGTTGCGGCCCGCTTAGGCGCGGCAAGGGCTGAGGCCGGTTTATCCCAGCGGGAACTCGGTGTCCGAGCCGGTATGGATCCTTCGGTCGCCTCTCCCCGCGTGAATCAGTACGAACGCGGCAAGCACACCCCGGATTCGAGCACGCTAGGTAAACTCGGCCAAGTACTGAATGTGCCAATCGCCTACTTCTATGCGGAAGACGAGGACCTTGCTCTTGTCATCGTCGCCTTTCACCGGTCTTCGGCCGCTGCTCGTCGGCGCCTTATAGCGACGTTGCCAAAAATCTGACCGTTAGTTAGCAGCTAGAACCTCGCTCGGTGCGATGGCAACGTGCATTTGATGGCCAGCCATCTGCCGAAAGACCTGTGTGGGGAAAACTACGAGGTGATCGACGCGCGATTAAACTATTCGCGTTCCCGGTTTTATGGCGAATATGAAGAACTGATCCGACACAATTCAAAAAGAAAGGTCACGGTCAGGAAACCGTGACCTCCTGAGGTCAATCATTCAACGGTAGCCATCAGAAGCGGAATTTCACGAACGCCGACGGACCGTGCAGCTTCAAGTCCAGGTTCGCGTTGTAGCTATCCTGCTCGTCGTTGAGCTTGATGCGGGTATATGCGTATTCCGCACCAAATCCGAGATTTTTCCAGGGATACCATTCCAGGCCCAGGGCGGCATTGTATATATGGCCGTTGAGATCGCCGCCGTTTTTCTTGACGCCCGACGCGTCGAAGTACATGCGCAAGCTGTCGTTGAAAGCATGGCGCCAGCCTAGCTGTAGCAGAGGCGCTCCAGCGGTTTCGCTATAGCTGGTCGAAGCCTGGGCGCTTTCGCCATCCAGCGTGGCAATGCCGCTAATGCCGGCGCGCACACGGTAATAAGCCGCACCGATGCCCAGGCCGAAGACATCGTTGCCACTGCCAAACCACCAGCGATACGCCGCGCTGCCGAAATCGAAATCGAGTTTGCCGCGAACCGAAGCCGAGGCGTCGTAGTCATTGCCGCCGTAGCTGATATCGTCGCTGAGCGTCTTGGTCCTCGAACGATTGATGCTGAAGTAGTCGAACGAAAAGCCCTGATGATCACCGATGAGAAAATCGAGCTTCACACGCGGCACAGTCTTGTGATCTTCAAAGCCGAGATCACGTTCGAGATTCACATCGCCTTTGGCGCTGAACTGACCGCTTCTGACACCAGCACCGATCGTGGTGTCGGTGTTGGCGTAGTAGCCGCCGAGTGAAAGGTCGAAGCGATCAAGGGCTGGCGACACGTCGGCGAACGATGCGGAACTGGCCAAAAGAAGGGGCGCAATCAAAAGGTGACGGCAGCGCAAACGAAGCTGTGAAGGATTCGAATTCATGGGGCGTTTCCGTACTGACTGATCTAAGAATGGCAATCTAGAGAGAATCTTGTGCAAATTTTGTAGAGAAACAATTCTCGTTCGTCGCTTGCAGTATCCGAAGTTGGAAGCAGCTATGTCGTGGCTGAATCCGCCGTATCGCGGTCATGGCAAACTCACCCCAAAATTCGCAACCTCCGGTGATTAATAGTTGAACAATGGGTAGCGGAAGATAACGAAGCGGCGCCCGCAGAAACTGGCACCTGTAAAGTTTGGTTTCACCGAGGACAACGCAACGGTTCTGAGAAAATAACCGAGTACCTCCAACCGATCTTCGGACTTACTCTAAGACGTGAAGACCAATGTATTGTCCGAGAAATTTTGATATCGATTCGTCGCCGCGTTTGGCTCGCCGAGCTTTCAGGGTCAGATCGTGTCTGATCGGGAATGGTAGCGGGCATGCACCAAGCCAGGTTCCTTGATCCGTCGCCATGGACCTTCCAATTGCTTGTCCTTAGGTAAAACCAAGTTTCCCTCGTCATCCCATATGGCGTGATCGTCGTGGTAAACGAGCCACGCCAACCAACATGCTTCGCAACCACATGACCCTTTGCAGTCGGGTTCTATGCAGGCGGCCTCGCACGTGCACGGCAGCTGCCCGGGTTCGCCTGGATTTTGCGGGAGGACTGGAAGATAGCCCTCGGACGTGGGCCAACGTGCTTTGCCTTGGTCAGTTGGTTGCTTCATGAGTGGAGCCCTCTGTCTACCGTTGCTCGGCATGAGCAGCAATAGGCGTGGACGCTAGTGCGGGCTCTGTCGGGGGGCGGTGAACGGACGGCGATCTAGAATTGTGTAAGTGGCTTTCGAGTGTCACAGGCGGTTCACGCGGTTGGTCCTTAACTTCATGCGACCAACCCTGCGGAGATCGGTCATGGCGCGCCCCATTTGGACTGGCACTCTGTCCTTCGGCTTGTTGAATGTGCCGGTCTCCCTGATGACGGGCTCACGTACCGTCGATCTTCATTTCCGAATGCTCGATAGCCGCAGCAAAACGCCGATCCGTTACGAACGCGTCAACGCTGAAACCGGTGATGAGGTGCCCTGGAAGGACATCGTCAAGGCTTTCGAATACAAGAAGGGGAGTTATGTCGTGCTGGAGAAAGAGGATCTAAAGTCCGCTGCCTCTGAAGGTCGAGAGGCGGTTGAAGTCGAAGCCTTCGTGGATGCCTCTTCTATCGGGCCGGAGTATTACGAAAAGCCTTACATTCTGGTGCCTGGTAAGAAGGCTGAGAAAGGTTACGTGTTGCTGCGCGAAACGCTAAAGCGGACCGGGAAGATCGGCATTGCCCGAGTGATCATCCGGACCAGGGAATACCTGTCCGCCGTTATGCCAAAGGATAAGGCGCTTGTCCTGATGATTCTGCGATTTCCGCAAGAGCTGATCGATGTGTCGGAGTACAAGATTCCCGAGGGTGGGATTTCCCAATATCGAATTGCTCCGAAAGAACTCGATATGGCGGAGAAGCTGATCGAGTCGATGTCGGGTGAATGGAAGCCAGGCGATTTTCGAGATGAATTTCGCGAGCGATTGCAGAAAGTGATCGCGAAGCGCATGAAGTCAAAGGGTCTGGTCACGCCCGCCAAGGACGATGCAGACAACGACGCGTCCGAGGGCACGTCGACTAACGTTGTCGACTTCATGGCGCTGTTGGAAAAAAGCTTGGCCACCAACAAAAGGACACCGGCCAAGAGGCGCGCCGTAGGCGGCGCTAAATCGAAAGCGAAGAAGACGGCAAAAAAGGCTGCGCCAAGAAAATCTGCCAAGAAAGCGGTTAAGAAGGTTGTCCGAAGGGCGGGATGAGGCGGAAGATCTAAGCTTTCTGCGAACGCTGCAGCTTTTTCATCACCGCTGATAGATCTTGCTTAATAGAAGCGAGAGCTTTCCATGGATCGCTGTGTAGTCTGGCGAGGCGCGCTGGAAGGTTTTTTATGGTGAACGCTGCGCCGCTTTTTATCTTGCCCAGCTCTTCCCATCGCAATGGTGTGGCCACGGGCGCATGCGGTCGTGCGCGAAGCGAATAGGACGCCACACTGGTGGCGCCACGTCCATTGCGCAGGTAGTCCACATAGATTTTTCCACCACGTTTGGCTTTAGTTGCCGTTGCCACTAACTCCAGCGGGTGTGCGTTCGCAAGGGTGTTGGCAAACGCCTCGGCGAAGGTCCAGACGGTGTCCCATGCACAGCTAGGTTTGAGTGGAACAACGACGTGAAGGCCTTTGCCCCCGGTCGTGCGCACTAATGATTCCAAACCCATTTGCAAGAGCAGCTTGCGCACTAAACGTGCGGTAGTGACCACGCGATCCCATGGCACGTTAGGTCCTGGGTCCAGGTCGAACACGATGCGATCGGCGTTGTCAGTGTCTATTACCTTGGATCCCCATGGGTGAAACTCCAAAGCACCGAATTGGACCAACTCGATAACTGAGACGGCACTTTCCGGATAGATATATACCGCTTGTGCGCCGTTCTCTTCCTTGAGTTTCGTGCTTCCGACGTGATGCAAACCTTGAATCAAATGCTTCTGAAAAAAGCACACTTTGGCTGTGCCCTCGGGACAGCGGATCACTGAGGTCGGCCGATCGATCACGCCGGGCAAGAACCAATCCATGACCTTGGTGTAGTAATCGGCGACATCTTGCTTGGTGATGGCTTCGTCGGCGTAGACCACCCGATCCGGGTGGGTGATTCTGATGGCCGCCGTCGTTATGGCCTTGGACTTTTTCGTGGGTCTGCTAGATGATTTCGTCGCTGGCACGCTTCGATCGGAGTCACGCAGATCAGATGGCGTTTTGTCGGAGCGCAAGGTTTTGAGGCTCGGCTGGCGGAGCAGCTGATGATTGCCGATGCCGCGGTAAAACACTTCGACTACGGCAGTTGGCTTGATCCAGAGTGCACCCCTCAGTTGCGGATCGACCGCGGTGAGCGGCACCGGTGGCTGCTTGGAACCTTTTGTGGCGAGTGTCTTGGCGAGATCGCCCAGTTGAGTATCAGTGAAGCCCGTGCCGACTCGGCCCACGTAGATCCATCCGCGTGCATTCTTTGGATCAGGCATCGCCAACAAAAGCGAACCAAAACCCGTGCGGCTGCCTTTGGGATGCGTATAGCCCACGACGGCGAACTCGTCACTCTCCAGTCGCTTGACCTTCAGCCAATCGCCACTACGGCCGGCGTGATAGTCACCATCCGCGCGCTTGGAGATGATGCCCTCAAGCTTCTGCTCATTGGCCATCTCAAATGCTGCCTCGCCATTGCCCACGCTGTGACTGCCGAAGACCAATGGATGCGACGCGTGAGCAAGCAATCGTTTGAGGAATGCCTTTCGCTTGATCAACGGCGTACGCGATAAATCTAGGCCTTCGAAGGCGGGCAGGTCGAAGATCATGTAGGCCAATGGGAGTTGCGCGTCGCCTGAAAGCGTCCTCTGCAGCCCGTTGAAATCACTATGACCTTTGCTATCGAGCGCGATCAGTTCGCCGTCCAGTTGCGCCGAAGACAAACCTAGCCCTTCGATAGCCTGGACGACTTCAGGAAGCTTGTCGTTCCACGGCAAGCCATTGCGAGACCAGAGCTGGACAACCCCATTTGTGACCGTAGTGAGGATACGATAGCCGTCCCATTTGACCTCATGAATCCACTCATCTCCGGCAGGTGGATGCTCGTGCAGTTTCGCCAGTTGGGGTTGGAAGAACTCAGCTTTTGGCCGTGCCTTGACGACACCTTCCAAGCTAGCTGCCGATTTCGCGAGCGCTAAGCGTCCCACCGCCCTTGGCTTCGGCGCGGCCCTTTTCCGCGAAGTTGCCTTTTTAGCAGCGACCTTCGTGATCGGTGTCTTCGCCGCCTTGCGAGTGCTCGCCTTCATGGTTGCGTCCAGAAGATCGTTGGCTTCGATGTCACCCGCGAACGCGTCCTTGGCTTTGATGAGGAACCATGCCGGCTGCCGTTCTTTGCGGCCGCTGCGAACCAGGTGCCAACGACCTTTGAGGCGTTTTCCGAACAGCTCGAACTCAAGGTGGCCTTTTTGAAGCTGGGCCTCTGGATTGCCCTGTGTCGCCCATACCCCTTTGTCGAACTGATCCACGTGTCCCTTGCCGTAGCCTTCCTCAATGTCGCCTTCAAAATCGGCGTAGGCCACAGGATGGTCTTCCACCTCGACCGCGAGACGCTTAACCGCGGGATCATAACTGGGGCCTTTGGGCACGGCCCAACTTTTCAGGGTGTCGCCAACTTGGAGGCGAAAGTCAAAATGACGGCTACTGGCATGATGCAGCTGGACCACAAAGATCGCGCGGCTCGCTTTCCCTTTGGGACCATCGGGACTGGGTTCCGAGGTTCTGCTGAAATCGCGTTTGCGCTGGTAGTCGTGGAGACTCACGCGTTATCCGATGTTTCCACGGCGCGCGGCCTCATCGGGGTGCGTTCGACCACCGTTGGGGTCATAGGAAGCGTAGGGTTTGTTCGTCCGAGCGTAATGTTTTTTGACGCTCGCACGTAGCGATTGGCATAGGTCCAGATTTCACCGGTTTCTGTGATCAGCACGACCCAATACAGATCAGACTCCGGGCCGTAATCGAGCATCACGTGAGCAAACCCTTCGCCTTTAGGCGTATTCATCGGAATGGGCGGGTTGAGTTGAAGCATGGGTGGCCTCCGGCAACTGCCGCTAAAGTGCGACCGCGTCTGTGAAAGTACCGAGAACTTTAGGTCGGCCATCTCCGCCTTCAATCTCTCTAACGCTTCGCCGAATCGCCTATTTTCATTCCGAGGTAGATGCACAGACCAATACTCATTGCAGGCGGTGAGAAGGAGACCTGCCTTCACGTTTTGCTCTCTCGCATGCGACGTGGCTTTCATTTCATGTGGCTGATGATGACGCTGCACCCGTCGCTCGATCGGGTAACAGCGGAAAGGTGGAGATAAGCATGGCATCAACAAAAAGGGCTGCTTTAAAAACGGCGCGCCAGCAACGCCGAATCCAGAGTGCGACGGATGCAAAAGACGCAACCAAGAACAGTCGAAAGAAAGCCAAAAAGCCGGCACAAGCCGGTGCAAAAAATTATCCGACCAATCCATTACCCAAGAAGCATTTACGAAAGCCTGGCTTGGAAGCTGATCTTGTTCTAGCGCCGCAGTTTGAAGCCGCTGCTTATCATGGCAGCGGCAAACTGGACGGTCGCGTCGCCATTATCACCGGTGGCGACTCGGGTATTGGCCGCGCTGTTGCGGTGCTTTTCGCACGGGAGGGGGCAGACGTAGCCATTGTGTATTTGAATGAGCATAAGGACGCTCGAAAAACTAGGGATTACGTAGAAGCCGAAGGTCGCCGATGCTTATTGATAGATGGAGACGTGCGGGACTTCAGTTTTTGCAAGAAAGCCGTTGCGAAGACCATCAAGAAGCTCGGAAAACTATCGATCCTGATCAATAACGCAGCCTTTCAGGAGCATGCGGATCAATTGGAAGACATTACCGAACAGCACTTCGACCTAACCTTGAGAACAAATTTGTTCGGCTACTTCCACATGGCCAAGGCATCGCTTCCCCATCTTACAAGCGGTGATTGCATCATCAATACCGGTTCGGAGACGGGGTTATTCGGTAACGAAAATCTGCTCGATTACTCCATGACCAAAGGCGGCATCCACGCGTTCACCAAAGCGCTTGCGCGAAATCTCGTCGCTAAGGGCATCCGCGTCAATGCGGTGGCACCGGGACCCGTCTGGACGCCACTCAACCCCGCCGATCAATCATCCAAGAAAATAAAAGATTTCGGCAAATCGAGCCCCATGGGGCGTCCAGCACAGCCAGAGGAGATCGCGCCTGCTTATGTCTTCCTTGCCGCGCCTTCCTGCTCCAGTTACATATCCGGAGCCATACTTCCTGTGATGGGTGGCCCATCAAACTAAATGGGCTGGTCTCGAATTGGTAGCTCGACCTTACGTTCCGCTTACACGGAATGCGAGGCTGATTCGTGGCCCGACGGTGTCACGTTCCTTGGGTATGCCATGGTCATAGTGCAACTGGCTTGTCCACGACATCACAAGGAGGCTTCCCTCTTCCAGATCGAAGTTCAGGTGCCGACGAGACACTTTCTTTTGGCGGATAACCATTCGACGTGTGGCGCCCAGTGAAAGAATCGCAATGGGCTGACCGGCTCGGAGGAATTCGAGTTTGTCGTGATGCGAAGCCACACTGTCGTGCTGATTCCGATACAGATTCATACCGACACTGTTGAAAGGCGTGTGGAGATAGTGGCTTACTAAGCCGAAGGCCTCACGCAGTGGCGGGTCCACGTTGTCGCTCAGCGAAAAATGGGTATGAAGTCTTGGGACGTCGACTTCTCGGTCATACATTTGACGACGCTCGGCCTGCCATGCCATGTGTTCATGGAAATAAGCAAACCACTGAGCCGCCTTTTCCGATGATATGACGTTCGGGTAGTAACTGACTTCTCCCTCGTCACCGCTCAACAGGGGCGCGGAATCAGTGCAGAAGAGAGAGGGCTGAACCATGAATTTATTCTGCGCAATGTTCGTATCAAGATTTAAGAATGCAGCTGCGCGGCATCACAGCGTTAAACGGTGCGTCAGATACCATTGGTATACGGATTCGGGCACCAGAGGTTCGCTATCTATGCCAACCGCTTCGACCGCATCGAGTGCGTCGCGGAGGCTATCGGCATAGCTTGTATCTCGCACCAGTGCATGCTGATTTTGCAGTTGCCAGTCGATAATCTGGTACATGCGGTCGGACCATGCAAAGAGCAAATCGGTTCGCTCCAACAATCGGTCACGGATCCAGCCAAATAATGGTGAATACATGCGATGGCCGTAGCGTTCGGTCAGCCGCTCTGCGACCGTAGTAATGGAATCGCCAATACCGCGGAACCACTCCGTATGTCCGCCGGCCTGAGGATTTATGGTCAGTGGCGCTGGTGCGCGATGCTCAGGCCAACGCTCGATAAAGAGTCGCTCAAGACGACGCGCTTCCTTAATCCGGTCGGTTTCGATCAACAGGCTTTCGTTAAAGTCGAAGAATTTGTAGAACTTCGGATGTAGCGTATGAAACCGACTTATCGGATCATGGGAAAAGCCAACCTTGAGTAAATCTTCTCCTTTGCATCGAAGCACGTACACGAATGTGCGCCCCTGATGTGCTCGGCGGGGAAGGTTAAAAAAGTTTTCTTGCGCAGGCTCTGACTTCATCGCTTTCTATTCGCGCTAGCGGCCATCGGCGTGAAATCTGAATTCAGGCAACCGTCCTTACTCGGCGACGGGCATAAGGTCAGCCGTAAATAGTCGCCATCTCCTGTCGCCACCTTCCACGCAAAGGTAGTTATTTTCGCGCTTGATGGAGCTCTCCTCTTGCGCAAGCTTGCGGGCGAAAGCGAGCGCCTCCAGACGAGTGGCAAACTGCTTTTCATCGTCTCGTGGTATGGGAATCGTCCATCCATGCTTTGCATCGGCGTTTAATGGGATGTAAAAATTTCCAAAGGGCAACCCTCCTGTTAAATCTAAAGGCAGGGGAATTTCGACATATTCACGGTGCCGGATAAGGTGACTTTTTCAGAAGCTTCGCAAGGTGTGCAGCGTTGCTCGCCAAGGTCTTCGTAGCCTCCGCAACTTTCTTTGGCGTGCTCTTGAGGCCTTTGTATTCTTTCCTACCCATCGCTTCGCCCACCCAATAGGTGCTGCTTCCTCCGGGTATCGTAAATCCGACGTCAGCGAGCGCTTGGTAAATCTCGGCGGTAACATGATGAGCACCATCTTCATTACCGACCACGGCGACAATGCCGACCTTGCCGAAAGTCGGATAGCGACCCTGCTTGTCAATGTCATCGAGCACGGCATCCAAGCGCTCCATCACGCGTTTGCTCACGCTGGAGGGCTGGCCCATCCATATTGGCGTAGCCACAACGAAAATGTCCGCATCCATAATCTTTTTGAGCATCGCCGGCCACGTGTCACCGTTGCCTTCATCCTTGCTGACACCGGGTTTAATGTCGTGATCCACAACGCGGTCATACGAGCATTTGACACCATGTTCTTCCAGAGAGCTCAGCAACTGGTCCAATAGTTTTTGCGTGGACGATGTTTTAGGCCCTGCTTTCAGGGTGCAGTTCAAACCGTAAGCCTTTAGCGCCATCGTGATGCCTCCTAATCGTCAATGAAATCCAGACTGCTCCGCCGTTCGTGGAGCGGATGTCATTGAGACAAACTTTACGAGCTTGCGCCGTTCTGATGGTCTCGCCGATGGCACCGCGAGAAATGGCCTATTACGTTTGAGACATTGTCGCTAGGTGAAGCAAAATACCTGCGAGACTTTTTAGATCTTGTGCGTTGTGTTGGGCGACCCGTCGTAGGTTGGCAGCAGAGCCCCCTCGCAGATACGTTAGCCAAGCGGCAGGTGCTTCCGAGCCTGGCAGATCATCCTCTCTCACCACGCCCAACAGCTGCCGCTCAGCCGTGGCCAACTTGCAGTTGTCCCAAGCTCCTTTCCAGCGCCGGCGAACGGGATGAAGCAGATCCAGATGACCTAGACCTTGCAGGGGGTTTTGCAGTCGCGCGAGGCGATAACGGGTGGACAGCAGCGGCGCGTCATAGCTCTTGCCGTTGTAGCTCACCAGTACTGTGTCTTCGTTGAACCATTCGGCAAACACCCGCAGCATGGCGACTTCCGCCGCCATCGAAGTGATGGTGAGCTGCCTCAACCGAAATCGCCCATCGACCCAATCGGCCGCACCGATCATAAAGGCACGCGTACCCGTGCCACCGGCTAGGCCGGTGGTTTCCGTGTCGAAATGCAAAAGCCTGCCGTGATGAACGGGATCGATCCATCGAGCAAAGGTCGTGTCGATCCATGGGGGAGGTTGGAACCAATCCATGAACGCTTCGGTGTAGTGCAGACCCGGAGCGATTTCTTCTCCGGGCACCTCGCGGTCGCGCGATGCGCGCACCGCCGTTGGCCCTTGTTTGATCTGCGCATGTCGCTGGAGCAAGAGACGCACATTCACAGGCATCGTTGGCTTGGCTATCTTTGACGCCGAAGTCTGTCCCGCTTGTGCGCGGAGCAAGCGCAACTTGTCGACTGCGACACTCATAAGGCAACCAGTAAGGCCAAGACGCGCAGCGCTAGAGCCTTGGGTGTGGTCGCCGCATCTTCGTCTGCAGCCAGCACTGGGCCGACACAGCCCGGGCAGCCCACACGACAGTCGCAACGTTCGATGAGGGTGACCGATTGTGCAATCAAATCCTCGCGGCGTTCAAACAAGGGTTCGCTCTGGCCGATGCCACCGGGAAAGGCGTCGTAGAGATAGACCGTTGGTGTAAACGGCGCATCGGGAGCCAATGTGGTCGGCTGACCGTCTCCACCGCGAAGTTGCCCACGCCCGCTGATATCCGCGCTGACAAACCATGCGCCATCGCCGCTGCCCACGGATTTTTGCAGATCGCGCGCTTCCGCCATGACGGCCACCGTAGCAACTACATGCAGAGCGTAAGCCGCGCCCAAGAAACCATCGAGCGCCTGCTGACGATCTTCGAAGGCGGTGCCCAAGACGTTTTGGGCGAGCTGCCACCAGACGGCGGTCGTATGTAGTTCCTGATCAGGCAGATTAACCCGACCGTAGCCAATGTTTTCGTGCGAGTAGAAGCGAATTTTCTTGTAGCCTGGCACACGCCGCACCACGTGCACTTCACCGTGATGGGCTTGGCCACAGCCGGCAGAAGAAGTGTCAAAACAATCGAGTACCTTGAGCTTGGTGTAGTCGATCGCGTCGGTGTAGTAGTCCACTTGCGTGCGTGTGACGTACGCCTTGCGGCCCTCCCAATCCAGTCGTTCCACTTGGTAGGGAACGGACTGGATCATATGGATGGCACCTTCGTAGAGCGTGACGGGTACCGCAGTGAAATCGACTTCCGCGATGATGGTTTGCCGACCGTTCGTGCGATCAACAACGACGAAATTACCGTCGGACACCGAACGCAGGGACACCGCGATGGCGGGATAGCTGTCGGCGATCCATTCCCATCGGTCACTTTCGTGGTGGAGCACGCCTTCCTCGCCGAGGACTTCGAGCCAGGGTGTGGCCAACTCGTTGCCGAACAGCTCATCGCCCACGAAGGGCAACTCGAACGCGGCGCATCGGATGTGATCGAGCAGAATAAGCGGCTGATCGGGCAGGATGCGCGCATGTTCGGGTGAGGCACCTTGGAAAAACTCAGGGTGACGCACGAGGTATTGATCCAACGGATCAGAGCTGGCCACCAACACGCCTAACGCGGATTGCTGACGCCGACCCGCGCGTCCAAACCGCTGCCATGTAGCAGCCACCGAGCCGGGATACCCGTTGAGGACCACGACATCGAGGCTGCCAATGTCCACGCCCAGTTCCAGTGCTGAAGTGCTCACGATGCCGTCGATGGTGCCGGCACGCATCTCGCGTTCCGCGGCACGTCGTTCCTTGGGAAGGTAGCCGCCCCGGTAGGCGCGAATGCGCGCGGGTTTGCGTGGATCGTTGTCGAACACGTCTTTCAGATACTTGGTCAGCACTTCGACCATCGTGCGTGACTGGGCAAACACCAGCGTTTTCATCCCGGACTTGATGGCCAGCCGTGCAATGCGATTGGTTTGCGAACGCGCCGAAGCACGCAGGCCGAGATCCGGATTGACCACTGGCGGGTTCCATAGCAGCACATGCTTATCACCCGTGGGGGCTCCACTCTCAGTGATCGCGATGACTGCATCCTCAATCAGCGCTTCGGCGTGTTCCTTCGGGTTACCGATCGTGGCGGAGCACAAAATGAACTGCGGGGTGACTCCGTAGAATGCGCACACGCGTTTCAGCCGACGAATCACATTGGCCACATGCGAGCCGAATACGCCGCGATAGGTGTGCACTTCGTCGATCACGACATAGCGCAGGTTCTCGAAGAACTGCGCCCACTTGGTGTGATGCGGCAAGATCGCCTGATGCAGCATGTCCGGATTGCTCACCACAATGTCGCCATGCAGCCGGATGGCTTGGCGCGCGTCGCCCGGGGTATCGCCATCGAAGGTAAAGGCTTTGACACCCAGAGCGCCGGCTTGATTGAGTTCGAGCAACTCGGCGACCTGATCCTGAGCCAAGGCTTTCGTGGGAAACAGATACAGCGCCTTGGCGTGTTGGTTCATCGCGGCGGTGATGACGGGCAGGGTATAGCAGAGTGACTTGCCGGAGGCGGTGGGCGTGACCACGGCCACATGGGCGCCCGATTGGGTGGCTGCCCAGGCTTCCGCCTGATGGCTATACAGCTGCTCGATACCGCGCGAGCGCAGAGCTTGGGCGAGAGCTGGTGGCAGATCATCCGGCAGCGGCGCGAATGAACCCTCGCGCCCCGGCACCATGAATGCACCGGTGATCCTCGCCGCATACCGCTTCGAGAGGCGCTGAGCCAGTGTGCGGCCATCGCTGGGATGACGCAGCACCAGTTCGTCGGAAGCATAGCGGTCGGGTAGAGCGTTCATGGGAAGGCCTATTGGACGGTGGAAGGAGTTAATCCGGGAGCTATCTCATCCCGTGAGATCGCTCCGCGCGACGCTGGGACGAACCCGCACTCAAAGTCGGATGCGATCGGCGACGTAAGTCATTGATCCGCTTGGAGCGAATCAACGCGGCATTTTTCTATCTTCCATTTTCACCTATTTAGGTGAAACTATGCGAACCATGACCATCCAGATCACCAGTCGCCAATCGAACGTCCTGGCTTTCATCCGCGCACGAATCGAGCGGGATGGGCAGTCGCCCACACTGGAAGAAATCGGTGATGCGTTGGGGATTGGCAATGTCAGCGCGGTGCTCAAACACGTCCGGTCGCTGGAAGCGAAGGGCCGACTGACGGTCGAACCCAACCACGCTCGGAGCATTCGGCTGGTGCGCGAACCCGATCCAATGGATGCGGATACGTTGGAACTTCCTTTGATCGGCCGGATTGCGGCGGGCGAACCCATGTTTTCGGAAGCGCGGGTCGATCGCAGCCTGCGCGTGTCCCGTTCGCTGTTTCGTTTGCGACCGGACTACCTGGTGAAAGTGGTTGGCGATTCGATGCGTGGGGAGGGGATCCTGGATGGGGATCTGGTGGCGGTGCATGCCACGCCCGTGGCTCGCCATGGCCAAGTAGTTGCAGCACGCGTGGACGGCGACCGCTTCACGATCAAGCGTCTTCACTGGAAAGGCGATGTGATCCGATTGATGCCGAACAGTCCCGGCTTCAAACCCATCGATGTGGACCCCACGGAAGACTTTGCGATTGAAGGTCTATTTGCAGGCCTGTTGCGGGGCAGCTGATGAGCGCCGTGGTTCAACTTTCTTCGATGTTCGATGCACGTCAAGTTTGGCGTGGACGGGCAGCACCGGTTCCCACCGGCGATCAGCCGACGGGCTGGCATGCGTTGGACGCCGTGTTACCGACGGGCGGCTGGCCAGACGCGTCACTCTCGGAAATCCTGTTGCCGGTGGATGGCGTGGGCGAACTCCAACTGGTGCTGCCAACGCTGGCGCGTTTGACGAAGAACAAGCGCAGCGTGGTGATCGTGGCACCGCCCTACGTGCCCTGTGTAGCGGGCTGGCGCCAGCACGGCGTGGACATGCGCCGAGTGGAGATTGTGAATTCGGCGGAGAACGATGTGCTTTGGGCAACCGAGCAATGCCTGCGTTCGGGCAGTTGTTCGGCGGTGCTGGCGTGGCCGCATCGGGCGGACGATCGTGCGCTACGCCGACTTCAAGTGGCAGCGGATACCGGCAAGGCCCTGGCCTTTGTATTTCGCGACCGTCGCCATCTGTCCAATGCGTCACCCGCCGCCTTGCGGCTGGAACTGGAAGCGATGCCGCGTGCTCAGATCTGGGTGCGCAAATGTCGCGGTGCCAACGTGCCCAGCCAGCCCATTCCCCTCACGCGCCACGTGCATTGATGGCGGCCGGTGATGTGGGCGTGTCTCTTACTGCCGCATCTGGCGCTGGATGGGATCCTCCGACGCCGGCCCACCGACGGGCCGTTGGTGTTGGTGGATGGGCCGATTAATGCGCGCACGATCGTTGCCGCCAATGCATCGGCCCGAGCGGCGGGCTTGCGAGTCGGCCAACGACTGACCGCCGCGCAGGCACTGTTGGCTCAATTTGATGCGGTGCCTTACGACAGGGACGGCGTCGACAAGTGGCATCGGTTTCTCGCCGCTGTCGCCTACCGTTACAGCTCCGAGGTTTGCTTGCTACCCCATGCCATCGTGCTGGAGGTAAGCAAAAGCATGGGGTTGTTTGGCCCCTGGCCCAAACTCGAATCGCTCCTGCGTTCAGACCTCACGGATCTGGGTTTTCGGCACCGCATCGCCGCCGCACCGACAGCGCACGCGGCCTACGTATTGGCGGGCGTAAGTGATGGACAGGCGGTGCTGACTTCCGACGTACTACGACGTGCGCTTCGCCAGGTACCCGTCCAGAAAAGTCGTCTTCCCGCTGCCGCCGCCAGCCTGCCGGGGATGGGCGTGCGAACCCTCGGCCAACTCATGGCACTCCCGCGCGATGGTTTGCGTCGACGCTTCGGTGCCGAACTGTTGGCGACGCTGGATCGACTGACCGGTGACATCCCGTCGGGACTGGAAAGCTTTCGACCGCCGGATGTGTTCGATCTACGCATTGAGCTACTTCACGAAGTAGAAAATCAATCCATGCTGGTCTTTCCCGTGCGTCGCATGACGGGTGATCTGGCGGCGTATTTGGCCGGTCGTGATGGCGGTGTCCAACGGTTCCTGCTGCGGCTTGAACATCGCGATGGCTGCCATACGGATGTTTCCGTGGGCCTGCTCGCCGCCGAGCGCGATGCCGGCATGCTGTTTGAGTTTGCCCGTGGCCGATTGGAGCACGTGGCGCTACCGGGACCCGTGATCGCACTGCGTTTGATCGCGCGTGATCTGCCGGCTTTTGTGCCAGTCGGTCGGGACCTTTTCGATGAGCGGCCCGCGAACGCGTTGCCCATCGAGCAGTTACGGGAACGGTTGCGTGCACGCCTAGGGGATTCGGCCGTCTATCGCCTGGGAAGCACAACCGACCCACGACCGGAACGGGCGCAACAGGTCGCTGCTACCGCCAACGTGGCCGTTGAAGCCCATCCACGCCCTACGTGGTTGCTGGATCGTCCGATTCCGCTGCGCGGGATGGCGCCGCTGATTTTGTCGGGACCCGAGCGGCTCGAAACGGGCTGGTGGGACGACGGCGAGGTCTGTCGGGATTACTACGTCGTTGAGACCACGCAGGGTCAGCATGCCTGGGCGTTTTGCCCGCCGGGCGAGCAAGCCGGGTGGATGATTCACGGCTGGTTTGCGTGAGCGCGTATGCGGAACTGCACTGCCTATCCGACTTTTCGTTCGGACGTGGCGCGTCGAGTGCGCGCGAATTGTTTGAGCGTGCCAAGGCGTGTGGCTATAGCGGGCTGGCCATCACCGACGAGTGTTCGCTGGCGGGCATCGTGCGTGCGCTCGAGGCATCACGCGACACCGGGATGCCACTCATCGTCGGCAGCGAAATCCAGTTGGTCGATGGCCCCACGATCGTCGTGTTGTGCGAGACCAAGCAGGGCTATACCTCGCTGTGTCAGCTCATCACCACGGGACGGCGTGCCTCTGAAAAAGGTACGTATCGATTGCGTTGCGCGGATCTCGACAACGGGCTGCCTGGCACGTTGGTCTTGTGGGTGCCCGATCCCGAGCTGGCGGTGGAGCAGGGGCGTTGGGTGCGCGATCGATTTGGCGATCGCGCATGGATGGCGGTTGAACTTCATCACGGTCCCGATGACGCCAAGCGGCTGCGCGAGCTCGAACGCCTCAGTCATGTGCTGAACCTTCCGATGGTGGCAACGGGCGATGTTCACATGCACATCCGCAAGCGTTTGGCGTTACAGCACACCCTCACGGCGATCCGCCATCGCTTGCCGATCGCCGAAGCGGGCGCAGTGCTGGCGCGCAACGGCGAGCGACACCTGCGCGCGCTACCCAAGCTGGCGTCAATCTACCCCGAAGCGCTGTTGGCCGAGAGTGCGGTGATCGCCGCGCGCTGCACATTTACGCTCGCCGAGCTGCAATACCGCTACCCCGCCGAGCTGGTTCCTGAGGGGCACACGGGCATCAGTTGGTTGCGTCAGTTAACCGAGGTGGGCACGCACTGGCGATGGCCTGAGGGTCCGACCGAAAAAGTCCGTCTTCAGATTGAACACGAGCTCGCCCTTATCGAGGACCTTCGCTACGAATCGTATTTCCTGACCGTTCAAGACATCGTGCGGTTTGCACGAAGCGTTGGCATCCTGTGTCAGGGCAGGGGATCGGCCGCCAACTCCGTGATCTGCTTTGTGCTGGGCGTGACGGAAGTGGATCCAGCACGCATGAACCTGTTGGTCGAACGCTTCATCAGCAAAGAGCGCAACGAACCCCCGGACATCGATATCGACTTCGAGCACGAACGGCGCGAAGAAGTCATTCAATACATCTATGCGAAATATGGCCGGGACCGGGCGGCGCTGGCCGCCACCGTCATTTGTTATCGGGGCAAGAGTGCAGTGCGCGATGTGGCCAAGACCTTGGGGCTGCCGCTGGATCAGGTGGACCAGCTCAGTCGCGTGTTTGCGTGGTGGGATGGCCACGCGGATATCGCCGACCTACTTCGTGAGCGCGGCTTTGATCCTGAGAGTGCCGTGATGCGTCGGGTCCTTCGGCTCACCGGCGAGCTGCTGAACAAGCCGCGGCATCTGTCACAGCATGTGGGTGGGTTTGTGATCGCCGATGCACCGTTGAGCGAATTGGTGCCCGTGGAAAACGCGGCGATGCCCGACCGCACGATCATTCAGTGGGATAAGGATGATCTGGACACCATGAAGCTGCTTAAGGTCGATTGCCTCGCGTTGGGCATGCTGACCTGCGTGCGTAAATGTCTGGACCTGCTGCGCCAGCATCGAGGGCAGGACTACACCATGGCTACCCTGCCATCGGAAGATCCTCAGACCTACGCGATGATCCAGCGCGCCGACACGCTGGGCGTCTTTCAGATCGAGAGCCGGGCGCAGATGTCGATGCTGCCGCGGCATCGACCCGAGAACTTCTACGATCTGGTGATTCAAGTGGCCATTGTGCGGCCCGGCCCCATTCAAGGCGACATGGTGCATCCGTATCTGCGGCGGCGGCGCGGCGAAGAGCCAGTGACGTATCCCTCCGACGACCTCAAAGAAGTTTTTGAGCGCACCTTGGGCGTGCCGCTGTTTCAGGAGCAGGTGATGAAGCTGGCCATCGTGGCAGCCGGCTACACGCCCGGTGAAGCCGATCAACTGCGACGTGCCATGGCCGCGTGGAAGCGTCACGGCGGGATGGAAAAGCATCGCGAGCGCATCATGACCGGCATGGTCGAACGGGGGTATACCGTCGAGTTTGCGGCGCAGCTCTTCGAGCAGATCAAGGGCTTCGGTTCCTATGGCTTTCCTGAGTCACACTCGGCCAGTTTTGCGGGCATCGTCTACGCCTCGTGCTGGCTCAAGTCAAACGAGCCAGCCGCCTTTGCCTGCGCACTGTTGAACAGCCAGCCCATGGGCTTTTACTCGGCCAGTCAGATCGTCCAGGATGCCCAGCGGCATCGCATTCGTGTCCATCCGGTGGATGTGCGTTACAGCCACTGGGATTGCACGCTGGAAAGCGATCCGCGACAGGCCGATGGCTCGCCGCTGATTCGATTGGGCTTTCGGCAAGTGCGGGGCTTTCGCGAAGACGTCGCGCGGCGCATTGAAGCGGCTCGGCAAGAGCAGGCCTTTGATGACATTCCCGACCTGTGCGCGCGTGCTCAGTTGGACAAGCCTCATCAGGAGCGGTTGGCCGATGCGTCGGCGCTGCGCGGGTTAGCCGGTCATCGCCATCGTGCGCGATGGGCGACCGCCGGGGTGGAGGCGCAGTTGCCGCTGTTTGGCAACGCCAGTCCCGAGGAGCGGGCGATCGTATTGCCTGCGCCCACTCGAGCAGAAAACACTCTGGCGGACTATGCCCGTACCGGACTGAGCTTGGGGCCACACCCGCTTCGCCAGATCCGAGCACGATTGAAGGCGGCACGTTGCACCGACTCGAAGACGCTGCGCACGCGTCCGGATAAAAGCCACGTGCGCATCGCAGGCATGGTGACCATGCGCCAACGGCCACAAACGGCCAGCGGAATTACCTTCGTGACCATCGAGGATGAGCACGGCATGGTCAACGTTGTGGTGTGGCGGAAGATTGCCGAACGGCAGCGGCGCGTTTTGCTGGAATCCCAACTGTTGGCCATCGATGGACAGTGGGAAGTTCAGGATGGCGTGTGCCACTTGATCGCCCATCACTTGCGCGATCTGACCCATTGGCTCGGATCGCTCGATGCGCGATCGAGAGATTTTCATTAGGGATGAGCTGTTACCAAAGCTGTATTGCTGATCGTTTTGCGTTTTGGCTATTTGCCCGATGCTTGATCGTCTGCGCCCGACACGATGAGATCGAGTTCACGTTTGCGCAGTAAGCCCGATGATTCGCCGCGCTTAATGGAACAGTTTTTTGCGTGGAAGTTCACGTCGGCGCGACTGGCGCGTCCCTATAACATCCCCGCCGCAAAGGTGCGGCATTATTCAGGACCGACCATGGACAAGAATAGAACTGAAGGCGCCAAGCACGAAGTGAAAGGTGCCATAAAAGAAGGGATTGGCAAGGTAACCGGTAACAAGAGCAAAGAAGTTGCTGGCAATGCGGAGAAGAATGCCGGCAAAGTCCAGCACGCCGTAGGTAAGGCCGCTGACAAGGCTCGCGAGGACGCGAAAAGGCATTGAGTAAATTTAAGTACGTCAACAAAAAGGCCGGTTAGATCAACCGGCCTTTTCGTTTTCAGCACTGGCTGTTTGGGACTTATCGCAAGTGACGCTCTGGGTATTTCCGTAAGTGATAGACGCGGTGGATTTGTCCCGCACCCAGCCACCCACCAATCGCAGAGGACAGCAGAGCAAGGAAGCCGCTCAGAAAGGCGATCCACAAGGTCAGCGACAAGTAATGGGCGGCCTTGTCAGCTGCCATTTTCGATTCCGACCGCGCTGAATCGATCTGCGGTGTGAGCTTCTGCAGCGCCGCTCCCGACGTCTCCGTGCTGGTGCCCGTGTCTGCTGCCAAAAGCGCAGCGGCGACATCGTCTTGACCAGCTAGAAGTGCAGCAACAATCGGCGCTGAATTTCCGCGTTCGCGACCCGTTAGTTGGTATGAGATGTTGGCGTCCAGAACGCCGACTGCAGGAGTCATTGCGTGGGCGGAGCCACCATGCATGTCAGCTTCTGGGCCGCCCATAGTGCTGTTATGGCCCGCCATGGCATGGCCAAGACCTAACGCGAGCCAGACGGCCGTAGCGGTGACCGACAGTCCCCATACTGTGACGCCATGAAGTGTGCCGCTGGTGTCGTCATTGCGACCATCAAACCACGCGGCGAACATACCGCCCAAGAACAACGCGCCCGCCCACGTAACGATCATCCATATTGCCGTACCGATACCGATGCCCTTGGCGCTACCCGCTGCGTTCCAGGCGTTAAAGCTGGCAAATCCTAAAGCCAAGCCTGCAACATAGAGCAGAACTGCGACGGCCGTTGCCACCAACCAGCCCGCGACGACGGCCCGAAACCTCATGACGGGGTGCTTGATGACAACCTCATTGTGCAAATGATCAGGCGTGTAAGACATGATGTTCTCCGTTGAGCTGATTGTCCGCGGCAGGTATCGCGTTATTGAGGTAAGACAGCGTGGCGCTCACGCGCAGCCCCTCAACAGCGCAAACAAAATCAGCAGCGGAATAGGCACACCCATCAGCCAAAGCAAGACATATCCAATGCCACCTTTTTCCTTCGATGAAGGCGGCGGTGTCCGCGAATGTTCTTGATTCATGATTTCTCCCTCTCGTATGGTAGGAACCGCCCCGCGTCTTCGCTCCCATGTGGATGGCGGTAAAGTCAGGGTGTTCCCGGAGAAGTCGAAGCGGTGTGATGCAAAGGAGAGGGCGGATTCACGCGGACGGATGCAACGCGTGATGCATTGCAACTAATAAACGCGAAGCAAGGTCATGTGGCGTCGAATAGATTAACTGCCGCTACCGATGGCCGATTTGACCGCCAAGGAGAGGTCAACCCGGTTATAGGGCTTGCGCAAAATCTGCAGCCCCTCGTCAATCCCATCGGTTTGGAACCGTTGCGCGGTGTAGCCTGACGTGAGCAGCACGGAAATATTTTTGTGATTGGCCTTGATCGCACGCGCCAGATCAATGCCGCCAATGTCACCAGGCATGATGACGTCGGTAAACACCAGATCGATCGGCGCACCCGAGTCAATCACGGTCAAGGCGCTTCGTCCGCGGTTGGCCTCGAAGACCATATAGCCCAACTCGCGCAGCATGTTGCTTGCGATCTCGCGAACATCGTCATCGTCCTCCACGACGAGGATTGTGCCTTGGCCTTTTACTTCATCACTGGCCGGATCGGCTTTATTGGGGCTCAGAGGAGCCTCAGTGCGTGGCAAATAAATGGAGACCGAGGTGCCTTCATCCACCACGCTATCGATCGACACAAAGCCGCCGGATTGCTTGGCGAAACCATATACCTGGCTCAGACCCAGCCCCGTGCCTTTTCCCACTTCCTTTGTCGTAAAGAACGGTTCGAAAACTTTGGCGACGACGTCCTGCGGCATGCCCGAACCCGTATCCGAGACGGTGACGACGACGTAGTCGCCTGCCGTGGCATTGTTGGGTGAGGTGGACTTGGAACCAATGGTCCGAAAGTGCGTAGAAATCTTGAGCGTGCCGCCCTGGGGCATCGCATCACGGGCGTTGATGGCCAAGTTGAGTACCGCGGTTTCCAGCTGGTGTGGATCGGTGCGCCCGTAAAACAAGTCATCGGGATCGGTGATGGTCACGGCTATCGTTTCCCCGATCGCACGATCCAGCAAGTTTTCGAACGAGCGAAGGAGGGCACCAATGTCGACCGATTCAACGCGCAGATCCTGGCGGCGGGCGAAGGCAAGCAATTGTTGATTGAGCTTGGCGCCGCGCTCCACGCCATGCCGCGCCGTGCTCAGATACCGTGAGATTTTGGCGTCGTTTCCTGCTCGACTTTCCAAAAGATCTAGACTTCCCGCGATGACCATCAAAAGATTGTTGAAATCGTGTGCGACGCCGCCGGTCAACTGGCCGATCGCCTCCATCTTCTGCGCTTGGCGAAGTTGCTCGTCGATCAGCCGGCGATCGGTGATATCGGACACCACACCAGCGATTCGAATGGGCTGGCCGTCTCTGTAGTACGTCAGCCCACGAATCTGTACCCACCGAAGCGCACGATCGTTGTAGCGCCGAATACGTTTTTCCAGATCGACGGTGCCGTTGACCGGTGCCGCGGCAAAGGCTTCCGCGACAGCCTGGCGATCGTCGTCGACAAACAGATCACCACTGGTTTGGATCGTCCAATGGTCCAGATCAGCATGGCCGAAGATCTGGTCAAAACGAGCGGAACGCGTGGTCTTTCCGGTCAACAAATCCATGTCCCAGTTGCCCATATCGGCCGCATCCAGAGCGAGTTGCAACTTGTCTTCCGTTCGACGACGTTCTCGAATCTCAGTGGCTAGCTGCTCATTGGCTACGGCCAGTTCATCGGTGCGCTTACGGCTGCGGGTTAGGTCCGTGATGACGCCGCAAAGAAGGTAAGGCATGTCCTCAGCGACGGGGAGGTCGGCGACGGACATATTCACGGGCACGTTCTCGCCCTGGGCTGCAATCAAAGAAAACTCTGCCGAACGTCGAGAGTTGAGGCCTTGTGTCAACAGTTGATCAAAGGCGGCTCGATCGTTGGGAATGACGAATTCCTGAAGGTGCCGTCCAACAAGCGTTTCACGAGGTATGCCCGTCAGAGCAGACAGACGCTGGTTGCAATAAAGAATGGCTCCATCCGCGCCGAGCGTGACAGCACATTCCTGCATCTGCTCGATCAATAATCGATAGGGGCGATCGGCATTTTCCAGTGTATAGATTTGCTGGCCACTGGGGCCGCCGACCACAACCGCATCAACGTCGCCATTGCGAATGGCGTCCAGCGTTTCGTCGGCCTCACGAAGACGACTTTCAAGATCGGCAATCCGCATAAGGGCCGATACCAGTTCCGCATGGGTATCGCTTTCACTCATGTCAGACGGTTTTTCGCGGCGCCAACGGGGCAAGGTTTAGACCGGCAAGCACACGCTCCTTATCTGACAGATCACCAATGATTCGGCGCAGCGGTTCAGGCAGGATCTTGACCAAGGTGGGTGTTGCAATAATCTGAAGATCCCTGGTTGCTTCCGGGTTTTCGTAGACGTCGATGATTTCCAAGTCGTACTGACCCTCCAGATTTTCCTTACAGATTTTCTGCATGTTTTCGATTGCGTGCGTCGATCGCGGCGTCGACCCTGTGATGAAGAGGCGCAGCTTGTAACGCGTGGATTCCGTTGATGTCTCACTTTTTCCACTTGTCATAGTGTGACCACCCTTGGGCGGATATCGAGACCTACCAACACACGTTCGGTATTCGACAGATCACCGATGACACGCTTAAGCGGAGGCGGAAGCGTTCTGACCAATGTTGGCAAAGCAACGATTTGATCGCCGGCCGCGAGTTGTGGTGTGATGGTCAAGTCGATCACCTCGATGGAATAGCGCCCAGAAAGATGGTCCTCGCAAATGGCTTTCAAGTTGGCGATGGCAGCCAGTGATTTTGGCGTTTGGCCTGCAACGTAGAGACGAAGGTTGTAAGCGCCTGACTCAGGGCTGCCAACATCAATAGACGACTCTAAATTTTTATTAGTCATGATGGTGACCTCGCGCAACGGCCATTTCCGATCGATTTGAACCCAGCATCGCCTCTCTGGCCTCTTCTTGACTTATGATCGTCTCCACTTCGTCTTCTTCGCGTGCAAGATCGGCCTGCAATTCGGCGATGCGACGTTTAGCCGCCTCACGCTTTCGCGTGAGTTCGCGGCGGAGTTTCTCGGTATTTTGCTGGCGTGCCATGCCGGATTCGCGCTCCTTGGCTTCCTGCGCAAGCCGGGCTGTCCCGGTGAGCACACCGTCAGGTCCAACGTAGGCCTCCATGAAGTGAATACCCGCTTTTGAAAGCCGGTATTCGCGCAGCTGTTTCGAATGGTTCATGCCGCGAGATTTGAGGATGTAGAGAACACGATTGCGTTCGCCGTTGGCCTCCATATCGGCGAGCGAAATCCATGTGTCCATCAACGACGATACGCTGCGCTCGCTCTCGCTCATCTGATCACCGACGGACGAGAGACTGGTGAATACCGCGGTGATTCCCCGTGCTTTGCAGATATCAGCCAGTCGCACCAACGTTGCGTGAATTTCCAACGAAGGGCCCCGGAATGCAGAAATCGGGTCGACAACGATAACCTGCGGATCGAATCGTTCGATGTCCCGATTCATGCGTGCCAAGTGCATCTCAAACCCATAGAGGCTCGGCCGTGCGGCTTCGAAGCGAAGCAGTCCTGCGTCGAGATGGTCCTTTAGATCGATGCCGACCGAGCTCATGTTCCGCACGATCTGATCCGGCGATTCCTCAAATGCAAAATAAAGGCAGCGTTCGCCGCGCTTGCAGGCTGCTTCGACGAAGGCGGCCCCAAAAGTCGACTTGCCCGTTCCAGCCAAGCCCGAAATCAGAATACTTGATCCCCGGAAGTAGCCATTTATCCCGAGCATCGCATCCAGATCGGCCACACCGGTGGAAACGGCTTCGCGCGAAATCTTGTGCTTCAGGCCAGCCGAGGTGATCGGAAGAACGCTGACCCCTTCATCGTCAATGAGAAACGGATACTCGTTTGTGCCATGGGCAGAACCGCGATATTTGACGACCCGTAGGCGGCGTGTGGTGATTTGGTCCTCTACCCGGTTATCGAGCAGGATGACACAGTCCGACACATATTCTTCGATGCCAAAGCGGGTTAGCTGGCCCTCGCCACGTTCCGCGGTAATGATCGCCGTGACGCCCTTGTCTTTGAGCCAGCCAAATAGACGCCGCAGCTCGGCGCGTAAAAGCGCTGAATCGGTCAGTCCAGAGAAGAGTGCCTCGATCGTGTCGAGTACAACACGCTTCGCGCCTATCGAGTCGATAGCGAAACCAAGCCGAACAAATAGTCCCTCTAGGTCGTATTCACCGCTTTCCTCAATCTCCGAACGCTCGATGTGAACGTGGTCCAGAACGAGCTTCTTTTCCTGGATTAAATCGGCGACACGAAAACCCAGCGAGGCGACATTGTCCTCGAGATCCTTAGGGCGTTCTTCGAAACTCAGGAAGACGCCAGGTTCGTTATAGGAGATGGCTCCATTGACGAGGAAGGTCATGGAGAAAAGCGTTTTTCCGCAGCCAGCCGCACCGCACAGTAACGATGGCCGTCCCGTCGGCAGGCCGCCAAAAGTAAGGTCGTCAAGACCTTTGATACCGGTAAGGGTTTTAGGGAGCTGGCTGTTTACCTGCTCGACCATGTCAACTTCTTTGTCTGCACGTGCTACCCCGTCGAGAAAATTGGCGCCTAACGGCCATTGAAAAATCGTTAAGGACTTTATTCACGCTCGCGTCGTCCTTAAGTGAAATGACCGCATATTGAGTAGGACACATAGCCAACGCATCTCTTAGCTGTAAACCTACGCCCTATCTCGGTATCCCAGATGCGCCCGCAAGCCAACAAAGAGCGACGGTCTTTTCATCGCTTGTCCAGTGGCGAATCCACAGCATTAGCTTCCCCAGGTAACGAACATGACGACAGCCGCCGCTGCCATCACCGCCGTTGCTATCCAGCCCCAGGCCTTCAACGACGTATTCAAAGTGAACTTACCCATGACTTTGGCATTGGTGCTCATTCGCATGATCATGACCATCGACGGCACCGCGGCCACGCCATTAATAACGGCGCTCCAATACAACGCTTTGATTGGATCAATGGGCGTGAAGTTAAGCGCGATGCCGGCGATACTGGCGAATACCAATACGCCATAAAACAGCTTTGCCTGTCGCGGCTTTTGTTCCAGACCATAGGGTTCGCCCATTGCCCCAGCGACGGCGAAAGCCGTTGAACCTGCAAGAATGGGGACGGCCAGCAGCCCCGTGCCAACGATACCGGCGGCGAACAGGAAAAAAGCGAACCGTCCGGCGATGGGGCGCAAAGCTTCTGCTGCCTCTGAAGATGAATTGATGTCGGTTTTGCCGTGTGCATGAAGGACCACGGCAGCCGTGAGAATGATGAAGCCAGCGACGACGTTGGAAAACACCATGCCAATCGATGTATCGATACCGATGCGCTTAATGGCCTCCAGACCTTGTGCCGGCGCGCGTTTGAGTGGCTTGCGATCGTTACTCGATCGAATCTCTTCGACTTCTTGGGCCGCCTGCCAAAAGAAAAGATAGGGGCTGATGGTTGTGCCGAGAACCGCGACGATGGCCACAGCATACTTTGCGTCAAATTTTGCCTTTGGCATCGCGATGCCCTTGACCACTTCGACCCACGGCACGTGGACGATGAACACTGTGGCGACGTACGCAAACAGGCTGAGAGTCAATACTTTCAAAATCGGCGAATAGCGCGAGAAGGGAATCCATATCTGAAGGACAAGCGAGGCAATCGCGAAGCCAGCGGCGTAAAGCACCGCGGAGCCTCCGACGAGCAATTTAAGCGCTGCTCCCATCGCACCGATGTCGGCTGCCAAATTGATAATATTGGCCACCACCACAGACAGAATCAGCGCATAGACCACGCCGCGCGGATAATGTTGACGCATGTTTGAGCCGATACCTTTGCCCGTCGCGCAGCCGATACGCGCACTGATCGCCTGGATAGCGATCATCAAGGGCATGGCGAGAAAGAGGCTCCAAATGGTGGCGTATCCGTACGCGGCGCCCACTTGCGAGTAGGTTGCGATACCGCTCGGATCGTCGTCCGCCGCGCCTGTGATAAGGCCCGCTCCCAGTTTGCCCCACAACGATTTCTTTGTGTCGATCATAGTGTTCTCTTTCAAGCTAGTTTCCCTTTCTGGCGCTCACCACGATTGATTCGTGCAACCCCGGCGCTAACTCAGGAATTCTGTACTGCGAGCATGTGAATGCAACGTACCCATTCTTTCGAGTTGCAGTGCCTTCGGTGAAAACGTTGGGCGAATTCTCAAAGGGCATCCTCCGTCGTTCACGATCCTCAACGCGTCCCTGAAGGCGGTGCTGTGGTCTTCCACCAGATGTGTGATTTTGGGTTCAACGTGACCCTAGTGCACCGATGTCTTGCCAGTCTCCTTGTCAGAGAGGCATTCGCCGCGCTGGTATTGGAGAATTGCAGCGCCACGGTTTGTCGCGTGTCGCCGTCGGTATGCTCGGTCTCCGCTAAACCGAAGGGGCTGTCTGAAGCAAGTGCACGTGCTCAACCATGACGACCGACCACGACACAGCTCTCACAAAGTCTTCACAGGAAAATCCAGTTAAATTCACGTCCATCTTTCGTCTCTACTTCCATGAACCCATACCGCCGGGCTAGCACCACAGCCGTTCCCGCCTGCGCGCAGCCCGTCGGCGATCAGAGTGATCGTGCCGTCGATGTTGGCCATTCGTTGGTCTTCTCTCCAGCCCGGGACGTCCGTCGGTGATGGACGAAGCAACCGAACTTTTCGACCTCGAACTCAGACTGCTACTGGACGCGGTCTATCTCCGATATCACTACGACTTTCGTGGCTATGCGCTGAGCTCCCTCAGGCGCCGGGTGCATCAAGCGATGACCCGGTTCGAGTGCGCGCGAGTCAGTGATCTGCAGCACCGTATCATCCACGAGCCGGCTTTCTTCGCCGAGGCCATCCAGTACTTCACGGTGCAGGTCTCGGAGATGTTCCGTGACCCAGCGTATTTCCGTGCCCTCAGAGAAGAGGTCGTGCCGGTGCTGATCACGTACCCGTCCATCAAGATATGGGTAGCCGGGTGCAGCAGCGGGGAAGAGGTGTGGTCTTTGGCCATCCTTCTCGCCGAGGAGGGTCTGCTCGAGCGATCGATGATTTATGCCACCGACATCAATCCCGAAGCATTGGCCAAGGCAGAGCGCGGGACTTACCAGGCGGAACGCGTGGCGCAGTTCAGCCGTAACTATCTTGCAGCCGGCGGGCGCGGGTCCCTGTCTGACTACTACACGTCCGCATACGGCAATGCGAAGTTCGACCAGCGGCTGACCAAGCAGGTGGTCTTTGCCGATCACAGCTTGGCCACCGACTCCGTGTTCTCCGAAGTGCACCTAATCTCGTGCCGGAATGTGCTCATCTACTTCAATCGCGCCCTGCAGGATCGTGCTGTAGGCCTTTTTTGCGATGCACTGATCCGGAAGGGGTTTCTCGGACTGGGCAGCAAGGAATCCCTCCAGTTCGGTGCGCATGCAGAGATGTTTGAGCCACTCGCTTCCATGCAGCGCATCTACCGGAGAAAGGTGTTGTGATGACCGGCAACGACCTTTCCCACCAGTTCCGGGCTGTGGTGATCGGGGCGTCGGCCGGCGGCATCCAGGCGCTGCGCGTCCTGCTTGAAAGCCTGCCCAAAGGATTCAAGCCATCGGTGTTCGTCGTCCAGCACATCCGCCCCGACTGCCCTAGCATGCTACCCGAGCTCTTCGGCAACGTTTGCGTGCTGCCAGTCCTCGAAGCCGAGGACAAGCAGCCTATAAGGCCCGGTACGGTGATCTTTGCGCCGCCCGACTATCATCTACTAGTCGAAAGCAGGGAGACGCTCGCACTGTCGATAGATGAGCCGGTGAAGTTCTCCCGACCTTCGATCGATGTGTTGTTCGAATCGGCGGCAGCCGTGTTTGAACGGGAATTGCTGGCCATCCTGCTCACGGGTGCCAGTGCCGATGGCAGCAGAGGCATGGCGCTGGTCAGGCAATTGGGCGGGAAAGCGTGGGTGCAGTGCCCCTCGGAGGCTATTGCATCCACGATGCCCGAATCGGCCCTGGCATTGGCCGGTGCCGACGCTATCCTTCGATTGCAAGAGATGTGTGACAGGCTTCAGGGGAGTCTCAAGTGAGTTTCATCAACGACGCACCGGTCACTGCACCGCAATCACCGCGCATGACCCACATCCTCATCGTGGATGATGTCCCGCAGAACCTCACGGCGATGGAGGCGCTTCTGGCTCGGGACGAGGTCACTATCCTCAAGGCTTCGTCAGGTGCCGAAGCGCTCGAGCTGTTGCTCCGGTTCGACGTGGCCCTGGCGCTTCTCGATGTCCAGATGCCGGAGATGGACGGATTTATCCTTGCCGAGTTCATCCGGGGCTCGTCACGCACGCGGCATGTGCCCATCATTTTCCTAACCGCCTCGCCCAGCGATCCCGCGCGCTCCTTCAAGGGGTACGACACGGGTGCGGTGGACTTTCTCCACAAACCCATCGAGCCCCGGGTCATCGTCGGCAAGGTCGGAGTCTTCATCCAGCTCTATCAGCAACGCCTTGAACTGGAGAAGCGAAACGAGCAGCTCGAGCGCTCGCTCGGACTTAACGAAACCATGATGGCCGTGCTTACCCATGATCTTCGGACGCCACTGTCGGCCATCCGCCTTTGTGCTGATCGGCTTCTAGAGGAAACCGCCAACACGACGTTGGTTCGGACAGCGTCCTTCGTCAGAGTGAGTGCCGATCGTATGGCGCGCATGATTGAGCAAATGCTTGACTTCTCACGCATCCGCTCATTGATTCTGACCTTGGATCAGCAATCCGGAGACCTTGGGCTGATCTGTGAGGAAGTGGTCGCCGAGGTGCACCGCGTACACCCTGATCGCGTCATTAACCTGTCGACCGATGGGAACTTGCAGGGCAGCTTTGACGAGGTGCGAATGGGGCAGGTTGTCGCCAATCTGCTCGGTAACGCCGTACAGTATGGGGAAGGTACGGAAATTTCGGTCAACCTCAATGGGACTCGAGCGGACATGCTCGTCTTTTCCGTGCAAAACGCCGGCCGCATCGCGGACGCACTCCTTCCCCGGCTGTTTGAACCTTTTAAAGGCGCGTTCAATCCCAGCGACGGGCTTGGTCTGGGTCTTTACATTGTCGATCAGTTTGTCCGCGCGCACGGGGGTTCTGTGCACGCCGAAAACGTTGAATCCGGCGTCCGGTTCGAGGTCCGTTTACCTCGCGGCACGTCTCAGCAACCCAATTGGGAGAGCTTGTGAGCACCATGTCCAGCAACCCCACGAATCGCGCACGCGCCGATGCGCGTACTTTCATTCCACTGGCTATCGTTGTCGCTTTTTTTGTTTGCAGCGCGCTTGTTGCGTGGTCCAACATCCGCACTATTCGCAATGACAACGTACTGGTCATCCGATCCCAGGAAACCGTCGGAGCGCTTGGGGACATTCTCTCAAGCGTTCAAGATGCCGAAACAGGACAGCGCGGCTTTTTGCTTACGGGTAATGACCGATACCTCGAACCGTACCGGAGTGCGCTCGGCATCATTCCGGCTCGCATGGATGCCTTGCGAACGACCATGGCGGGCGACGCGGGTCAGTTGAGCCGGCTAAAAGAGTTCGCTGTGCGCGTTCAAGACAAACTCGACGAACTTCATGAGACCATCACACTACGGCGTACCCAAGGGTTGGAAGCGGCACTTGCGGTAGTCAACACTGATCGGGGCAAGGCTGCCATGGACGACATTCGTTCACGGCTTGCTTTCATGCGGACCGTGGAGTTTGACCAGCGAGCGAAGCGTCTCGCGGAAATGGAAGCGGCTTACGGCAATGCGCTGACCTCTGGGGTTGCGAGCGCGCTTCTCGGCATCGCACTGACGCTGTTTGTCGCCATCCTCATTCGGCGCAATACAGCTGCCCGGGAGCGTGATGCCTGGCTGCAGGCCGGGCGGCTTGAACTGGGTGTGGCCATGGCAGGCGACAAGGACATCAGTCAGCTCGCGAGCGTCGTCCTCTCCTTCCTGGCTCGCTTCCTCGGCGCTGAAGCCGGGATCCTGTTCACGCCCACTGCCGCTGGTTTCGAGCGAGTGGGCGCTGTCGGTGTTGCACCGGATGACTATGCCGGTGGTCCCATTACCGCATCGGGCAGCCTTCTCAGTCGCGCAGTCGACGAGCAGCGTGTTGTGGTCGTGACCGATGTGCCAGAGGGATATTTCAAGATAGGGTCGGGCCTAGGCAAAGCTTCACCGCGCCACCTAGTGATTGCGCCCGGTATTAATGACGGCACGGTTTATGGTGTCGTCGAACTGGGTTTCTTCAATCCCGTCGGCGCAGATGTCGTCACTCTCCTCGAACAGGCCTCGTCGGCCATTGGCGTTGCGCTGCGTTCGGCGGCCTATCGCGCCGAATTGAGTAGGCTTCTCGAAGAGACCCTCCGTCAGTCGGAGACCCTTCAGACACAGAGCGAGGAACTACGCGTTTCCAACGAGGAACTCGAGGAGCAAAGTCAGGCGCTGCGGACATCGCAGCACGAACTTGAGTCGCAGCAGGCAGAGCTCGAGCAGACGAACTCGCACTTGTCCGGACAGTCCCAGCAACTTGAAGCGCAGCGCGACGAACTAGCTCTTGCCAACGAAGCCATCGAAGCGAAGGCCCGCGAAGTCCTCCGCGCCAGCCAGTACAAGTCCGAGTTCCTGGCGAACATGAGTCACGAACTTCGCACGCCACTGAATTCCGCTCTTATTCTGTCCAAGCTCCTTGCCGACAACTCGAGCGGTAACCTGACCGAAGAACAGGTCAAATTTGCCAGGACCATCCACACCTCTGGCAACGACTTGCTGATGCTCATCAACGACATCCTCGACTTGTCCAAGATCGAGGCCGGGCACGTCGAGATGCGCGGCGAGGCGTTTCCCGTGGAAGGTCTCCTTAATGACCTCTCGGCGCTGTTCAGGCCGGTGGCCCTGGATAAGGGGCTATCGCTGACGATTTCGGCGTCGACCGACTGCCCAGCTGTTGTCGAAAGCGACCGAACGCGCATTGAACAGGTTCTCAAAAACCTGCTGTCGAACGCCCTCAAGTTCACCGAGTCCGGTGGCGTGACATTGGACGTCAGTCCGGCCCAAGAGGGAACCATCGTCTTCTCAGTGACGGACACCGGTATCGGCATTACAGCCGACCAGCAGGCGCGCATTTTCGAAGCGTTCCAGCAAGCCGATGGTTCCATCAGCCGACGGTATGGCGGTACCGGTCTGGGTCTGTCGATTTCCCTTGAACTCGCGCGCCTGCTCGGCGGGAACATCACGGTTGCAAGCCGTCCCGGCCGGGGCAGCACATTTGTGCTCACCGTTCCTGTCCGACTCATATCTCAAGAATTCAACATGGTGTTGGCCACATCCGCGTTTCCGGCCCAGGTCCCGAAGGCCGCTCTGCCAGTCCAGCGTCTCAGGGCTGCGCCGGCGTCGGCTTCGCTCCGCATTGAGGAGCCCGTCCAGGGGGAGCCGGCCGACCCTCGCCGTCTCATTCTCATCATTGAAGACGATGGTGTATTCGCCGACATCGTAAGCAATCTAGCCACCGAGATGGGGTTCCGGGCGCTGGTCACTTCCACGGCGGCCGAAGCGCTGGTGGCGACCCGCGAACAGATGCCCCACGCCATCGTGCTCGACATTGGTTTGCCGGACCAGTCCGGATTGTCCGTACTCGACATTCTCAAGCACGACGTTCGCACCCGGCATATCCCCATCCATGTCGTCTCGGCGGAAGACCACTCGCACGCCGCACTCGCCCTCGGTGCCGTCGGCTATCTCATCAAGCCGACGACGCGCGAGGAGCTTGTCCGGGTGCTCAATGCTCTGGAAGCACGCTTGTCCCAGCGGCCGCGTCGGGTGCTAGTGGTCGAGGACGACGCCGTCCAGCTCGATGCCATCTGCCAACTGCTTGCCTCGGCGGACGTCGAAACCGTGGGCGCCACCACGGCGGCTGACTGTCTGTCGGTGCTCCGGAATCAGACCTTCGACTGCATGGTGCTCGATCTGTCCCTTCCGGACACATCGGGCTTCGCGCTCCTGGAAACCCTTAGCAGCCAGGAGGTATACGCGTTTCCCCCGGTCATTGTTTACACGGGACGAGTCCTGTCGTCTTCCGAAGAGGAGCGGTTGAGGCGCTATTCGAGCTCCATCATTATCAAGGGTGCCCGATCGCCCGAGCGACTCATTGATGAGGTGTCGCTGTTCCTGCACCGGGTCATCGCCGAACTGCCAGAGCAGCAGCAGGGCATGATTCGCGCCGCGTTGCACCGTGATGCAGCGCTTGAGGGACGGCGAATACTTCTCGTCGAAGACGATGTGCGCAACGTTTACGCCCTCATGAGCATTCTCGAACCCCATGGCTGCGTGGTCACCATCGCGCGTAACGGTCAGGAGGCCATCGACATGCTCGACGCATCTGCCAGTAAGTCTGAGAAAAGTGTGGATCTCGTTCTCATGGACGTCATGATGCCGGTTAAAGATGGATTGACCGCCACTCGCGAGATTCGCCAAGACGCGCGCTTTGCAAAGCTGCCCATCATCGCTTTGACTGCCAAGGCCATGCCGGACGATCAGCAGCAGTGCCTGCAAGCGGGCGCCAACGACTATGTGGCAAAGCCCCTCGACATAGACAAGCTCCTATCACTCATTCGAGTCTGGCTCGCCGGTTGAGAGCACTTGCTCGTTTGGTCGTCTTGGGGGCGATGGAGAAGCTGGTCTATTGGATATATTGAACCATCTTCTAAAGTGCGACATTGAGCCCGGCCGTAAGCCAGTGGTCATGGCTTGAAGCCTCGCTTTTGCCCGCGATCAAATCAACGCTGTCGCCATTGTGAAAGGTCCAGCGAACGCCCGCTTGTGTGTTGGCTCCTCCGTTCCAATGCTGCATGCGCTCGAGCGTAATACTTAGTTGGTCGGTAAGTTTGTGGCGGACGCTAAGTCCGGCCAGGGTGTTCCAAGAACTACCTTTGGCATAGACCGAGCCGATATCGGTACTGACCGCCCATCGTCTAGCTTGGTCCGGCGTCCATGTAAGCGCCACGTAACCATTACGGTTGAGGACATGACCGTTGCCCCAAGTGGCTCCAACATTAACGGCGACTCCAATCGTATGATGATCGGGATCGATAATCATCCATTTGACCGCCGGACTTTCCTGATGCTCATAGGGGGCGTTCTGAGCCCCTAGGCCAAGGGACCATTCCACCGGTCCCGTGCTGCAGGCCGGAAGGGCATTCAATGTTTCCTGTCCACCGGATATAACTTGAAACCAGCTTTGCACCTGACATTTTCCGGCGGGCGTGATAGACGCATCATCCACCACATAGGCACCGGAACCCGCCCAAATGCGACCCGACAGCACAATCAATACGACCGATAGAATGGTGCGACGCACTTAATCGATCCTCGCCGCGGTCCATGACATGACATCGTGAAGCGTGCCAACGAGCCGTGTCTTTCCTGTGCAGCACCAACCTCCCCGCGGGGCGAACTTTTGCGCGCTGCTCATCATCACTTCCGATCGTAGGCTGAAGATTATTTTCTGGCTTGGGGCGTGAACGAGACATGCTTTTCTAAACGCTAAAAATGCGTTTCAGCCGCCATGGCAACAAAGAAATCGCCCGATTGAAGTCTGAGCTCTAGGTCACTTGTAGAGGGGCAAGTGACAATTTTGCGGACTTCAAAAAATACATTCCGCCCATAAGTGAGCCGTTGGCCCACAAACCAGCTGCGAGTGCACGGCATGCAGGGGTGACATCACGAGCAAGTGGAAACTGACAATGACCATGCCCGACGAGCGCGCGCGAAACCCTCTACAAATCGGGTGCTTCTCAAGGAATTAAGCGCGGACGAATCCTTGCCTGATCGTGTCCGCAATGAGGCCGATCGTTTGCTCCGTCGCTATCCGACTGTCGACGAGTTCCGGCTGCTTGCCAAGATCGAGGCATCCTACGTGAGGTCAAACCTGTTAACGCCGGAGTTCGACGTCTCTTGGCTCCAAGGTTATCGCTTCGGCCCACACAAATGATGAGCCATGTCGTGAGCTACGGATTCCGGTGAAGCTGGTCATTGTTCCGGTTGACCACTGATCGGAGCGCTGATACAGGTCATGACGTCGCTCGACCGCCGGAGACGATGCCTGGGATTCATTTTAAGATCGCCGTTACTGGTTTATCGAGCCGATGTCGCGCCTTGTGATCCTTAGAGGCCCATCAAGTCGCCATATGTCACGAGTGCTGCCCGTTCATGAAGCGAGCATCGTCGCTGGTGAGAAAGGCGACGGGGCCGGCGTGTCGTCGGGTTTGCCGAGCGGCTTGATCGCTTACATGTTGTAGACAAACTTTTGATCATCTGGCATGTCGAACGCGCCTGCGAGTGCGCGCCGATCTCAGAAGCTAATTTCCCTTCGCCAGTTATTTGTAAACGCGTGATCGAACCGTGTAGATAAATAACGACACCCGTCTGAATAGGGTCTAATGTGGGCGTGGGCGAGCATCACGCCGCCTCAGAGAGTTCATGCCTAACCGGCTCGTTGTTTTGATCGTGGACGACCATCCCGATCTTCTGATAACCCTCAGCTCATTTGTCGAAAGGTTGCCCTATGTCAGAGTTTTAAGCACGGGCGACTTTGGGCGAGTGGCCACGTGGATCGCGGCCGAAAAATGCATTGATCTTGTGTTGACCAACGTCTGGCTAAAAGGCGACTTCAACGGCCTACATGTTGCCGATCTGGCTGCAGCAGCCCATCCCGAAGTGGCCATCGTGATGATATCTACCGACGAGCGGTCAAATATCCAAGGCTTGCCTGGGCACCACGCGTTCATCCAGATGCCCTTCGGCGTTGAGGCCCTGATCGAACACGTTGATGATGCATTCGTGCGACGACACAAAAGCTAGGCCAAGCTGACGAGCGCTGTTCCGGAGTAAAAGCGTCCGCAGGCGCAGATCCGTTCTTCATCGTTTGTTGATGCGAGCGGCATTTATTCTGCAGGCCTGTCCTTGGAGTGCCTTTGAATGTTTGCCACCAGAGAAGAGTTGCAGCGCCGTCTGATTAAGCTTGAGGCCAACATGCCGTGGTTGGTCAAAGAATATCCCGATAAGGCGCACTTCTACCCCGAATTTTCTAGCTACGCTGACGAAATCACCGGTAAGGCCAGTCCCGAGGATGTCGAATGGGCAACCTCCGAACTCAGCCGTATCCTCATTAAATTTGGCGTCGTCGATGACTTCGCGCCCTGAACTGGATGCGCTGCTGCGTCAGCTTGAATTGGATTTGCCTTACATGAAGGCCGATATGCACGGTTTCTACCGGGAATTCGAGGACCGAGCCGAGCTGATCCTTGGGGTCGCTGAGGGCAGTGAAGCAGAGTACGTGCTGGATTGCCTGATGACGATTTTACGCTGGGGCGACATTGCGCAAAAAAATATATTCAAGAGATCGAGGCTGCACTGACCAAGCTGTCGGTCACATCGATTGCGTGGCTGTCTGCAACGACAAGCTATATGAACCTAGATGCGCGATTTCGGTCATTGCGTTGCGTTGGCCGCACGCTGAAAGATGCGCGCGCGATTGACGCGTCTTGAACATTGTTACGCGCAATCTCCGATTGCCTCTATGGCTGTAATAGGAAATAGTTTATGTCCACCCTTCGATTTTCCGTGTCTCTCCCAGACGAAACCCATTCGAACATTGAAGTCAGCGTTGAGCAGGTCGGTGAGCCATCGGTTGGCTTCTTGATTTTGGTTCCCGATGGCCGCGGTGCCACGCCCACCATGGCCGGTCCCAAGCCGCGTGTGATCGGCGGCAAGGGCGCAGCGACTGTGAATGACGATTATGCGTTGGGTGGATACGCAGGCATTTGACCTTGTTCGGCTTGTTTTACGTTGGAAAAACTAAAGCCTTGTGCGTCGCCCTACATTAACGGTCATCGCCCCGAGGGACCACGCCTCGCCAGCGACCGGTCGGCGTCTATGGAGCGAAGCGGTCGGTGGGAAACATGTCCGTCACCAAGATGGCGGCGTAGGCCATGTTGACGACCAACGTGAGCTCTCGAAACATGGTTGACGGACTACGCACATTTTCACGAAAAGCGAAAAATACCAACGTGTTTTTCTTGATCTTCGGCGCGCTTTCTGCGATGACATCACTCCGCTCCGCCACTTCCGCGTCGAACACTAGGATCCAGCGTTCGGGCGGTTCGCTGCCGACCGTCGCGATCACAGGTTGGCGCTTCCCTGGTTTCCAGGACAAAGGGGAAGGGGCATCGAAGCCTTTGATCTGGATGGGGGCATGGTCATGGGCGGCATATTAGCGACCGTGCAGCCACAATCGTTACACAGTAAGCCCTGTGATTCGCCGCTTCCAGAAAGCGGCATTTTTTTGTGTTTAAAGTTCACGTCAGCACGACTGGCGCGTGCCTATAACGAGGAGGCCGCAACGTTGCGGCTACTCCGAGGAGCCGCACGATGGACAAGAACCGAACCGAAGGCGCGAAGCATGAAGTCAAAGGCGCCGTTAAAGAAGGGATTGGCAAGGTGACCGGCAACAAGAGCAAGGAAGCGGCCGGCAACATTGAGAAGAATGCCGGTAAAGTTCAGCACGCCGTGGGGAAAGCCGCTGACAAAGAGCGCGATGCCGCCCGAAAGCACTGACTTCGTGCACAGCATTCAAAGAAAAAGCCGGTCATTGCGACCGGCTTTTTTTCTACGGTAGGAAAGAGAGGCCGTAAGTTGATCCGCCGGACACCGTAGGCGACACCCGGTGACCCGTGGTCAGTACGACGCCTGCAACCAAGGCAACGACGTCATCGGTAATTTCAGCAGCGTCTAGTTACAGAATTTCGGGGATAAAACGGCCAAACGCCGTTGATCGAAGTTCAAGGCTTTTTGCGCAAAACCGCGCCAGCATTGCGCTTTCGCGGGGTCCACGGAAAACCGCAGAGCGCAGTTGGAAACAGCGCGGAGATGGAGCCACGGCAACCGGAATCCAACTTTTCTCTGGCGGCGAAACGTAATGCCTGCATCGAAATCGTAAACGTCAAATCGGCGGGTAAGCGTTCAGCCGATGAAAACGCGGATAAACGGCAGCTAACCGCAGGTTGGGCGCTGCACAGAAATTAGATTTTGGGATCGGGAGTGCCTTGATGGCGTCGCTCTGCTTCAGTGACCCTAAGCTGCAGAAGACGCCACAAGCTGCCAACTGCAACGGTAAGGTAACGGCGACCACCGACCTCACGAACGTGTATGGTGCAACTATCTCACGCGCGGGCGTTGCGTGCTTCATGATCGAACAAGTTATCGACGACCGATGGCTCAGTAAGACGCCGCTCATCACCTCATCCCGATAGGTTTGTGCGCCATTGGATCCTGATCTGGCGGATCTTCGATCAGAACGCCAACGCGACTTGGGCTTTTACGCCGCGATCGTTTTCATGGCTGGCGTGGGCGTAGGTACCGTCGAGGCTGGCCGTCCAACCATGACGGAGTTCGGCCGACAGGCCCCCACTGACGGTTTCGAGCAGTCGCCCCGTCTTGACGCCATCGGTGCGGAACGCTGTGCCTGGCGCGGCTTCAA
>Ga0302310_10000368_pt1 | contig 42607 bp, 30 predicted proteins | sample III_Palsa_N1_2_FD_200451 | JGI IMG/M metagenome (GOLD analysis project Ga0302310, IMG submission 200451) | Peat permafrost microbial communities from Stordalen Mire near Abisko, Sweden - III_Palsa_N1_2 | ecosystem: Environmental > Terrestrial > Soil > Palsa > Peat permafrost | place: Sweden...
TTGAGCGCGCCTGCCATATCCGGGGCGGTATCCAGCAACGTGCCATCCAGGTCGAACAGAACCGCCTTCAGCGCTGCGGTTGCCACAGGACCCCACCACTTACGGCGCGCGACACGCCCGTCGTCTCCGGCCAGCTCAAGGCCAATCCGCGCACCGACCGTGCGGCCAGGTAGGCAAAGGCCTGTGCCTCGATCGCATCACCTTTCCAGCCGAAGTCTTCGGCCGTTGTGACCGTTCTTCCAACGCGGGCCCTCAGTTCACCGAGCAGGTGCGCGTTGTGGCGGCCCCCGCCCACGACGATCCATTCCCGCGGCACGACCGGCAGCCGCTGCGCCTCCAGCGCGATCGCGGACGCCGTCAAGGCCGAAAGGGTCGCAGCACCGTTTTCGGGCGACAGCACCGCCACCGGGTCGAGCGAGAAGGCATTGCGGTCCAGGGACTTCGGACCGCTGCGCAGAAAATAGGGATTCTCGAGCAATCGGGCGAGCGCTTGGACATCCACGCGCCCCGTCAGTGCAATTTTTCCGCCGTCGTCATAGTTGACGCCGCAGCGGTTGCGCACCCAGTCATCAATGAGCGCATTGCCGGGTCCGCAGTCACAGGCGTAGAGCCGCTCCCCGTCGATGAGGGTGCAGTTCGACACGCCACCGATATTGAGGACGGCGACCGGCTCCGGCACTGCCGCGGAACGCACCAGGGCCCGATGGTAGGCGGGTGCCAGCGGCGCACCCTGACCACCATGAGCCATATCGTTGTGACGAAAGGCCGTGACGACCGGAACACCCAGTGCATCGGCCATGCGCTGACCGTCGCCGAGCTGCCAGGTTCGGCCCTGCTCCGGTTCATGCAGAATCGTCTGGCCGTGGAATCCGATGAGATCGATTTCGCCGATCGGCAGCCCTTCCGCCGCACATAGATCCCGCACTGCCTGGGTCTGCAGGTCGGTCACCTGCCGTTCGATGTCCGTCGTGTCCGCCGCGGGTGCCGGCAGACGCAGCAATGCCCGACGCAGCGCTTCCGGATAGGGGCTGCCGAAAACTCCCCCGGTGCGGAGGTAGCCCTCGCCGTCAGTCACGAGCACTGCCACATCGATGCCGTCCATCGACGTGCCGCTCATCAGTCCGACAATCGTGTGTGTCCCGGGTGCCACCGGGAGATCGTATACGCGCAAAAGGCTAGTTGTCGTTCTTCTTATGCCGCGGCCACCACCGCTCCAGCAGGGCTGCCGCCCAGTCCTTGCCGCCGAGACCGAACGCCAGCGCCAGGGCAAGCACCACGCCGGCGAGGATGATGAGGAAGGTCCTTTGCAGGATGTCGCCGCCCACCTCCACCTGACTCAAGGCGATCATCAATACGAAAGCCATGATGAGATAGCGGGCAATCTTGCCGAGCATGTCGCCGTCCGCAATCTGTGCGCCGCGACAATACGCCTCGATGGACTCCGCGACGAACCGGGCAAAATAGGATCCCAGGACAATGACCAGTCCTGCCACCAGCACCTTCGGGGCGAACAGTTCCAACCGCTGCAGCAGATCGGTGATGTAGAGCAGCCCGAGACCGCTGCAGGCGATCATCAGCGCCGCGATGATGACCACCCAGTACGCAAGCAGCCCGAACAGCGTGGTCGTGTCGCCCCGCAGCCCGCCGTGCCGCAGAAAATGGTCCGTGCCGGCGCGCTCCGTCAGCACGTTGAAATTGACCGCACGCAATGCCTTTTCAACGGCGAAGCGTACGACCTTGGCCACCAGCCATCCGACCAGGAGCACGAACAGGGCGAGCACCAGACGCGGCAGCAGCGCCGCAGCCTGGTGCAGGAACTCCCGCGTGGTATCGAGGACCATATCAATGCTTTGCATGATCGTCTCCCGAGGATTCGCACCATTCGAGGATGCCCTGCAGGGGAATACCTGCCCAGCTGGGACGGTTGTTGAGTTCGTACCGCAGCTCGTAGAGCGCTTTCTCCAGTTCGAACATTCCGAGCAACCCCCGTCCTGGCATCAGCGCGGCGTAGAGGGCGGAACGGCGTGCCTCCTCATCATAGGCCGCAAGGAAGGCCTCGCGAACCTGCATCGCCCAGTGGTGGACCAGGCGTGCGAGCTTGGAGAATTCGACTTCATCGTGAGCGACGCTGCGCAGGGCGCTGTGCTCGACGTAACTGAATGAGCGCAGCATACCGGCCACGTCGCGCAAAGGCGACTGCTTGGCCCTGCGTTGCTCGACCGTGTGCCCCGGCTCCCCCTCGAAATCGACGATCACGAAATCGTTGCGGGTTACGAGCACCTGTCCGAGATGATAGTCACCGTGAATGCGGATCTTGCGACCCTGGGTTTCCTCGGTCGCGCTCGCCTCCAGGCGCGCCAGCAGCTGCTCTTGTCGGGCCAGCACCTCATTGGCCTTCTGCCGATCAGCGGCGGGGATCTGTTCGAGGTTGGACTTCAGTAATGCGAACGCCCCGCGCGCCTCGCCTAAGGCACGCTGCCGGTAGCCATCGAAATCCTCGCGCGTCAGCGCTTCCGGATCGAAATCGCGGTTTCCCGTGACCGTTGCCAGGGCGCTGTGCAGTTGCGCCGTCCGCTGGGCCAGAGTCCGGGCCATCATGAGAAAGGCCTCGTGCGCGTCGGCCGGCAGCTCGTCCGTGGCCGGCGCGGTGCGGTACTCCTCGAGGTGGCGCCGCAGATATTCCAGCGCGTTGGTCCAGCCATCGCCCTGGTTCGCGACGTAGGCCTGCAGCATCGCCAGCACCTTGTTCTCGCCGTCATTGGCCGCGTACTCGAGCACGCCGGCCAGTGGCGCACAGTTCGGATACTTCACGACTTCCGTGAGATACCGTCCCATTTCCAACTCGGGACTGGCGCCGGCGCGCAGCCTGCGATAGCCCTTGAGGATGAGGCGCTCCCCCATCACGACCACGGTATTGGAGCTCGAGCCCTGCGGGCGGGTCGCAGGCAACGAGGCAAAATCCTCGCCCGCCAGGCGGCCAAATGCCGCCGTCGGTCGAAACTGCAGTTTGCCCTGCGCCGTCGGGATCTCCTGTCGCCGTGCCATGGCGACCACCACCGCGCGACAGAAAGCCTCATCGGCAAAGGCGTCCCCCATGACACCGACATTGGCCTGCTGGCGTACCTTGGCGATGCCGGCGGTCGTGAGGTTGCGGACTCGTTCCTCGTCATCTTCCCACGCCAGCGCCAGGGGCATGAAATAGGACGCCGCCTCCGGCCCCGTTCCGATCTCCAGCAGGGCCAGGATCCAGCTCACCTTGCCTTCCTGCCAGATCGCCTGATCCGCGATCCGCGCCCGCTCGATGGTCACGCCCTTGGCGGCGTACCAGCGCTGGGTCTCGATGAATCTTGGCAGCGTGTCGGTCTCAAATTGCAACCGGGTCTTCTCGGCCATGCCGATCCGCCACGGCATCACCCGGTCGCGGAACAACGTGCTCCAGCCGTCGAAGAGCACCACCACCGGGCGCTCGTCGATCGAGAAAATCGACTCATGCCAGGCCGGCGGTTCCGCATCGGTCGTCAGCCTGAACCAGTAAAAACCATACCCCGACAGGGTCAGCAGATACGGCAGGTCGCCGATCGGCGGGAATGTCGTGCGGCCGAGCATCTCCACGGGAACCCTGCCCTTGAACGGTCCCAGATTCAGCTCCACGGGTTGAGCCGAACGCGACAGATTCGCCACGCACAGGATGGTGTCTTCGCCGTATTCGCGCAGGTAGGCCAGGATCTTGCGGTTGCCGGGGCGCAGGAACCGCCGTGAGCCACGCCCGAAAGCTTGACTCACCTTGCGCACCGCCAGCATGCGTTTGGTCCAGCTCAAGAGCGAACTGGGGTCGCGCATCTGCGCTTCCACGTTCGTCGACTGGTAGCCATACACCGGATCCATGATCGGCGGCAGGTATAGCCGCTGCGGGTCCGCGCGTGAGAACCCGGCATTGCGGTCCGGACTCCACTGCATCGGGGTCCGCACGCCGTTGCGATCGCCGATGAAGACATTGTCGCCCATGCCGATCTCATCGCCGTAGTAGAGAATGGGCGAGCCCGGCATCGACAGCAGCAGGCTGTTCATGAGCTTGATGCGGTCGTGGTCGTTCTCCATCAGCGGTGACAGGCGCCGCCGGATCCCCAGATTGATGCGCGCCCGCACGTCCGAGGCATAGGTCGTGTACATGTAGTCGCGTTCTTTACTGGTCACCATCTCGAGCGTCAGCTCGTCATGGTTGCGCAGGAAGATCGCCCACTGGCAGCTGTCGGGAATATCGGGCGTCTGCTGCATGATCTCCGTGATGGGATAGCGATCCTCCTGCGCGATGGACATATAGATGCGCGGCATCAGCGGGAAGTGATAGGCCATGTGGCACTCGTCCCCGTCACCGAAATACTCGCGCACATCCTCGGGCCACTGGTTCGCCTCGGCGAGCAGGAACCGGTTCTTGTAGTTCGCGTCAATCGCTGCGCGCATCTGCCGGATCACATCGTGGGTCTCGCGCAGGTTCTCGTTGTTGGTGCCCTCGCGTTCGACCAGGTAAGGGATGGCGTCGAGCCGGAACCCGTCCACGCCCACGTCCAGCCAGAAGCGCATGATCCGCAGTACCGCCTCCAGCACCTGCGGGTTGTCGAAATTGAGGTCCGGCTGATGACTGAAGAAGCGGTGCCAGTAGTACGCCTTCGCGACCGGGTCCCAGGTCCAGTTCGAATTCTCGGTGTCCACGAAAATGATGCGTGTCCCGAGATACTTCTGGTCGGTGTCACTCCAGACGTAGAAATCGCGCTCCGGTGACCCGGGCGGCGCCTTGCGCGCGGCCTGAAACCAGGGATGCTGATCAGAGGTGTGATTGATGATGAGCTCGGTGACGACCTTCAGGCCAAGCCGGTGGGCTTCGACCATCATCGCGCGAAAATCCCCGAGTGTCCCGAACTGCGGATGGATGTTCGTGTATTCGGCGATATCGTAGCCGTCATCCTTCAGCGGTGAGGGATAGAACGGCATCAGCCAGATCGTATTCACGCCAAGATCGCGAATGTACGTAAGCTTCGAGGTCAGGCCGGGAAAATCCCCGATGCCATCGTCATTGGAGTCGAAGAACGACTTGACGTTCAGCTGGTAGATGACCGCATCCTTGTACCAGAGCGGGTCATCGACGACCAGGCCCGACGGCGCGGTGGACTCCTGGGGCGGCACTTGGGTGTCGTTCATTGACGCGCCACGCTATAGGAAATAGTCGAAGTCATGCTCACTGCGCACGCGGCGACGGATCTTGAACACATGCGCCGGCATCCGACGCGGATCCAGCGCAACATAGTTGCGCGAGCCGCGCCACTGATAGCGCTGATCGCTCAGCAGGTCATGGACCTGGAACGGCTGATCCGCCGTAAGCCGCAGCTTCGCAAGGTCGAGCAGCAGCCACCCCGACTGCGTGTTATGCGGATCGAGGTTGACGACCGTCAGGATAATGTCGCTCGCGGCATTGTCATGCTTCACGTAGGCAACCAGCTGATCATTATCAATGGCGCAGAACATCAGCGTGTGGTCTGCCTGCAGGGCCGTATTCTCGCGCCGAATCCGGTTGATGCGGGCGATCAGCGGCGAGAGGCTGTCCGGGCGGCCCAGGTCGAAATGACGCAGTTGGTACTTCTCCGAATCAAGGTACTCCTCGCTGCCAGGTTCGCGCGACCGGCTTTCCATCAATTCGTACACCGGTCCGTAAATGCCGTAGTTCGCAGACAGAGTTGCCGCGAGGATGAGGCGTGCGCAAAAGACGCTGCGCAGACCCGATTGCAGCGACTCGGGGAGGATGTCGGGTGTATTGGGCCAGACATTGGGACGGAAGTAATCCCGACCGGCACCGTGGGAGAGTTCGGTGAAATACTCTTCGAGTTCGAACTTGGTCGTGCGCCAGGTGAAATAGGTATAGGACTGCGTGAAGCCGAGTTTTGCCAGCCGGTGCATGACCTTCGGGCGAGTGAAGGCTTCGGCCAGGAACATCACATCCGGCTGCGCCCGCTTGATCTCCCCGATACTCCATTCCCAGAACGCAAACGCCTTGGTGTGCGGATTGTCGACGCGAAAGATCCGCACGCCCTGCGCAACCCAGTATTCCATGACGCTCTTGAGTTCGTTCCATAGACCGCGCCACTCCGAACTCTCGAAATCGAACGGATAGATGTCCTGGTACTTCTTCGGCGGGTTCTCGGCGTACTGGACGCTGCCGTCAGGTCGATGCTTGAACCACTGGGGATGAGCGCTCACATACGGATGATCGGGAGCGCACTGGAACGCCAGGTCCATGGCGATCTCAATGCCGCGCTCGCGCGCCGCCTTGAGCAGCGCCCGGAAATCCTCAAGGGTACCCAGGTCCGACAGGATGTCCTTGTGGCCGCCTTCGGCCGAGCCAATCGCCCACGGGCTGCCCACGTCCTCAGGACCGGATACGAGGGCGTTGTTGGCGCCCTTGCGGTTGACACGGCCGATCGGGTGGATGGGCGGCATGTACAGCACATCAAACCCCATGCGGGCGATATAGGGTAGCCGGGCCTGCACATCGCGAAACGTCCCATGCGCACCGCCCTCGGTGGCCGCCAGTCGCGGAAACAGCTCATACCAGCTGCTGAACTGCGCCCGCTTGCGATCCGCCACCACCTCCCGGGACTGGGAGTCAGCGAAACGCCGGTCTGCATGGCGCATCATGAGCAGCGCCCGGGCCGGATCGAGCGCAATAGCCTGCATCGCCGCGGCATCGGCATGCCCGGAGTCATCCGCGGCCGCCGTGCGCAGCTGTGCCGCCCAGTTGGACAGGTTCGCCGCATCCTCCGCACTCGCGTGCGCCGCGGCCGTATCGATCAGGTCGGCGCCGACCTGCAGGGCAATCCTGATATCGGCGATCTCCGTGCGCCGTTCGAGCTCACGGCGCCAGGATTCAAAGTGATCGACCCACGCACTGACGGTGTAGCGATAGCGGCCCGGTACCGCCGGTGTGAACTCGGCCGTCCACACGTCATTGCCGTGCGCGGTCATCTCGACTTCATAGAATTCCGTCTCATCAAGTGCCTGCCAGCGCAGGACTACACCGAGCTTGTCGTGGCCGTCGGTGAAGCAATGTGCCTCGACTTGGACCGGTTCACCGGCGATCCGCTTGACCGGAAAGCGACCGCCGTCGACCTCCGGTAGCACCGCATCCACCACGGCGCGTATGCGGCCCTCCTCAACCATGACCTTCCCACCGCAGGAAGATGGTGGCCAAGGGCGGCAGGTTGAGATTCAGCGCATCGAGGCGGCCATGGGCGCCGACCGGAGCCGACTCGACACACCCCAGATTGCCCCACCCCGAGCCGCCGTACTCGCGCGCATCACTGTTGAGGATTTCACGCCAGACGCCGCGCTGCGGCACACCCAGGAGGAAGTTACGATGCGGTTCAGGCGTGAAATTGGTGACTACCAGCACCGGGGCGCCACCCCGGCTCTTGCGCACGAAAGCGGTGACGCTGACCTCCGCCATGTTGGCATCGATCCATTCGAAGCCCTCACCGGAGAAGTCGATTTCGTGAAGTGACGGTTCGGTGCGATAGACGCGGTTCAGATCGCGGATCCAGCGGCGCACGCCGGCATGCTCGGGCCTGTCGGTGACCCACCATTCCAGCTCCCCGTCATGCGTCCATTCGCGCCGCTGGCCAAACTCCCCGCCCATGAAGAGCAGTTTCTTGCCAGGGTGTGCCCACATGTAACCGTACAGCGCCCGCAGATTCGCAAACTGCTGCCAGGCATCGCCGGGCATCTTGCCGATCAGCGACCCTTTTCCGTACACGACCTCGTCATGCGACAGCGGCAGCACGAAGTTCTCATTGAAGGCGTAGATCATCGAGAACGTCAGCTCGCCGTGGTGGTACCGCCGGTAGAGCGGATCCTGCTTCAGGTAGGCAAGCGTATCGTGCATCCAGCCCATGTTCCATTTCAGTCCGAACCCCAACCCGCCCATGGAGGTGGGCCGGGACACCATCGGCCACGCCGTGGACTCCTCGGCGATCGTCGTCGTGTCCGGATGCTCGCGATAGACCGCTTCATTCAGCGTCCGCAGAAACTGGATGGCCTCCAGGTTTTCCCGGCCGCCGTATCGGTTCGGGATCCACTGGCCGTCCTTGCGGGCATAGTCCAGATACAGCATCGAGGCCACTCCATCCACGCGGATGCCGTCGATATGGTACTTGTCGAACCAGAATAGGGCGGAGGAGATCAGGAAGCTGCGGACCTCGTTCCGACCATAGTTGAATATGGCCGAGTTCCACTCCGGATGGAACCCTTGCCGCGGATCGGCGTGCTCATAAAGATGGGTACCATCGAATCCCGCAAGACCGTGGCCATCGTTCGGAAAATGTGACGGTACCCAGTCCAGGATGACGCCGATGCCCTGGCGATGCAGGTAATCGACGAAGTACATGAGATCCTGGGGCGTTCCATAGCGCGCCGTCGGGGCGAAATACCCCGTGGTCTGATATCCCCAGGACCCGTAGAAGGGATGCTCGGTGATCGGCATGAGTTCAACGTGCGTGAACTCCAGATGGTTCAGGTACTCGGCCAGCGCATGGGCCAGCTCGCGATAGTTGAGGAAGTTACCGTCCTTGCGGCGCCAGGATCCCAGGTGCGCCTCGTAGATGGACATCGGCGAGTCGAGACCGTTGCGGGCCCCTCGCGTCCTCATCCAATCCCCGTCCTGCCACTGGTAATCGAGCGCCCAGATCCGCGAGGCGGTCGCCGGTGGCAGCTCGGTGCAGAAGCCGACGGGATCCGCTTTTTCGAGGACGTAGCCTTCGCGCGCAAGAATCCGGTACTTGTAGGCCTGCCCGTGCTGCGCGGCAGCGACCGTTCCTTCCCAGATTCCCGAACCATCGGTGCGGGGAGCGAGCGGATTGGCGCCGGAGTTCCAACCGTTCCAGTCCCCTATGACCGAAACGGCAGCGGCATTGGGTGCCCACACCGCAAACTGCGCGCCGGACTCGCTGCCCAGGAGGTGACAACCGAGAAGCCGGTCCACGTGGGCATGGGTCCCTTCCCGGAAGAGATAGACGTCTTGGTCATTCGGCATTTCCGCACTTACCCTACACTGCGCCCTGCCACGTGAAGGCGCGAGTGCGTGTAGGAGTCGACTGGCCCGCTGCCAGCATGAAACGTCCACCTGACGAACCAGGCCCCAAGTTCGTCAGGGCCCGCCTGCCCCGCCTGCCAAAGGACCTCGCCGGCTGCGATCGCGCCCGGCCTCTGCGGCCGCGCACTCAGATTCACAATGACACGAAGCACACCGCGATCCCTGACGCGCCACTGGACCTGCACCACGCCGGTTCCAGTGACCGTCGCGCTGCTGGAGGCTCCCTCGATGAAGGGCAGCAACGGAATGATGGACGCGTGTCGCACCGCCAGTAGTTGCCGGTAGCACTCGAGCATGCTCGAATGATCCGGCGCACTCAGCTCTGCCCACGACAGTTTGGATGACTCGAAGGTGCCGGGGTCCTGCGGATCCGGAATCTGCACCTGCAGCTGCTCGTCCGCAAATTCCGGAAACCTCGCGAATTCCCGGCGCCGCCCGGCGCGTACGGCCGCGCCCAGTTCGCCGGCAAAATCGCAGAAGAAGAGGAACGGCTGCGCTGCCGCCCACTCCTCTCCCATGAACAGCATCGGCACCTGGGGCAGCAGCAGGTATACCGCCGCAATGGCACGCAGCGCCGCGGGCGCTGCCAGCTTCGACAAACGATCCCCGAACGCCCGGTTACCGATCCGGTCATGATTCTGGATGAAGGCGACGAAGGCGATCGGCGGCAGCGTGGCGCTCGGTTCCCCGCGCGGCCGTCCCCGATAGGGCATGAACTCTCCCTGGAAGCAGAAGCCTTCGGCGAGCGCGCGGGCGAGTTTCGGCAGGTCGCCGCTATAGTCCGCGTAGTACCCGGCGCGCTCCGCGGTGGCCGCCACGTGCAGCACGTGATGCAGATCGTCGTTCCACTGCGCCGTGAACTGCAATGGATCGCCGCGCTCGTTGCGCGCCAACCGGCGCGCCTCATTCGCCTGGTTTTCAAGAACCAGATGCGCCCGCGGGCAGGCGGCGTGGATGCATTCGGCCAGCTCTTCCAGCAGATGCCGGGGACTGTCGTCGTAGAGCGCATGGACGGCATCGATCCGCAGGCCGTCGAAATGAAACTCGGTGAGCCAGTAAAGGGCATTGTTGATGGCAAACCGCCGCACCGCGGCACGGTGCGGACCGTCGTAATTGATGGCGGCACCCCAGGGAGTGCGGCGACGCTCCGTGAAAAACGCAGGCGCATACAATCCCAGATAGTTGCCCTCGGGCCCGAAGTGGTTGTAGACAACATCCAGCAGCACCATGAGGCCACGAGCGTGCGCCGCGTCGATGAGACGCTTGAGCTCCTCGGGGCGGCCATACGTCGAATCCGGTGCATACCACAGCACACCGTCGTAGCCCCAGTTCCACCGCCCCGGGAAATCGGCGACCGGCATGAGCTGCAAGGCGGTGACGCCGAGCGCCACGAGGTGATCCAGGCGCCCGATTGCAGCCGCGAAGGTGCCCTCCTTGGTGAAGGCGCCGACATGCAGTTCATAGATGACGGCTCGATGCCACGGCTGGCCCGCCCAGTTCGCATCGTTCCATTGGTATGCCTGCGGGTCGATGACCTCACTCGGCCCGTGCACATCATCGGGCTGATAACGCGAGGCGGGATCCGGTACGCGCAACCCGTCGGGCATAACAAAGTGATACTGCCACCCTGCCCGCGCCGCCGGCTCAATGAACTCGTGCCAACCGTCCGCCGAGGCGCGCATGTCCACGAGTGGGCTCGCGGGCGCCCCGGCCGATTCGTAGAAGGCAATCCGGACCAGGCTGCACGCCGGCGCCCAGAGGCGGAAACAGATGCCGCCGGATGCCAGAAGCTGTGGTCCAGGCCGCGGTTGCCGCTCATCGGCCATCGGCGAACCCTCCGTACGTCGTTGTTGTTGAGGCCCCCGCGCAATTACGCGTCCGAAAGCCGCCAGCGCCAAGGTAACCCTGGCGTCACTCTGTGGGCAATCCCGCCACGGAGTTATCCATGTCTACGTTCCGATTCATCGGCCTGGTAGCCGAACAGTTCTCCCGTCTGTTTTCTCTGTCCGCCGAGCAGCTGGCACCGCTCGGCATAGTCCGTGTGACTGCGGATTCGAAGCCGGGCTTCCCCTGCCGCATCAGCCTCGAGGATGCCGAGCCGGGAGAAGAACTGCTCCTCCTGCCGTATGAGCACCAGCCGGCGCTCTCACCCTTCCGGGCATCCGGCCCCATCTACGTGCGAGCCGGGGCGCAGCAATCGAGTCTGCCGCCGGGCGAGATTCCCACGTGCGTGAATTTCCGCCAGATCTCAGTGCGTGCTTACGATGCGCATCACATGATGGTTGGCGCCGAGGTCTGTCCCGGGGATGAGGTGGAGAGGGAGATTCAACGCCAGTTCAGTAATCCCATTGTCAGCTACATCCATCTGCACAACGCAAAGCGCGGGTGCTTTTCATGTCGTGTCGAGCGCGTCGACCCCGTATAATGGGAGGCACGCCACTTCTAGTCAGGGAAACCACTCAGAATGAATGGTCATACGACGACTGCGGACCCCGCACACTGGTGGCGGGCCGGTGGTGCTGCCCTGATCCTCGCGCTGCTGCTGATCGCCGGCCGCGGCGCGCGCGCCGAGCAGTCCCCCGGAGGATTCTCACTCCTGCGTCGGCCGACCATCAGTCAGACTCAGATCGCCTTCAGCTACGGTGGCGATTTATGGATCGTCAGTCGCACCGGCGGTGAGGCGCGCCGGCTCACCAGTGACATTGGCATTGAGACCAGTCCGGCTTTCTCCCCCGATGGCGCTCTGATCGCCTTTACCGGAGAGTACGACGGCAATGAGGACGTCTACGTCATCGCTGCCGCCGGCGGGATTCCGACACGACTTACCTCGCATCCAGGGGTGGATCAGGTCGTCGGCTGGACGCGCGATGGCAAGCGGGTGCTGTTTCGCTCACCGCGCAGCAGCTACGCCAGCTTCAATCGACTGTTCACCGTGGGTGTCGAAGGCGGCTTACCCCAGGAGCTCCCGCTGCCGATGGCGGAGCAGGGTTCGTATTCTCCTGATGGCTCGCACCTTGCCTACGTACCATTCACCAACTTTCAGGACAATTGGGCGCGACTGCGCGGTCTGAAACACTACCGCGGCGGCACCGCCTCGCCCATCTGGATCGCGGATCTCGCCGACTCCAGCATCGACAAGGTTCCGCGTCGCGATTCGAACGACTCGGCCCCGATGTGGATTGGCTCCCGCGTCTATTTTCTGTCGGATCGGAATGGTCCGGTCAGTCTATTCGCCTACGACACTCAGACAAAAGACGTCCGCGAGGCCCTCCCCAGCAATGGCACTGACATCAAGTCCGCCTCGGCCGGTCCCGATGCTATCGTCTATGAGCAGTTTGGCTCGCTGCATGTATTTGAGCCCGCCAACGGACAGGAACATACGGTGAACATCACCTTGAGCGGTGATTTCCCCGCGACTCGAACCCACTTTGTGCCGGTCGCCGGACAGATTCAGGGGGCAGCCATTTCGCCCACTGGCTCGCGTGCGGTCTTTGAAGCCCATGGGGATATTCTCACCGCGCCGGTCGAACACGGCGATATCCGCAATCTGACCAACTCTCCCGCCGTGGCCGAGCGGGACCCCGCCTGGTCCCCCGACGGTCGATGGATCGCGTATTTCTCCGACGAATCGGGTGAATACGCGCTACATCTGCGCTCCCAGGACGGCATCAGCGACGTCAGGAAGATCGACCTCGGATCGCCCCCCTCCTTCTATTACTCGCCCGTATGGTCGCCCGACAGCAAGAAAATCGTCTACAGCGACAAGCGCCTGAACCTTTGGTACCTCGACCTCGAGTCACGCAAGCCGACCCTGATCGCAGTCAGTCCGTACGATGGCGGTCCGGGAAATGGTTTCGATCCGGCATGGTCACCTGATAGCCGCTGGATCGTCTACACCCGAGAACTCGACAGCACCTTCAGTGCCGTATTCGTGTACGGCGTCGACACTAAGACGTCACATCAGATTACCGATGGCCTGAGCGATGCCAGCTCGGCGGCCTTCGATAAAAGCGGGCGGTACCTCTACTTTCTCGCCAGCACGGATGTCGGACCGGTCATCGCCAGCAGCATGGGCGGCTTCAAGGTTCCGGTCACGCGAAGTGGCTATGTCGTGGTATTGAGCAAGGACCGCAAATCGCCGCTGGCTCCGCAAAGCGATGAGGAATCATCGCCCGGTTCTACCCCCATAGGCGGGACGGATGAATGTCCAATCGGGGCGCGGCCGAGCGCGGCCGATGATGGGGATAAGCAAAGCGCGTCCGCCGCAGGAAAGAAGGCCGCGGCCAAGGATCAGAGTCCGACCGCCAAACCCGCCGTACCGGCCGTGACGATTGATTTCAAGGACATCGACCAGCGCATCCTCGCCTTGCCTTTTCCGGCACGAAACTACAACGCCCTGCTCCCCGGAAAAGGCCACGTCCTGTTTCTGCTCGAAGGTCCGGTCGTCAACAATGGCGTCGACCCACAGACCAGGACCGTGCATAAATTTGATCTGTGCACCCAAAAGACCGACAAGTTGCTGGACACCATTGGCCACTTTTATGTGTCGGCAAACTCCGAGAAGGCCTTGTACGAGCAATTGCCGAAGCCGCCGCCGGGCGGCAACGTCGGGAATGCCCCACCGCCCGGGCCCGGTCAGTGGTTCATCAAACCGGTGGATCAGCTGGGAAAGCCAGCCGAACCCGACAAGCCCGACGGCAGACTCAAGCTCGAAGGGGCTGAGGTCGCCGTTGATCCGCATGCCGAATGGAATCAGATGTTCCACGAAGTCTGGCGCATCGAACGCGACTTCTTTTATGACCCCAACCTCCACGGCGCCAATCTCAAGGCGCTCATGGCCGCCTACCAGCCGTACGTCGATCATGTCGCGAGCCGTCCGGACCTGAACTATATCTTTGCCGACATGCTGGGCGATATTACGGCACAGCACGTCTATATTGGTGGCGGCGATCGTCCGCCAATCCGGCGTGTCAGTGGCGGCTTGCTTGGCGCGGATTACGTCGTGACGAACGGCCGCTACCGCTTCGCACACATCTACCGCGGTGAAAACTGGAACCCGGGCCTGCGTGCCCCGCTGACGGAGCCGGGCGTAAACGTGCAGGAGGGCGAGTACCTGTTGGCCGTCAACGGCCGCGAAGTGCGCGGGAGCGACGAGATCTTCAGCTTTTTTCCGGAGACCGTAGGCAAACAGGTGGTATTGAGAGTGGGGCCGGATGCGCAGGGGCAAGGGGCGCGACTCGTTACCGTAACGCCGATTGCAAGCGAGACAGCGCTGCGTCAGCGGGCCTGGATGGAAGACAATCGTCGTAAGGTGGATGAGCTGAGCAACGGCCGCCTGGCGTACGTGTACATACCCGACACCAGCGTCAATGGTTACACCAACTTCAATCGTTATTACTTCCCGCAGTCAGACAAGCAAGGCGCGGTGATCGACGAACGTTTCAACGGTGGCGGGTGGATTGCCGACTATATCGTCGACTGGCTCAAGCGCCCGTTGCTGGCCGCGGCCATGAACCGCGAGGGCAAGGATGTGATGTTCCCGAGGGTTATCCGCGGCCCGAAGGTGATGCTCATCAACCAGTACGCGGGCTCCGGCGGTGACGCCTTGCCCTGGATGTTCAAGCGCCTGGGAACGGGGTCGCTGATTGGCACGCGGACATGGGGTGGACTGATCGGTATCGGCGGATACCCGACGCTGATGGACGGAGGTACGATCACTGCCCCGCGTGAGGGACTGTTCAATCCGGATACTGGTGAGTTCGACGTTGAAAATCGGGGAATCGCCCCGGACGTCGAAGTCGAGCTTGACCCGGCGGCCGTGCGCCGCGGCCATGATCCGCAACTGGAGAAGGCGGTCGCGGTGGCCCTCGAGGATCTGCAGCAGCACCCCGTGCCACCCATCAAGCGTCCGAAGTACCCGATCTATAACTGGGCCGCGACCCGCACTACGTCTTCAGCACCGGCGTCGTCGGCCGAGTCAAAGTAGCGAGTCCTTGAGTTCACGGTGAATGACACGGGCGGCCCCCCCCGCCGGCGAGGAGCCCGCTGCGCAGGGCACGACCTTGACGTCAGCTCTCCGACAGGATGGACTGGGGTCTTTGTTCGGCGGCTGATCCCCTATATGATTAAGCCTAAGCGTCGCCCGATCTGGCCTTGCGCAAACAAAATACGGCCTACGGGATGAGAATCGATTCCACACTGATCTCGGCGCTGCTGGTGTCGGCGCTTGCCGGCTGCGCGGTCGGTCCGGATTTCAAGCCGCCCGCCGCGCCAAACGTCAGTGGCTACACCTCCGGTCCGCTCGCCGCTACCTCCGACACCCCGGATGTCCTCGGCGGCGGTGCGCAACGCTTCGTCGCCGGCGCCGATCTTTCCGGGGACTGGTGGACCTTGTTCCGCTCCCCGGTGCTCAATGACCTGATCGAGCGGGCCCTCGCGAACAATCCCGATCTGAAGGCCGCCCAGGCGGCATTGTTGGCGGCACGGGAAAATGTCCTCGCGCAGCGCGGCGCATATTTTCCGAGCCTCGACGCTGAGTTCGCCGCAAGTCGCCAGCGGCAACCGGGTTCGCTTGCGCCGGTGCCGGCCAACAACGCGCTGCTATACAGCCTGTTTACACCGCAACTCAATATCTCCTATGTGCCCGATGTCTTCGGTTTGAACCGCCGCACCGTCGAATCGCTGCAGGCGCAGGCCCAGAGCGTGCGCTTCCAGATGCTCGCAACCTATACCACGCTGACCTCCAACGTGGTGGTCACGGCGATCCAGGCCAGCGCGCTGGACGCGCAGGTCGTGGCGACGCGCGAACTAATTGCACTCAATTCGCGCGCGCTCGAAATATTGAACTATCAGTTGCGCAAGGGTTATGCCAGCGGTGTCGATGTGGCCGCGCAGGAATCGCAACTCGCGCAGGTCGCCGCCACGTTGCCGCCGCTGATCAAGCAATCCGAGCAGCTGCACCATCAACTGGCGGTGCTGACCGGTCGCTTTCCCACCGAGCGGTCCGAGGACTCTTTCGAATTATCGAGTCTGCAGCTGCCGGCCGATGTGCCGCTCAGCATGCCTGCGCAACTGGTCGCGCAGCGTCCGGATGTACGCCAGGCGCAGGCGAATCTGCATGCCGCCAGCGCACAGATCGGAATTGCCGTCGCGAACCGTTTGCCGAATATCACCCTGACCGCTGATGCGGGCAGCACGGGTCTGGCGATCAGCCAGCTATTTGGCCCCGGCACGAATTTCTGGAGTCTGGCGGGGGATGTCACGGCCCCCATTTTCGAGGGCGGCAAACTGCTGCACCAGGAGCGCGCCGCTCGCGATGCCTACACGCAGGCGGCCGAACAGTATCGCGGCACCGTCCTGACCGCGGTCCAGAATGTTGCCGATACCCTGACGGCGCTGCAGCAGGATGCCGACGGTCTGAAGGCGGCGGCGGCGGCCGAACACGCCGCCAAAACCACGCTGGATCTGGCTCAACAACAGCTTCGCGATGGCTACGCCGGTGATCTTGCGCTGTTGATCGCCGAGCAGGCCTATCAGCAGGCGCGTCTGAATGTGATCCAGGCGCAGGCCAGTCGTTACGCCGACACGGCGGCGCTGTTCCAGGCGCTCGGTGGCGGCTGGTGGGGACGCGCAGATCTGGCGCAGAGCATTGATGGGAACTGAATCGGGCTGCCGACTCCCCGCCGTCTTCGTGCTGACTGCCATCCTGTCAGCCACCGGTTGCTCATCCCAGAGTGCTGGCAATGCGCCGGAGGCGACCTCGCCCGCCAGCAATGTCACGTTGACCGCGGCGCAGCGGCAACATGTGCGGATTGAGACCGTCGCGTCGACCACATTCCGCAGGTCCATCGATACCACCGGGGTGGTCGATTTCGACAACGATCAGGCGACCAGCGTACTGGCGCCCTTCTCCGGGCCGGTTATGCGCCTCACCGCAGCGCTCGGGGAGCGCGTCAGCAAAGGGCAGGAGCTGGCGACGGTGAGTTCGCCCGATTTTGCCGCAGCCTTCGCTGCCTACCGCAAGGCGCTGGCCACGGCCGCGACTACCCGCCGCCTGGCCGATCTGGACAAGGATCTGCTCCAGCATCAGGGGGTTTCCGCGCGCGAGGAACAGCAGGCACAAACCGATGCCGACAACGCGGAGTCCGATCGCGCTGCAGCATTGCAGGCGTTACTTGCCCTGAATGTTGACCCGCAGACCATCAAGGACATCCAGGAGAACCGGCCCGTCGCGCGCACGGAAGGGACCATCCGCTCGCCGATCGCGGGGATCGTGGTGGAGAAGCTCATTACACCCGGACAACTGGTTGAGGCCGGCACCACGCCCTGTTTCACCGTTGCCGATCTGTCGCGCGTGTGGGTGCAGGCGCAAATCTTCGGTCCGGAGGTAGCCGCGGTACAGGTCGGTGACAGCGCCGATGTCGAGGCGGACATCGATGCCGCGCATCTGCGCGGGACGGTGACCAATGTCTCGGCGCTGGTCGATCCCGATACCCGTTCGGTGATCGCACGCATCACGGTAGCGAATACGGCGCAGATTCTGAAGAAACAGATGTACGTGCGCGTGCTGATCCACTCGCAGCACGAACAGACCGGCCTTCTGGTTCCGGTGTCGGCGATTCTGCGCGATGATGAGAACCTGCCCTTTGTGTACCTTGAACAAGCCGATGGCAGCTTCGCACGGGCCCATGTCAGGCTGGGTTACCGCGATGGTGACCGGTACGAGATACCTTCCGGCCTGAAGGGCGGGGAGAAAGTCGTCGTCGAGGGCGGCATCTTCGTTCGGTTCATCCAGAGCCAATGAGCGCCGAACTGCCGCCTGGGCCGCCGGCGCCGCGACCCGGATCGGCCATCAACCGCATCGTTGCCTTTGGGCTCGATCAGCCGCTGCTGATCATTCTGCTGGCGGCGGCCCTGATTGGTGCCGGCTGGTGGGCGCTCAAGCGCTTGCCCATGGACGCGTATCCGGATTTATCTCCGCCTATCGTCGAGATCATCACGCAATGGCCCGGACACTCCGCCGAGGAAATGGAGCGGCTGGTCACGGTACCGGTCGAGCTGGGCATGAACGGCATTCCGGATCTGGCTACGAAGCGTTCCATCTCGTTGTATGGGTTGTCGGATGTCACGCTCACCTACCGCGATCGCGTCGACAACTATTTCGCGCGTCAACAGGTCTTCAATCGACTGGGCAACATCTCCCTGCCGACCGGGGTCACGCCATCCGTATCGCCATTGTCCTCGCCATCGGGATTGATCTATCGCTACGTACTGGAAAGTCCCGATCGCTCGCCAATGGAGCTGAAGACGTTCGAGGACTGGGTGGTCGCGCCGCAGTACCGGTCGGTGGCCGGCGTCGCCGACGACTCGGCCTTCGGTGGCGGCGACATGCAGTACCAGGTTCTGCTCGACCCGGCGCGGATTGCCGCTGCCGGGCTGTCGGTGTCACAGGTCGAAGCGGCGCTCGCTGCGAATAACAGCAATGCCGGCGGCGGATTCTATTCCCAGGGCGGTCAGTTCTTCTACATCCGCGGGCTGGGTCGGCTGACCACGACCCAGGACATCGAGGAGGTCGCGCTGGCGGTGCATAACGGCACCCCGGTGCTGGTGAGGGATGTCGGGCGCGTGACCATCGACATCGCACCGCGTCTGGGCGAGTTCGGCTACATGGGGCGCGACGACGCGGTTGAAGGCGTGATCCTCATGCTCACCGGCGAGAAGACCCAGGATGTGCTCAAGCGCGTCGAAGCGAAGACCGAGGAACTCAACCGCGAGGTGCTACCCCGGGACGTCAAGATCCACCCGTTCTACGATCTGGCCGATCTGATCGCCGCAACGACCCAGGTGGTGGAGCGCAATTTGTTGCTGGGCATGGTCCTGGTGGTTGCGGTACTCGTCTTCTTTCTCTACGACATTCGCGCGGGCCTGATCGTCGCCGCCACCATCCCGCTCGCGTTGTTGTTCGCTTTCGTGAGCCTCGACCTGCAGAACGCCTCGGCCAACCTGCTCTCCATCGGCGCGGTCGATTTCGGCATCCTCGTCGATGGCGCAATCTTCATGGTCGAGAACATTTTCCGCCAGATCGCGCTGCGCCATGGCTCGCCATTCAATATTCGCGAAATCATCATCGAGGCGGCCGCGGAGGTTGATCGTCCATTGGTTTACGCCGTGGCCGTGATCGTGGCAAGTTTCCTCCCGATCTACGTTCTGACCGGCCCTTCCGGCACGCTCTTCAAGCCGATGGCCGACACCATGATTTTCGCGCTGCTCGGTTCGCTGCTCGTCACCCTGACGCTGTTGCCGGTGTTGTGTGCCCTGCTCATGCGCCGCAACGTGCGCGAGCGGCGCAATGCGCTTTTTGAGAAGACCCGGGTCGCCTATACCCGCGGTCTGAAGCGTTGCCTGGAACGACCCTGGCTTACGGTGATCCTGCCCACCATTCTGCTCGGACTGTCGCTACTCCTGGTGCCGCGCATCGGCGCGGAATTCATGCCGCATCTGGACGAAGGCGCACTGTGGGTACGCGCGACGATGCCCTACACCATTTCGTTCGACGAGGCGGCCAGAATCACCCCGCAGGTCCGCGAGGTCCTGACCTCGTTTCCAATGGTGACCACCGTCACCTCGGAACTCGGCCGGCCTGATGACGGCACCGACTCGACCGGCTTCTTCAACGTTGAGTTTTTCGTCGGCCTGAAGCCCTATTCGCAATGGCAAGGCGCCTACCGCGACAAGCGGGCACTGATCGAGGCCATCAATCGCAAGCTCGGCTCGTTCCCGGGCATCGATTTCAATTACACCCAGCCTGCGGAAGATGCGGTCGATGAGGCCGAAACGGGGCTGAAGAGCGCATTGGCCGTCAAGATATTCGGCGCCGACCTGCAGACGCTGCAGCTGAAGGGCAAGTCCATCAAGGAAGTGCTCGAGCATGTGCGCGGCATCAGCGATGTGACGCTGGTGCATGAACTGGGGCAGCCGAGTCTCACCATCAAGATCGATCGCGCAAAGATCGCCCGCTACGGGCTGAATGTATCTGACGTCAACGGCCTGATCGAAACGGCGATCGGCGGTGATGTCGCGACGCAGGTGGTGCAGGGCGAGAAGCAGTTCGATCTCATCGTACGGCTTGATCGGCAGTTCCGGGACAATCCGCAGGAAATCGGCAACATTCCGGTGGCCACTCCCGGCGGGCAGCAGATTCCGCTCAGGCAATTGGCGGACATCGAGGAAACCGATGGCGCCTCATTCATCTACCGCGAAGACAACTCGCGCTACATCGGAGTGCAATTCTCGGTGACCGGGCGCGATCTGGCCGGTGCGGTACAGGACGCGATCAAACAGGTCCACGACAAGGTCGTCCTGCCACAGGGCTATCGCCTGGATTGGGGCGGTGAGTACAAGGAATACACCGCCTCGCGCGCGCAGATGAATGTGATTTTGCCGCTGACGCTGGTAGTGATCTTCATGCTGCTGTTCGTGCTCTACAGCAATTTCAAATTTCCCTTCATCACGGTGCTTGGCGTGTTGCTGTCGGCCCCGATCGGAGGCATCCTCGCGCTCTGGATCACCGATACGCCATTTTCAGTGTCCTCCGGCATCGGCTTCATCGTGCTGTTCGGCGTCTCGGTGTTGACAGGTGTGGTGTACATTTCCTACGTCAACGAATTACGCCGCAGCGGTACTGCGACCGAGGAGGCGATCAGGGAGGGTGCAATCCTGCGGCTGCGGCCGATCATGATGACCGCACTGGTGGCCGCGCTCGGATTGCTGCCGGCTGCGCTGGCCACCGGCGTCGGCACCGATTCGCAACGGCCATTCGCACTGGTTATCGTCAGCGGCATGCTCTCGCGGCTGTTGATCAGCGTCTTCCTGATGCCAGCGCTGTATGCGCTGGTCGCGCGACCGGACGACCGGTTGCGGGTGTGAATTTCGCTTTTCCGAGATTTCCGCCTCTTTCAAATCGCTCGATCCTGATCGCGCTGATCGTGGCGTCCGCGTTCTTCATGGAGAACTTGGACGCGACCATCATTGTCACCGCTTTGCCGCAGATGGCGCAGACCTTCGGGACGACTTCAACACGAATGAGCCTGGGTGTGACCGCCTATGTACTGGCGACCGCCGCCTGCATCCCCGCGAGCGGCTGGCTGGCAGACCGGGTCGGCTCACGCAATCTCTTCTGTGGCGCGATCGGTCTCTTCACTGTCTCATCGATGGCATGTGGAATCGCGCCCTCCTTCTATGTCTTCATCGCCGGACGCATCATCCAGGGTGCGGCTGCGGCAATGATGTCACCCGTGGGCCGTCTTGTGGTCTTACGCACCGCGGAAAAGCGGGACCTCATGCGAGCGCTGTCGACGCTGGTGTGGCCCGCGCTGTTTGCGCCAGTGCTTGGGCCCCCGCTGGGCGGACTGATCACCAGCGTCGCCTCCTGGCGCTGGATTTTCTACGTCAATGTTCCGCTTGGACTTGCCGGTATGGCCCTCGTCCTGGTGTTTATCCCGAATCAGAAAGCGGGCGAGCGCGCCGCCTTTGACGCCAAGGGATTCGGGCTGTTGGCGCTCGCCCTTGCCTGCCTGACTTACGGTCTCGATGTCATTGGTTCGCGCCCGATCGACCTGCGCCTGGGCGCCGGGCTGTTCGCGGCGGCGGCGCTGGCAGGTGTCCTCGCGGCAAAACACCTCAAGACCGTGCCCAATCCAATCGTCAGACTTCAGGCGCTCCGCATTCCCACGTTTTTCGCGGGCAGCATCTTCGGCGGCAACATTTCACGCGCCGCAATCAGCACCACTCCATTTCTACTGCCGCTGATGTTCCAGATTGGCTTCGGTCTGACACCCGTCGCTTCAGGCATGTTTCTGTTGGTCTACATGTTGGCCAACCTTCTCATGAAGGCATTCACCAATCGGATTCTGAAGCGGTTCGGCATGCGCACCGTGCTGATCGTCAACGGTGCGATCGCGTCGGCCGCGATAGCCGCCTGTTCGATCATTTCACCGACCCTGCCGCTGGCGATAACAGCTGCGATCCTGTTTCTGGCCGGCGCGAGCCGCTCCATGCAATTCACAGCCATCACCTTCGTCAGTTTTGCCGACATCGCGGCTGAAGAACGGGCGTCCGCCAGCGTGCTGGCTTCACTCACACAACAGATCAGTATGGGAATGGGTGTGGCCATGGGGGCGCTCATGCTCAACTTCAGCCAAATGCTGCGGGGCGCGCCAGCCCTCGCCCCATACGACTTCCGTGTTGCGCTGGTGCTCGCTGGGCTTCTGAGCTCGCTTGCGCTCTTCTCCTACGCCAGCCTGCCGGCCAATGCCGGCGCGGAGATCACCGGCACGTGAGCAACGCGTCATGATTCGCCGGCCGGAAGGGCCACTGCCTAACCAGCCTCGCCCGGCCCCTTAACTGAATCGATGTCCTTTCACGTTGGTTTCTCCTGCAATGATGAGCCCTGCCCGCGCACTACTCCTCGTGGCGGACATAGGGCAGACAAGACTTCTGACCATTGCGGGCTGGCTTCGTTCTCTATGGCACAGGGTACGGTCGCAAAAGTGGACCGCAATCGGCCGCGGAAGCCGCCAGTTCATGCGTTCTGCTGCGCCGCATCACGCTGACTCACGGCCAGCGCTACAATAGCCAGGGCAGAGGGCAGCACTGAAACGGGGGAGGCGCTATGCGTCCGGATGTCGTGTACCAGGTGATTTTTCTCAAAGACGGGAAACCATTGGCCTCACCAACCGTGCTTGGCGAGTTTGGGCGCGAAGTGCGGGTGGAGGTGCCCGGGGAGATGCGCGTTCTGGTATCAGCGCAGGAGCCTGACGAAGATGGCCGGTCTTTCACGTCAGCCAAGATGGCGCTGTATGAAGACGGCGACTGGCAAGTTGTGAACGAGATGTCGATGAATGCCTATCTCTCGATGACGCCGTCCTTCGAGCATTCGGTTGAGAACACCCCGTATCGATTCATTGTGAAGCCACGCAGGATCGTGGCGGCTGCCAACGAAGGGGAGCCTTAAAGCACACGCGCCTGCGCCCCTTGGCGGGCCGCATCAATCTGGGCAGCGCGTCAGGTGTATCGGAAGCCCGGGTAAGCGAAGGCACCGCCGATGCGCTCGCAGTCGCGCTCACTGACGCCTTCGCGACGTACCACCTCGTACCAGCGGGCGCGGACCTGAGCCTCCATGTCATCGAGGATTTTCTCCGCAGCCTCGCGGGCGAGCAGAAACCGGCCGCACTGAGACAGCAGGTTGCCAGGGTTCGCACGCCGGCCCTGATCGCCACACGCGAGCGCCAGATCACGACGCTCGAGCGACGGCGGCGAGGTGGGCGTCAGGTCATAACCGGGCGAGAGCTGCCAATCCTTGGCAAACGCGATGAACGCATGGTTGCGCCGGTGGTCGTCGCTGTTCGAAATGAGCGCGTTGAACGCCATCCGCCGAAATAGTTCCGGCGCAGCCTCCGCGGGGCGAGCGCACAGGCGGCGCAACTCCTCGGCGAGCAGCGGATACGACCATCGATCGCTCCGTGCTAGCCAGTGAAGCCGCCAACGGCCGCCCGCGCTTCAAATACCGCGAACTGTTGCTCTAATCGCTCCTGAAGCGTCGCTTTTTCGCTGCGTTTCAGAAAGGCATCGCAAGCAGCACCGGCATGGGCACACTCGGCTACCTTCCTGAAGCCCCTATCCGGTTGCCATAGGCTGTCGCCGGGCAGAAAGCCGTAGGTGATCCCGTTGCGGGCGCTTGCCTTGAGGTCCGCGTAGGTCAGGTGCTGTTCAAGCACGGCGCGCACGTACTCGTGGCTCAAATCGATGCGAAAAACTCCTTCATCATCGGCTGAGAGGCTCCAGGGAACGCCCGCGCGCATGTAGGCGTGCAACGGATGCTCGCCGCCCTTCACCCCGGGCGTCACATCGTTGCTGGTGAGATTGATCTCTACCGCAATGCGTTTTGCCGCCATTTCCTTGAGCAGGTGGCCGACATCGCTCTCGAACGGAAGTTCGTAGCCATGTCCGATGCGCGATGCTCCCGCTATCTCCACCGTGTCGCGGATGTGGTAGCCAAGCGCCGAAGGCGGCACCAGGCCGAGCCATAGCTCCCCTGCGTGCAGCGATAACCTGACTTTCGGATCCCGGGAATGGAAGTACTGAAACATGCGCATGTGCAGCGCGAAGTCGCGCAATGCAACGGGACCGTCCTCCGGCGCGACGAGATCGATTCCGACAAATCGGCTGTCAGCCGCTGCGAGCGCGTAGCCCAGGGCAATCTGGGCAAAGACCTGCCCCGGCTGCAGAGTCCGGACTACATAGAACAGATAGCGCACCTCCACGGCGCATCCCGGCTCCCTCGCAGCCGTGGCACAGCGCAGTTCAGTGCGCATCCTTCTCTCGGCCACATCGTATTCCGCGCGTGCAGCGCTCACCAGAGCCGGCAGCTGGGGCGCAACGGCATTCAGATCCGCATCGAAATCCGTTGGGCTAAAGTTTGCAATGCTTCCCAAGAGCGCCGGCGAGAAAGCGCCAGTGGGATCGGCCATCTGTTCCATATACAGAACGTGGTCAGCAGCTGCCTGATTGCGCGTGATTGCCAGGGCTTCACCCAGATGCGGCGGAACGATGGCGGCGAAGGCGGGAAAGGTGGCGAACGTGTGGTCGTGACCGCTGACTTCACCAGTCCCCAGACCTGGCACGAAGTTACGCATGGAAAACGCATCGATGCTGGCCTGATAAAAACCAGGATCGCGCGTCATCAGGCCTCGTGCCGGAACTTGACCACTGATGCACGGCCCCAACGAGATGGTGTGACTCTTGGCATCCAGGCACGCCCCGTCGGCGTCCGCCCATTTCAGGAAATCCTCGGCCCACACAGAGCCTTCCAGATGATTGTGCAGATCACCGCCCTTGGGCATCTGTGTGAGCAGGACTCGCAATGCGACGGGGTCTGACTCAAGGCTGCGTAGCAGCGCCGCCGTCTTGGCTTCGTTTGTTTCAGCGAATGCGCGGGCTGCCAACAGCAGCAGGGCAAGAGCCAGGTATTTCATCGGTGAAGGTTGCCACATGAATATCGCCGGGCGGCAGAAACACGCATTGACGAGTGATTGGAGGCTAGGGTCGGAATCGAACCGGCGTAGACGGCTTTGCAGGCCGCTGCATGACCACTCTGCCACCTAGCCAGTGACGTACGGAGTGCGGCGCCGGATGGCTCAAGCATTCCTGTTTTTCGTGCCGCGGATCTTGAGAAGCTGGAGCGGGAAACGAGGCTCGAACTCGCGACCTCAACCTTGGCAAGGTTGCGCTCTACCAACTGAGCTATTCCCGCCTCTCAAGTGCGGAGGCGAATTGTAGGGTTTGGGGTGACGATGTCAAGGCGAATGAGGCACTTAACTGCGCAAATCCGGCCACGCTGCCCGCATGTACGAGACCATGGAAACCAGCGTCAGCAGGCCCGCCAGCACCGTCAGACCGACGCCGATCATGTAGATATCGAGCCCCCACAGCCGGCTGCGGTAGAACATCATCGACAGCCCCACGATCTGGAAGATGGTCTTGTACTTGCCGAGCATGGAAACGGCCACCTTGCGGCGCTGGCCGAGTTCCGCCATCCACTCACGCAACGCCGAAATGGCAATCTCGCGGCCGATGATCACGACGGCCATCAGCACCACCAGCGGCCGCGGGTCACGGGATACCAGCAGGACCAGTGCGGTGGCCACGATGAGCTTGTCAGCGACCGGGTCGAGGAATGCGCCGAGCCGGGTGATCTGGCCGAGCTTGCGCGCAAGGTACCCGTCCAGGGTGTCGGTGATGCCCGCCGCGGCAAATACGACACAGGAGGCGGCATCGTGCCAGTGATAGGGCAGATAAAACGTCACGATCACCAGCGGGATCGCCGCGATCCGGATCCAGGTCAGGATGTTGGGCACGGTCCAGGGCGTCTGTCTGACGACCTGGCCTTCAGCGTTTATGCCCAGCGGCTCTGACACGGTGCCATCCATCTGTTGTATTTAAACCACGTCCTCGAACGCTGGAAAGCCCCTACGCGCCAGGATGCAGGTGATCATAAATGCTGCGGGCCAGGGATGCGCCGATACCTTCGACCAACTCGATGTCCGCGACGGCGGCTTTCTGGACACCCTGCAGCCCGCCGAAGTGCTTGAGGAGCGCCCGGCGCCGCGCCGGACCGAGGCCGGCGATGCTTTCCAGGACTGATTCATTGAAGCGCCGGGCGCGGCGCTTGCGGTGGCCGGTGATGGCAAACCGATGCGCCTCGTCCCGCACGCGCTGGATCAGGCGCAACGCCGGGGACTCCGGTGGCAATACCCGGGGAACCTCCTCCCCCTGAACGAACAGCCGCTCCTGACCCGGTCGTCGGTCGGGCCCCTTGGCGATGCCCACGAGCGCCAGATCTGCAAAACCCAGTTCGGCCAGGGCGCTGTGAACGGCCGCGATCTGGCCGGGACCGCCGTCGATCAGCAGCAGATCCGGCCCGACCTGCTCACCATCGCGAATCCGGGTGTAGCGCCGCTGCAGGGCCTGGTGCAATGCCGCGTAGTCATCACCCGGGGTGATGCCCGCAATATTGAAGCGCCGGTATTCCTTCTTGAGGGCGCCCTCCTGACCGAACACCACGCAGGAGGCCACCGTGCCCTCCCCGGCCGTGTGACTGATGTCAAAACACTCGATTCGTTGCGGGACCTCCTCCAGGTCCAGCGCCTCGGCCAACGCCACCATCATTTCAGCGGAATTGCGTCGCTGCGCCTGGCGCATGCGCAGTGACTGGGCCGCGTTCTCCTGCGCCAGTTCCACCCAGCGCGCCGCAATGCCGCGCATGGGTTTGCGCACCGTGACGCCATGCCCCGCTCGCTCCTTGAGCACCTCGCCCATGGCGTCACTGTCTACGAGCGCCAGACCCAGCAGCACCTCGGAAGGCGGCTCCTGCCCGGTGTAGTACTGCAGGATGAACGAGCCCAGCGCCTCATCCGGATCGGCGAGTGCCGCCCGCGGGAAATAACTGGTCGTGCCCAGATTGCGGCCGCCGCGCACCAGCATGACGCTGACCGCATATTCCCCGGGCTCACCAACGATGGCGAAGGCATCCACATCGGCGGCCTCATCCGCGGAGGTCACGACCTGCTGCGAGAGAATGTTCGCCAGCGCCGCGAGCTGATCGCGGATCTGCGCCGCACGTTCGAACTGCAGCCGTGAGGCGGCCTCCTCCATCAGTTTGCGCAGCTGCGCGTTCACTTCCTGGCTGCGGCCTTCGAGCACCTTGACGGCGGCGTCCACGTCCTGCCGATAGGTCACAGGGTCGATGAGTCCGACACACGGTGCCGAGCAGCGACCAATCTGGTACTGCAGGCACGGCCGGCTGCGATTGGCGAAGAACGAATCGCGGCAATTGCGGATGTGAAACAGCTTCTGCAGACCCTGCAGCGTCTCGCGCACTGCGCCGGCATTCGGGAACGGACCGAAGTAGCGACCCGGCTGAGTGCGCGGGCCGCGGTAGAACGCGAGCCGCGGAAACTCGTGATCCGTGCGCAGATGCACGTAGGGAAAGCTTTTGTCATCGCGCAGCACCACGTTGAACCGTGGCCGATGTTCCTTGATGAGATTGTATTCAAGCAGCAGCGCCTCGACTTCCGAATGCGTGACCGTCACTTCGATGGCCGCGATCTGCTGCACCAGCGCGTGCACCTTGGGTGACACGTTGCTGGGATTGAAGTAGGTGCCCACCCGGTCGCGGAGGTTGCGCGCCTTGCCCACGTACAGCAGATCGTGGGTTGCGCTGTACATGCGATACACGCCCGGGCGCCTGGGCAGCGAGCCTACGAACTCCTTCGGGTCAAACGTGGCGAAGCTCCACCGCGCGATTCATGACCGCCCGGAACATCGCGGGAGTCAGCCGGCGCGTCTGCGTGTTATAGCGGCTGCAATGATAGGAGTCGATGAGATGCAGCCCATTGATGCGATGCTCGGCGCCATGGCCGAAGGTAAAGGCGCTGCGCTTCTGGCCAAGGGCCATCAGCGTCGCCTCGTGGGCGATACGCCCCAGCGCCAGGATCACCGTCACGCTGGTGAGCGCTGCGATCTCCGCACTGATGTAGCTGTTGCAGCGCCGGATCTCGGCACCATCGGGCTTGTTCTCCGGTGGCACGCACTTCACCGCGTTGGTGATCCGGACACCCTTCAGGGCGAGGCCATCGTCCGGGGATTTGCCCTCGGGCTGATTCGAGAGCCCGAGGCCGAACAAGGTCTCATAGAGCAGGATTCCGGCGAAATCACCGGTAAACGGCCGGCCGGTACGGTTGGCACCGTGCAGCCCCGGCGCCAGACCTGCGATCAGGAGCCACGGCTTGGGATCTCCGAACGCAGGCACGGGCCGGCAGACGTGGTCCGGGAACCGCAGCTTCGAGTCAGCCAGAAACTTTGCCAGTCGCGGGCAGGCCTTGCAGTCGCGATCATACAGCGGCTGTACCGGCTTGCCGGCCACCGCGGCGCTAGTCATCCATGTGCCGGATGATGGCCTGCGCAAACCCCGAACAGGTCATCAGCGTCGCACCGGGCACCAGGCGCTGCAGGTCCTCTTCGACATTCCTGCGCGCGGCGATCTCGCGCTTGGTCGCCTTCATTGCCTCGCGCAACCGCGCCAGATCGTAGGTCAGTTCCTTGTGCGCGATGGTCAGCGTCACACCCTTGATGATGAGATCCGCCGCTTCGGTCCACTTCATGTAGCGCAGCATCATCTCAGCCGATAGGATCAGCGAGCCGGGGTTGACCCGATCCTTGCCGGCGAACCCCGGCGCGGTGCCGTGGGTCGCCTCGAATACCGCCGGGCCATCACCGATGTTGCCACCCGGGGCAATGCCGATGCCGCCGACCTGGGCTGCCAGCGCATCGGAGATATAGTCCCCGTTCAGGTTCAGCGTCGCGATCACGTCGTACTCTTCCGGACGCATCAGCGCCTGCTGCAGGAAGTTGTCGGCAATGATGTCCTTGACGACGATCTCGGACCCGCTACGCGGATTGGCGAATGACAGCCAGGGACCGGCGCCGATCTCCTTCGCACCGAACTCCTCCCGGGCCAACTGGTATCCCCAGTTGCGGAAGGCACCTTCGGTGTACTTCATGATATTGCCCTTGTGCACCAGCGTGACCGATGTCCGGTCGGTATCGACGGCGTACTGGATGGCCTTGCGCACCAGGCGCTGGCTGCCCTCCTTGGAAACCGGTTTGATACCGATTCCCGAACTCGCCGGGAAGCGGATCTCGCGCACGTTCAGCTGGCTTTGCAGGTACTCGATGAGCTGGTGCACCTGCGGCGTGCCGGCCGCCCACTCGATGCCCGCATAGATATCCTCGGTGTTCTCACGGAAGATCACCATGTCGGTGAGACTGGCATCCGCCATCGGACTTACGACACCGGGAAAGTAGCGGATCGGCCGCACGCAGGCGTACAGATCTAGCGTCTGGCGCACCGCGACATTCAGCGAGCGGATGCCCTCGCCCACCGGCGTCTCCAGTGGTCCTTTGATGGACACCACGAAATCACGCAGGACCTGCAGCGTCTCATCGGGCAACCAGTTGCCGTAGATCCGGTTGGCCTTGGCGCCGGCGTAGATTTCCATCCAGCGGATGGCGCGCTTGCCGCCGTAGGCCTTGGCGACCGCGGCATCCACCACCTTGAGCATCGCCGGGGTGACATCGATCCCGATGCCATCGCCTTCGATGAACGGAATGATGGGTGTGTCCGGAACGGTGATCGAATTGTCCGTATTGACCCGGATCTTCGTGCCGTCGGACGGAACGACGATGTGCTCGTACCGCATGTTCACTCGTTCAGCGATGCCGATGGTTATGGCTGCGCTCCGCGATCAGCAACGCCAGCTCCAGCGCCTGCTCGTGGTTCAGCCGCGGATCAACCGTCGAGCGGTAGGCTCGCTGCAGGTCTGCATCAGTCAGACCGCGCGCGCCGCCGGTGCACTCGGTCACATCCTCACCAGTCAGCTCGATGTGCACGCCACCCAGGTGCGAACCCATGTCGCCGTGGATGCTGAACGCCAGATCGATTTCCTTGAGGATGTTCTCGAAGCGACGCGTCTTGAGCCCCCCGGTGCTGGTCTCGGTATTGCCGTGCATCGGATCACACACCCACAGCACGCTCTGGCCGGTTTCGCGCACCGCCTTGATGAGGCGCGGCAGCGACTTCTCGATGTCCTTCGCACCGAAACGATGGATGAAAGTCAGGCGGCCGGGCTGGTTCTGCGGATTCAGTGTCGTCACCAGGCCCTGCGCCCACGCATCGTCCATGCCGCTGCTCACCTTCACCGCGACGGGGTTGGAGATGCCGCGGAAGTATTCAACGTGCGCGCCCTCCAACTGCGCGGTGCGCATGCCGATCCACGGGTAGTGCGTCGAGAGGTTGTACCAGCGCTGCTGGCGTGGAATGAAGCGCGTCTGCGCCTGCTCGTACAACAGGTGCAGGCCCTCGTGGCTGCAGTAGAAATTATTCTGTGCCGCCTCGTGGATGGGGCGACCGCTGATGCCCTCGAAGAAATCCAGTGAGTCGGCGATGGAGTCGGCGATGCGCTGGTAGGCATCCTTCAGCGGGCTGTGCTTGAGGAAGCCCAGATCCCAGTACTCCGGATGGTGCAGATCGGCAAAGCCGCCATCGATCAGCGCGCGCACGAAATTCAAGGTAAGCGCTGCCCGCTCATAGCCGCGCAGTAGCAGCTGCGGATCCGGCGCGCGCGCCGCGGGGGTGAATTCCGGACGATTGACCAGATCCCCGCGGTAACTGGGCAGCGTCACGCCTTCCCGCGTCTCCATGTCGGCGGAGCGCGGCTTCGCGTACTGTCCGGCCATGCGGCCGACCTGGACCACCGGCTTCTTCAGGCCGTGCAGCAGCACCAGGCTCATCTGCAGCAGGATCTTGAGCTTCCGGGCGATCTGGTCCGACTCGCAGTCCTCAAAGGTCTCGGCGCAGTCACCACCCTGGAGCAGGAACGCATCGCCACGCTGGGCGGCTGCCAGGCGCTCGCGCGCCGCGTCCACTTCCCAGGACACGACGATCGGCGGCAGGCGCGAGAGCTGCGCGACGACTTTTTCCAGTTGCACCGGATCATCGTATCGTGGCTGCTGCTGTGCTGCCTTGGTGTGCCAGCTTGCCGGATGCCAGGAGGTCATAACAGGAGAACGCATGAGGGAATTCCGGTACATACCCGGGCGATGCCGCGGGACACAAAACACCAAGGTAAAGCCTACCACGAAACCCATTCAGGTCCATGCTTGGGGAATTCGCGGACCAGGTCCGTAAGGGAGAAAAATCAATGCATAAGGTCCTTGTTCTGGGTGCCGGCAAAATCGGCGCCCTCATCTCAGGATTGCTGTCCGAGTCCGGCTCGTGGGAAGTTCAACTGGCGGACAAGGACCCGGCCGCCGCCCAGGGGGTGGTTGCCGCGCACAGTTGCCCGAACCTGCGCGGCCTGGCCCTGGATGCGACGGACAGCGCGGCCCTTCAGGCCCACCTCGCCGCCCAGCCGGTGCATGCGGTGATCTCCAGCCTCCCCTACTACTGCAACCCCACCGTGGCCCAGGCCGCGCGCCGGGCCGACATTCACTACTTCGATCTGACCGAGGACGTGGAAGTCACGCGCGATGTGCGCAGCACCGCCCAGGGGGCCCGCAGCGCGTTCGTGCCCCAGTGCGGTCTCGCGCCGGGATTCATCAGCATCGCCGCCCATGAACTCATGACCCACTTCGACGAAGTGCGCTCGGTGAAGCTGCGGGTCGGGGCCCTGCCCCAGCATCCGAACAACGTCCTCAAGTATTCCCTGACCTGGTCCACCGAAGGACTCATCAACGAATACGGAAATGCGTGCCAGGCGATTGTCGATGGCCGGCTGGTGGATGTGGCGCCGCTGCAGGGTCTGGAGGAGATCGAAATCGACGGCACCTTGTACGAGGCCTTCAACACCTCCGGAGGCCTCGGCTCCCTCGGCGAGCTCGACGGTCTCAACTCGATTGCCTCGATGAACTACAAGACCATCCGCTACCCGGGTCACTGCGCACAGATGCAGCTGCTGATGAATGACCTGAAACTGAACCAGGATCGCAGCACCCTCAAACGCATCCTCGAGAATGCGGTTCCACAGACCCTGCAGGACGTCGTCATCGTCTATGCGGCGGTGACGGGGCGACAGGACGGGGAACTGCGCGAGGAAAACTACGTCAACAAGATCTATCCGCAGCTGATCGCCGGACGGCTGTGGTCGGCCATCCAGGTGACCACCGCGGCCGGGATCTGTGCCGTTGCGGATATCGTCGTCACGCATCCGCAGCGGTACGCGGGATTCATCGCGCAGGAGCGGTTTCGCTTGCCGGAGATTCTGCAGAACCGCTTCGGGCGTTACTATTCACAGGGCGACACCAAACATGTCTCCGCCGACGCCGTGGTCACCGGCAAGGCCGGCCGGCAGCGCCAGATACGCCGCGAGGGCTGATCATGAACACCGCCGATATTGCAGAACTCCTGTATCGCCTCGACCTGGGTCCCTTCAACGCCGGGGCGTGGTCCGGATCGCATGGCTGGGCCGAAGGCAACGTGCGTGAGCTCATCGATGTACGCAATCCCGCCAGTGGTGAGCGGCTGGCCCAGGTACGCGCGGCGACGCCGGAGGATTTCGAACGGGTACTGAACAGCGCCGTGACCGCCGCTGCGCTGTGGCGCGAAGTCCCCGCGCCGCAACGCGGTGATCTGGTGCGGATGCTGGGGGATGAGCTGCGGCGCGCCAAGCAGGACCTGGGCACGCTCGTGAGCCTGGAGAACGGCAAGATCCTCGCGGAAGGGTTGGGTGAAGTGCAGGAGATGATCGACATCGCCGACTTCGCCGTGGGCCAGTCGCGCATGCTTTACGGCAACACCATGCACTCGGAGCGCCTCCAGCACCGCATGTATGAGCAGTGGCATCCCCTGGGCGTGATAGGCGTGATCTCCGCCTTCAACTTTCCGGTGGCGGTATGGGCCTGGAATTCATTCCTCGCGGCCATCTGCGGCAACGCAACGGTGTGGAAACCCTCGCCCAAGACCCCGTTGACGGCACTGGCAGTGCAGCGACTGTGCAATCGGGTGCTGGAGGCGCGCCATGCGCCGCCCATTTTCCAGACGTTCGTCGATGGCGGTACGCAGCTCGCCTCACGTCTGGTGGATGATCGCCGGATTGCACTGCTGTCCTTTACAGGATCCACGCACGTGGGCCGCAAGGTGGCCGAGAAGGTGGCCCGCCGTCTGGGCAAGAGCCTGCTGGAACTGGGTGGCAACAACGCCATCATTGTCGATGAGACTGCGAACCTCGATCTGGCGATTCCCGCGATCGCCTTCGGCGCAGTCGGCACCGCCGGGCAGCGCTGCACCAGCACCCGACGGGTGCTGGTGCATGAATCGCGGCGCGAGGAACTGGAGCGACGCCTGGTGCATGCCTATGCCCAAGTCCATATCGGCGATCCGCTGGAGGCCACTACGCTCATGGGTCCGCTCATCGACGGCGCGGCCGTCGAGCGCTATAGGGCCGCCATCGCGGAGGCGGTTGCCCAGGGCGGCGCGGTCCTGTGCGGCGGTCAGGTGCGGCCGGGCCCCGGCAACTTCGTCGAGCCGACCCTCATCCGGGCGCGCAATGACCTGCCGATCGTGCAGACCGAAACCTTTGCGCCGATCCTGTACCTCATCCCGGTCGCTTCGCTCGAGGAAGCGATCGCCCTGCAGAACGCATCGGCGCACGGCCTGTCGTCCGCGCTGTTTACCGATCGGCTGCAGCATGCGGAAGCGTTCCTGTCGGCAGGCGGCAGTGACTGCGGCATCGCCAATGTGAACATCGGCACTTCCGGTGCCGAAATCGGCGGTGCCTTCGGCGGCGAGAAGGATACCGGCGGCGGCCGTGAGTCCGGTTCGGATGCCTGGAAGGCCTACATGCGACGCCAGACCAACACCATCAACTGGAGCCGCTCGCTGCCGCTGGCGCAGGGGATCGAGTTCAAGCTACCCGGCTAAGCCGCGCTCGGCGCTCTTGGCTTCCTGCCACAGCCCTTCCCACTCCGCCAGCGTCAGCGCAGTCAGCACCAGCGCGCGCTCGCGCGCCAGGGCTTCCATAGTGGCGAAACGCCGTTCGAACTTGGCATTGGCAGCCCGCAGCGCGCCTTCGGCATCCGCGCCCACATGGCGGCCCCAGTTGGCGATGGCGAACAGCAGGTCGCCCATCTCCTCCACCAGGTGCGGCGAGGGTCCGCCTGCGTCGCTCGAGGCGTGTTCACGGGCCTCGAGGGCCGCCTCATCGAGCTCCGCGAGCTCCTCGGTGATCTTGGCGCGCACGTCGCGCATGTCGGTCCAGTCAAAGCCGACGCGGCCCGCGCGCTTACCCAGTTTCTGCGCCCGCGTGAGCGCCGGGAGCGCACGCGGCACATCCGCCAGTACGCCGCTGCCGGTACGCTCGCGCGCCTTGATATCCTCCCACGCCACAGCCTGCTCACCGAACACATGCGGATGGCGGCGCACCAGCTTGTCGTGGATGGCGCGGGCGATATCGTCAAACTCGAACCAGCCCCGCTCTGCCGCCAGCCGTGCATAGAACACCACCTGGAACAGCAGATCGCCGAGTTCGTCGCGCAACTTGGCAGGCTCGCCCGATTCGATGGCATCGACCACCTCGTATGCCTCCTCCAGCGTGTGCGGGGCGAGTGTCGCAAAGGTCTGCACCCGATCCCAGGGACAACCGCTGACCGGGTCACGCAGTTTCACCATCAGGGCGAGCAGGTCGAGCATCGCGGGTAGATCAGGCCGGGCGCTGGGCGACATCGTTACTCCTCGGCGCACAGCCGGTAGAGGTTCATGAGCATGCCGGCCGTGGCGCCCCAGATGTTGCGGTCACCCACCGGAATGTCCTTGAGTTCCACCGCTGGCAGATCCGGGACGTACTGGCGCATGCGCGAGCGGAAATTGGCCGGGTCGAACAGGAAATTAAGCGGCACCTCGAAGGTCTCCTCGACCTCGCGCGCATCGATCACCAGGGAGAATCCGGGCCGCACGAATGCCACCACCGGCGTGACACGGAATCCCGTGCCGATGATGTGGTCGGGCAGATAGCCGATGACGGTCACGAACGCGGGTTCCAGGCCCACCTCCTCGTGCGCCTCGCGCAGCGCGGCATCGATGGGGCTGGTATCCGCCGACTCGAGCCGTCCGCCGGGGAAGCTGATCTGCCCGGCATGGTGCCTCAGGGCCGCTGCGCGCTGCGTGAACAGTACCGTGGGGGACGGATCACGCAGGATGATCGGCACCAACACCGCCGCCGGCACCAGCGTTGCCGGCACGAAGCGCTCGAAGGCCTTGCTCGCCTGCGCCGTGAGGCCCGGCAGGACCCAGTCCTCGCGCCCATGACGCGGCGTGCTGCCGCGCAGGCGCTCGGCAATGCGCCGCTGCCAAAATTGTGGATCCGCGCTCACCCGCCGCCGCTGGTGCCACCCTTGATGCCGCCGCGGGTCAGCTCCAGGGGATCAAGCAGTTTGGCCAGTTCATCGGGTTTGAGGTCCGTCATCTTCTGTGCCATCTCGCGGATCGGCTTGCCCTCGGCGTAGGCCTTCTTGGCGATCGCCGCGCCCTTCTCGTAACCGATGAGGGAGTTGAGTGCCGTGACCAGGATCGGATTGCGCTCGAGCGCCTCCTGCAGCCGCCCTTCGTTCACGGTGAAGCCTGCGAGGGCCCGATCCGCCAGCGCCCGCAGCACATTGGACAGCAAGCGGATGCTCTCGAGCAGGTTGTAGGCAATCAGGGGCAGCATCACGTTCAGCTGGAAGTTGCCGGACTGGCCGCCGATGGTGATCGCCGCATCATTGCCGATGACCTCTGCGGCCACCATCGCGGCGGCTTCGGGAATCACCGGATTGACCTTGCCCGGCATGATGCTGCTGCCCGGCTGCAGCGCCGGCAGCGCGATCTCGCCCAGGCCCGCGAGCGGCCCGCTGTTCATCCAGCGCAGATCATTCGCCATTTTCATCACACTGACCGCGATGACCTTCAACTGGCCGGAAAGCTCCACGGCCGCATCCTGCGAGGACAGCGACTCGAAGTAATTGCGGCTGGGGACGAAGCCAATACCGGTGATGGCCGAGAGCTCCGCGCAGAACACGCTGCCGAACTGCGGATGCGCATTGATGCCGGTGCCCACAGCGGTGCCACCCTGCGCGAGCGCCAGCAGCCGCGGCTCCACCGCGCTCAAGCGTGCCTGACCGTTCTCCAGCTGCGTGCGCCAGCCGGAGAGCTCCTGGCCGAGCGTGACCGGCATCGCATCCATCAGATGTGTGCGGCCGGTCTTCACGACCCCGGCGAGTTGTTCCTCGCGCTTGCGCAGCACCGCGCACGCGTGCGCCAGCGCCGGTTGCAGCAGCTGGCGGCTGGCGAGCGCCGCACCGACCTGGATCGCGGTCGGAATCACATCGTTGCTGCTCTGACCCATGTTCACATCATCGTTCGGATGCACCGCACGACCGAGTTTGGCCGAGGCAAGGTGCGCGATGACCTCATTGGCATTCATGTTGGTGCTGGTGCCCGAGCCGGTCTGAAAAATGTCGATCGGAAAATGGGCATCGTGGCGGCCTTCGGCCACCTCAGCGGCGCAGGCCGCGATCCCGTGCGCCACCGCGCCGTCCAGCAGACCCAGCTTGGCATTGGCCAGCGCCGCGGCCTGCTTGATCACGCCGAGTGCGCGGATGAAGGCGCGGGGCAGCGGCCGCCCGCTGATGGGAAAATTCTGCACGGCACGCTGCGTCTGCGCGCCCCAGAGCGCATCGCTCGGCACCTGCAGTTCGCCCATGCTGTCTCGTTCAGTACGGAAAGAAGCTGTCATCAAAAGCACTCCGGCACGGTATCATTCCAAATCCTAACATCCCGTATTGCCGGAATGCGCACGTATGTCTGCCCTCACCGCGTTATCACCCCTTGATGGCCGCTATCGGCGTGCGACCGAACCGCTGCGCGAACTGCTGTCCGAGTCCGGGCTGATCCGCGAACGCATCCGCGTCGAGGCGCACTGGCTGCTGCATCTGGCGCAGGCGGCGCCGATGTTGGCCGGCGCCGAACTCTCCGTTGGCGTGCGTGCCGCCGCCGCCGCTCTGGCCGAACATCCGCCGCCGGATGCCGCCGACATCGTCAAAGGCATCGAGGCGCGCACCAACCACGACGTGAAGGCCGTGGAGTACTACGTGCGCGAGGTGCTGCAGGCCGCGGGCGCCACCGCCGCCAACCTGGAACTGGTGCATTTCGGGTGCACCTCCGAAGACATCAACAATCTCAGCTACGCGAAACTGCTGTCCGCGGCGCGGATCGTCATGCTCGGGTCGGCCGAGGAGCTCAGCCATGCCCTCGGGACGCTGGTGCAGCGCTATGCGGATCTGCCGATGCTGGCGCGTACCCATGGGCAGCCGGCGAGCCCCACGACCCTGGGCAAGGAGTTCGCCAACGTCGTGGCGCGCCTGCGCCGCGCGCAGCAGCGCCTGGCCACCGTGGCGATCCTCGGCAAGTGGAACGGCGCGGTCGGTAATTTCAATGCACAGGTAGCCGCGCTGCCCAATCTGGCATGGCCCCAGATCGCGCAACGCTTCGTCGAGTCGCTCGGCCTGATCGACAATCCCTTCACCACGCAGATCGAACCGCACGACTGGATCGGTGAGTACTGCGATGCGCTGGCGGCGCTCAACGTCATCACGCTGGACCTGTGCCGCGACATCTGGGGCTACGTGTCCCTCGGTTACCTGCGCCAGAAGCCCGTCGCCGGCGAGGTGGGCTCCTCCACCATGCCGCACAAGATCAACCCCATTGATTTCGAAAATGCCGAGGGCAACCTCGGTCTTGCGAATGCACTGCTGCGGCACTTCGCCGAGAAGCTGCCCGTGTCGCGCTGGCAGCGTGATCTCACGGACTCCACGGTGCTGCGCAATATCGGCGTCGCGCTCGGCCACACCCTGGTCGCCTGGCGGTCGGCGCTGCGCGGCCTGGCGAAGATCGATGCGGACCCCGCCACCATCAGCCGCGACGTCAACGTGGCCTGGGAAGTGCTGGGCGAGGCGGTGCAGACGGTGCTGCGCGCGCAGGGCGTACCCAACGGTTATGAGCTGCTGAAGGATTTCACGCGCGGCCGTGCCATCGACGGCGCCGGCCTGGCCGCGTTCATTGCAAGCCTGCCCATTACCGCTGCGGAGAAGGCCCGGCTGCAGCAGCTGAAGCCACAGGATTATGTCGGATTGGCCGCAGGACTTGCGCGTAAAGTCTTGGATCCACGCATTATTGAGTGATCTGCGCCACGAATTTGACCCAACGTGGCCGCGGTACTACATAAAAGCGTGATCGGGTCGACAATCCACCGCAGCCGGGCTTCCTAAGATCGCTGCAGCCTGCTGATTTGCAGGCGCTTTCGGGCGGTCCAACGTGGAAGTCTCCGGGGATGCAGAGGATGCGGGAGTGCTGGCGCCGCTGGCGCACGCCCGCTTCACGCCCGAGACCTCCTCCGGTGTGATCAGTCTCGCCACACCCCAACGCAGTGCCGAACCGATGTCGGTCATCACCAGCATCGCCGAAGCACGCATCGCCGTGGACACGGCCGCGGCCTCCGCCACTCGCATGCTGTCCATCTACACGCAGGATCTGGAGCCGGAGGTCTACGACCAGACTCCGTTCCTCGAGATCATCAAGAGCTTTGTGCTGGCGCGCAGTTTCGCCAAGGTGCGGGTCCTGCTCGTGGATCCGACCCGCGTGATGACCGATACCAACCGCTTCATCGCGATGGGCCGGCGCCTTTCAACGTATATCGACATCCGGTACGTGGCCAGCCACATGCCCCAGCAGCGCTCGTGCGCCTACCTGATCGCGGATGAACGCGCCATCGTGTACCGGCTGCGCGCGGATACCTGGGACGGCATTGCCGACTTCAACAACCCGGCGGTCGCCCGGCTGCATTTGGCCGAGTTCGACAGTGTCTGGAATGCGAGCGCCCCGGAGCGCGCGCTGCGGGTCGCCCGCCACAGCTGAACACTTCAGTCAGGGCCCGGTTGGCTATAATGCCGGCCCATGCCCCTGCACCCCGACGTAACCGTGGCCGCGCTTGCCGAAAGGCAGGGTCGGTTCCTGCTGGTTGAGGAGCGCATTGCGCGGCGCCTGGTGTTCAACCAACCCGCCGGACATGTCGAGCGCGGTGAGACCCTGCTCGAAGCCGTCGCCCGCGAAACCCGCGAGGAGACGGCCTGGCGGTTCACCAGCGAGGCCTTCCTGGGTGCCTACATCTGGCGCCACCCCGGCACCGGCCGGGCGTCGCTGCGCTTCACCTTCATCGGCAGCGTCACCGACCATGACGCACAGCAGCCCCTGGATCACGGCATCCTGCGCACCCATTGGCTGACGCGCGCCGAGATCCTCGCACACCGCTCGCGGCTGCGCAGTCCGCTGGTGCTGCGCTGTATCGATGATTACCTGGCCGGCCAGCGCCAGCCACTTGCGGACGTCGGGCATCTGGATATGGATCGCGCGCGGGACATCCCGGCGGTTGAGGTGGCGTGAACGACCCGCGGCAGGGGCCCGTCATCGTCGGGCTCTCGGGCGGCGTGGACTCCGCGGTCGCCGCCTTGCTGCTGGTGGAGCAGGGCCGGGAGGTCCAGGGCCTCTTCATGAGCAACTGGGACGAAGAGGATGTCTATTGCACCCAGGCGCAGGACTTCCAGGACGCGCGCGCCGTCGCCCGGTTACTCGGCATTCCGCTGCATCGGGCGAATTTCGCCGCTGACTATCGCACGCGGGTATTTGAATATTTCCTGGCCGAGCACCGCGCCGGCCGCACGCCCAATCCTGATGTGCTGTGCAACCGCGAAGTGAAATTTGGCGTCGCGCTGCGCTACGCGCAACGGCTCGGCGGCAGCGCGTTGGCCACCGGGCACTATGCGCGCCTGCATCACAAACGCGACGGCGTGCAGCTGCTGAAGTCCGCGGACGCGGGCAAGGACCAGACCTACTTCCTGCACGCGGTGCACCGTCGCGATCTCGAACACGCGCTGATGCCGCTGGGGGAGTACACCAAGCCCCAGGTGCGCGAGCGGGCGCGGGCCGCCGGACTGCCGGTGTTCGACAAGCCGGACAGCACCGGCATCTGTTTCATCGGCGAACGACCGTTCCGCGAGTTCCTGCGCCAGTACATCGAGGAGCGCCCGGGGCCGATCGAAACCCCCGCGGGCGAACACCTAGGCACGCACTGCGGTCTGGCGTTCTACACCCTCGGGCAGCGCGGCGGCATGGGGCTGGGCGGACGCCGCGACAGCGAGGCCTCGCCCTGGTTCGTGGCCGCCAAGGATCCGGCACGCAACGTGCTGATTGCCGTGCAGGGCCATGAGCATCCGCTGCTGTGTGCACGTGAGCTTGAATGCGAGAACCTGCACTGGCTGGTCGAACCACCGCTGCGCCCGCTACGCTGCACGGTGCGGGTGCGCCACCGCCATACGGACCAGCCCGCCGTGCTCTACCCCGGCCCGAACGGCAGCGCCCGGGTGCTGTTCGATGAACCGCAGCGGGCCCTGACGCCGGGACAGTTCGCGGTCGCCTATGACGGCGATCTGTGCCTCGGCGGCGGCACCATCTGCGCCGTTACGTCAGGACTGATGTCGGGAGCCGCGGGTTTTGAAGCGCGCGCGGCGCGCCAGCAGTAACTCGTAGAGGTTGTGTGCCGCCGGTGACAGCACGGCGCCCTTGCGCGTGAGCAGGTTGAAGGTCCGGGACACCACCGGCGCGACCAGATCGACCACCCGCAGATCAGGATAGGCGCCATCCTGCATGGCCAGCCGTGGCACCACCGCGATTCCCACGCCCTGCGCCACCAGCCCGACGGCGGTCGAGCTGCGCTGCACCTCGTAGAAAATGTCGAGTGCCTGGTGTTCGACGCCCAGCGCCTGTTCCAGCAGCGGCTCGTTGCTGCTGCTCGCGCCCGGAAAGATGAGGCGATGGCCTTTCAGCTGCTGCCATGACACCCGCCGATGCTGCGCCAGCGGATGATCGTGGCGGCACACCAGCACGAAGCTGTCCTGCAGCAGCGGCGTACTGTCCAGGTCCGCGTGCCGCAGCCGGGCAACGTTGATGCCGAATTCGGCCTCACGGCTCAAGACCGCCTCGGCCACCGCGGAGGAGGAGTGATCGAGCAGCCGGATGCGGTTGTTCGGGAAGTCGTTGGCGTATTCGCGCAGCACTTCGGGCAGATAGTGCACTCCCATGGTCGGTACACAGGCCAGGGTCACATCGCCGCGCATGGCGTTGCCGGTCTCGCGGATTTCATTCAACGAAGCCGCAAGCTCGGCGAGCAGCCGACGCGCCTGGGGCAGGAAGCCTTCGCCGGAACGGGAGAGGGCCACCGTGCGGGTCGTGCGCTCGATGAGGCGCACGCCCAAGTCGGTTTCCAGGCCCCGCAGGCGACGGCTCAGAGCGCTTTGCGTAATGCTGAGTGCCGCGGCGGCGCGATTGAAGGCGCCGGCTTCCGCAATGGCGACGAAGGCCTGCACCCCGAGGGTATCGATTTTCATGCGGAATATGCATCAATGGCGGCGTTAAAGTCATTTTACTCCTTACCGGCGATCGCGCAAAATGCGCGCCATACCGCATCCGGAGACCGTCATGACCGACAGCTTCAAGTCGCGCACCTCCCTTCAGGTTGGCACCCGCTCCTATGAGATCTTCAACCTCAAGGCCCTGCCCCCGGAGCAGCTGGCGCGCCTGCCGTACTCGCTGAAGATCCTGCTCGAGAACCTGCTGCGGTTCGAGGACGGGGTCAATGTCACGCGCAGCGACATCGAAGCCATTCTCAACTGGGATCCGAAGGCAACGCCCTCCCATGAAATCGCGTTCACGCCGGCGCGCGTGATTCTGCAGGACTTCACCGGCGTGCCGTGCGTGGTGGACCTGGCCGCGATGCGCGAGGCGGTGGTGAAACTCGGGGGCCAGGCCGAAAGCGTGAATCCGCTGGCGCCGGTGGAACTGGTGATCGACCACTCGGTGCAGGTCGACGAATACGGAACCAAGCAGGCGCTCGCCGACAACAACAGGATCGAGTTCCAGCGCAACGGTGAGCGCTACTCGTTCCTGCGCTGGGGTCAGACCGCTTTCGATAATTTCAAAGTGGTGCCGCCCAACACCGGCATCGTGCACCAGGTCAACCTCGAGTACCTCGGGCGCGTGGTGTTCGATCGTGCCACGGGCAAGACCCGTCAGGCCTATCCGGATACGCTGGTCGGCACCGATTCGCACACCACCATGATCAACGGCCTGGGCGTACTGGGCTGGGGCGTGGGCGGCATCGAGGCGGAGGCGGCCATGCTGGGCCAGCCAATCACCATGCTCATTCCGCAGGTCATCGGCGTGAAACTCACCGGCAGCCTGCCCACCGGCGCCACCGCCACCGACCTGGTGCTCAC
>Ga0302310_10000369_pt1 | contig 42511 bp, 42 predicted proteins | sample III_Palsa_N1_2_FD_200451 | JGI IMG/M metagenome (GOLD analysis project Ga0302310, IMG submission 200451) | Peat permafrost microbial communities from Stordalen Mire near Abisko, Sweden - III_Palsa_N1_2 | ecosystem: Environmental > Terrestrial > Soil > Palsa > Peat permafrost | place: Sweden...
AGCCCAGCAGCAGATCCAGCCCGCCGACGTCATCGCTTGGTCTCTATGGCGAAGAGCCCATCAAGCTGCCGCTCGACGGGCTCACATCAAAAATGGACTGCAACTGTAATGCTAGGGCCGTTTAGATCGAGTTGGATGATCCGCCGGCGTTGGCCCCCACCGTCTCGTCGCTTCCGCTACGCTTCAGCGCCGATCCACCTCCCCCTCTCGCTACGCGTGGGGTGAGGAGACCCCCTCCTTATCCTCCCCCGCGAGCGAAGCGAAGACAGGGGGAGGTGGCTCGCGTAGCGAGACGGTGGGGGACAGCGCCGGCCGTCGTCTGGAGGCCAAAACAAAACCGGCGGCGAGAGGCTCGCCGCCGGTTCTTCGATTCGATTGTCGCTTGGAGCCTTAAGCGGCTTTTTGCAGCGACTTGGTCAGGATGCCGATGGCGGCGTCGCGGTCGATCTGTTCGATGGCGGCGACTTCGCGGGCCATGCGGTCCAGGGCCGACTCATACAGTTGGCGCTCGGAGTAGGATTGTTCCGGCTGGTTGTCGGCGCGGTGCAGGTCGCGGACGACTTCGGCGATGGAGATCAGGTCGCCGGAGTTGATCTTGGCTTCGTATTCCTGGGCGCGGCGGCTCCACATGGTGCGCTTCACGCGGGCGCGGCCCTTCAGGGTGGTCAGCGCCTGGCCGACCACCTGGCCGCCGGCGAGCGGACGCAGACCGGCCGTCTTGGCCTTCTTCGTTGGCACGCGGAGCGTCATTTTTTCGTGGTCGAAGGTGATCACATAAACTTCGAGCGCCATGCCCGCGACTTCCTGAGTCTCGACGCCGACGACCGACCCGACCCCGTGGGCCGGATAGACGACGTGATCGCCAATGGTGAAGTCGTGAACGCTCTTGTTCATGGTAGTTCCTTCTTTCCTTCCGCCCGACAGGGCGAGGCATCCATTTGAACGAGAAGGGAAAAGCCTTCCCTCACCCAATAGAGATGGGCCTCGTCAGCCGGATTGTTCAAAATCCCTTAGGACACCCTTCGCCGTTGCATTGGCGCGCGTCGATCAGGACGGCTATTTTGTAACCTCGATGCGGCCCGCGCGGGAACGCGGTCCTGCATCACCAGGGAACCTAGCACAAAATCTAGCGACGTGAAAGGGTTGCGCGCCGGGACCGAAGGTTCCGGGCGAGCTTCAGGAGCCCTTGCCGGGCTTTTCGCTGAAGTATTTCTCGAACTTGCCGGTCTCGCGCTCGAACTCTTCGGCGTCGGACGGCTTTTCGCCCTTCAGGGTAATGTTCGGCCACACCTTGGCGTACTCGGAATTGACCTTCAGCCACTTGCCGTCGGCATCGTCCTCGGTGTCCGGCTTGATCGCGTCCACGGGGCATTCCGGTTCGCAGACGCCGCAGTCGATGCATTCGTCCGGCGCGATCACCAGGAAGTTCTCGCCCTCATAGAAGCAGTCGACCGGGCAGACCTCCACGCAGTCCATGAATTTGCACTTAATGCAGGCGTCCATGACGATGTAGGTCATCAGCAGCTCTTCGCGACTTCGGGGCAGGCCGGGGTCTATTTGGCGTTGCGGCCGATCTTGTCAATGGCGGCTAATCTGTTAGCGGCGCCAGAGGCGCTCCAAGCGACGAATAGAGGCTCCGGGCTTCGACAGGCGGCCCGCGCCGATCACCCAGGGCCTCGATCCTCACAGCCACCACCCGGCCGCCCACGGCGAACACGATCCCTTCGCCGACCTTCACCGCGCGACTGGACTTGTCGATGCGGGTCTCGGTTCCGGCGCGCGACAGCCGCACACGGCCTTCCTCGACGAAACTGGCGGCCAGGGTGCGCGTCTTGAAGAACCGGGCGCGCCAAAGCCAGACGTCGATGCGGCAGGCCTGTTCGCTCATGCGATGACGATTTCAGCCGCCCTCACGCGGAGCCCTTCGCGGTTTGGGGACGTTGCACGCGCCGCCGGCCGCGCCGCTTGGGCCCCACCCTTGCCGGCTGAGCGGGCGTCAGGGCCGCCAGGGCCGCGAACGGCGAGGCGGGCTGGACCGGTTGTCTAACCGTCTCCTCGCGACGAGGCTGGCGGCGGCGCCAAAGGGCGGCTTCGGTTTTGGGGTCGCCGCGCGCCGGCGCGAAATCCAGGCCGCGCAGCAGCCGCACCGCTTCGGTTCGGGTCCAGCCCAGGCCTGAGAGCGCCTCGTCGGAGAGCGCAAACGCGCCGGCCTGCATCGGCGCGAGACGCAGGGCCGCGTCCAGCCGCTCCAGCGCCTCCACAGGAACGCTCAGGCCGGCGACGGCGCGCAGGCCGCGCTGCGCCAGCGCCAGGGCCGGTGGGACAGGGTCGGGCAGGAGCGACAGGCCGTCGAGCTTCGGCCGCCAGCTTGGCGCGGCCCGGTCGGCGAAGGCGCTGGTGAAGCGCAGGGCGTCGGCGGCCAGAAGTGCCGGCAGGAAGAGGCTGAAGGCGCCGAACCGCACGCCCAGGAACTTCAGCGCCCGCCGCTCGGCCAGGCTCAGCGACTTGACCTGGCCTTCCACCAGCTTGCGGTCGACCACCCCGCCGGCCTCGATAATCTGATAGGCCAGACCGCGCGCCAGGCCTTTCAGCCGGCCCTCGGCGACGGCGGTCTTCAGGGCGCGCAAAGGGGCCAGCCTGCGGTTGGCCTCGGCGGCGATGAAGGCCTCAAGCCGGCGCACCGCCCGTTCGCGCACCGGCTCGGGGCCCAGGCTTCCGAACAGGCGCACGCGTGGGGAAAATACCCCGCCGCCATTGAGCTGGCCCGCTGCCGCGCCGTTCCACAAAACCATGCCGTCCGGCTGCAGGGCGAAGGCTGTGTCCTCGGCGGCCGCGAGCTGACCCAACCGGCGCGCCAGCTCCGGGCCGATCACCCGTTCGGCCGCCGCGCGCAGGGCCTTGTCCTCCAGCGCGGTCGAACCCCGCGCCGGGTCGAAATGGGCGCCGATCAGCCGGCCGACATAGTGGCCTTCGACCGTCACCGCCCCATCGGCGGCGACGCCGGCCAGCATTTCGTGGGGTAGGTTCAAGCCGCGCATCAGGGCGCTGGTGCGCCGGTCGATGAACCGCTGCATCAATCGCTCGTGAAGGGTGTCCGACAGCCGGTCTTCCAGCGCCCGGGTGCGGCCGCGCCAATGTTCGGCGTCGGCCAGCCAGTCGGACCGGTTGGCGACATAGGCCAGGGTGCGCACCCCGGCCAGGCGGCCAGACAGGGTGTCGATGTCGCCCTCCAGCCGGTCCAGCGGCTTGAAGTGGCCCTCCATCCAATCGGCGGGCAGTCTGCGGTTGCGCTCGGTGAGATGGCCGAACACCCCGCTGACCCAGCGGACATGTTCCTCTACCGTGGTCTTGCGGAAATCCGGTGTCTGGCAGACGTCCCACAGCCGAATGAGGTTCGACCGATCCCGGCAGCGTTTGGCGATATCGTCGTCCGTCACCAGCTTGCGCAGCGCCGTTTCGTCCAGAGCCTCTTCGGACAGTTTCAGCCCCGCCATGGGCGGCAGGATCGCCAGGGACCGCATCAGTTCGGTCAGGGAGCTGAAGTCGAGCCGCGCCGACCGCCATTCCGCCGCCGGCACGGGATCGAACCGGTGCTCCTCCACCGCCGCCACCATATCCGGGTCGATGTCCGGGCAGTCGCCGGTGACGCCAAAGGTGCCGTCGCGGCGGAAGCGGCCGGCGCGCCCGGCGATCTGGCCGATCTCCTGGGCGTGCAGCCAGCGGGTGCGACGGCCATCGAACTTTCGCAGGGCGGCGAAGGCGACATGGTCGACATCCATGTTCAGCCCCATGCCGATGGCGTCGGTGGCCACGAGAAAGTCCACCTCGCCGGACTGGAACAGCTCCACCTGGGCGTTGCGGGTGCGGGGGCTGAGCGAGCCCATCACCACGGCCGCGCCACCCCTTTGGCGGCGGATCAGTTCGGCGATGGCGTAGACGGCGTCGGAGGAGAAGGCGACCACGGCGCTGCGGCGGGGCAGGCGGGTGAGCTTCTTGGGGCCGTCATAGGTCAGGCGCGAGAAGCGCTCTCTGGAGATGATTTCTGCGTCGGGGATCAGACGGCGGATCAACGGCGCCATCGTTCCAGCGCCCAGCAGCATGGTCTCGGATCGGCCCCGGGCGTGCAGCAGCCGGTGGGTGAAGACGTGGCCGCGCTCGGGGTCGGCGCAGAGCTGGATTTCGTCCACGGCCAGGAATTCGACCTGGTGGTCCAACGGCATGGCCTCGACGGTGCAGACGAAATACTGCGGCCGGGGCGGGATGATCTTCTCTTCGCCGGTGATCAGGGCGACGGCGCGCGCGCCCTTGGCCTTGACGACGCGGTCGTAGATTTCCCGGGCCAACAGGCGCAGCGGCAGGCCGATCATGCCCGAGGCGTGGCCGAGCATCCGCTCGACCGCCAGATGGGTCTTGCCAGTGTTCGTTGGCCCAAGCACGGCCACGAGACGCGGGGGCGCGGCCCCCGACGGGCGATCGCTCATGGATGCAGAATTGGGGATTCATCGGCGGTCCGCAAGCTTTGCCGGCGACTTGAATCCAGGTTAATCAAGCTTGAATCGTGGGAATGGCGCCTCAAGTAAACGAACAAGGTTAACGGCGGCGAACGGCCACGAAACGAATCATGACCGAATCAGTGACTTCCCGTGATTCAGTCTTTGTTCCCTACAAGATATAGTAGCCCGCAGTTATGATTCACATAGGCGGCGGAACGACCGGACTAAACTTGGTGGGTCTTGCGCCGTGACTCTCTGCCTCCGCTGCTCTTGACGCCGTTGGCGGGCTTGGCCTATATCGCCGCTCCCGCGCGCGGACCCGTTAAAGGACTGCGTGCGACCCCTATTGTCCAAGAAGGTATTCCGCGATGTCGCGCCGCTGCGAACTCACGGGCGTGGGACCGATGATCGGTCACAACGTCAGCCACTCTAACGTGAAGACCAAGCGCCGCTTCCTGCCGGCGCTGCGGGTGATCCGGATTCACTCCGACTCCCTCGGTCAGCACTTCAGCCTGAAGATCTCCAACGCCGCCCTGCGCACGCTGGACTTCCGCGGCGGCCTGGACGCCTATCTGGTCAAGGCTGGCGACGAAATCCTCTCGCCCCGCGCCCAGAAGATCAAGCGTCAGATCAAGGCCAAGCTCGCGACCCAGGTCGCGGCCTAGGCAAACGATCCGCCGGCGAGGCTCTCGCCGGCGTTGTTACCTCACCAGCGCAAGGCAAGCCGTCCGGCGATCGCGCCGATGACGCCGCACGCCGCCACGCCTAGCGTGTACCAAAGCCCCACGAAGACAAAGGTCGCCTCCGGACAATGGAGGCCATAGACCGTCGCCGCGATTCCGCCCGAGAAGGCGCCGGCGGCGAACCCCGCCGCCATCGGCCGGGTGGGGGCCATCCAGCGCAAGGCCACGATCGACATCGCCAGCATCGGCGCGGCCAGGATGACGATGTTCCGCGAACAGACCTGCCAGGAAACGCCGCGCAAGGTGGCCATACGCGTCCCGGTGTCCATCGGCATGAACTGCACCAGCGCAACGATCTCGAACGCCGCCACCACCGCAAAGGCGAGCAGGATGGCCGAGCGGGGCGACACGTCCGGCCGCGCCAGGCGCGCGACAGCCCAGACGCCGGTCAAGCCCAGGGCCCCGGTATAGAGGGCCTTGATCCAGAAGAAGCCGCCGCCGGTCGCTTCGCCCAGATCGGGCCGCAGTTTCAGCCAGACCAGCACCAGAACCAGGGCCGCGGCCGCGCCGCCAAGGGCTGTCAGGGCCAGGCGCCGCTCGAGCGCATGGGCGGGCACCCGGCCGGTGTCGGCGGCAAGGGCCTCGATCAGATCATGCGTTTGCACGGCGCATCCTTTCGGCCAACAGCTTCAACGCCCGGTGCAGGGCGACCTTGGCCGCCCCTTCGCTGACGCCGGCCTTGGCGCCCGCCTCGCTGAGGCTGAGGCCGGAGATTTTCACGTTTTCCACCAGCGCCCGCTGGCGCGGCGGCAGGCTGGCCAGGGCGCGGGTCAGATCGAGGCCGTCGTCCGACACGACGGTGTCGGCGGCCAGAAATTCCTCCACATCGCCCAGCGGCGTGGTCGTGCGCACCTTCCGCCGCCGCCAATGGTCGATCATCTTGTAGCGCGCGATGGCGAACACCCAGGCGGTGAGGGGCTGGGTCCTATCGTAAGATTCCCGTCGCAAATGCACGGCCAGCAAGGTTTCCTGCACCAGATCCTCCACATCGGCCGGCGCCGACGTCATCCGGTGCATGAAATAGGCGCGCAGGCGTTCGCTCAAAAGGCCGAGCAGGCGGCGATGCGCGATGGCGTCGCCGTCCAGGCCGCTCAGCATCAAACGCTTCAACTGCGTTTCAAGATCGTCCACGCACGCCCCTTCGCGAACCCAGGCTCAGGGTTACACGGACCGGCCGTACGATCCAGGCCGCCGGTCCACCGCGAAAAGTCCCCGAAAGATTTTTTGTAACGGACCCGGCACGGCCCGCGAACTGGCCGGCGAGATGACTGAACGGGCGCCGACAAAGGCTCTGGCGGTCATCCAACCGCCCGTCGGCGGCTGAACCCCAAATGGAGACACCCATGACCAAGTCGCTTTCCGTGAAGACCACCTCCACCCTGCTCGCCTCCTCGCTGCTGGGCGCGCTCGCCCTGGCCGCCAGCGCCGCCCACGCCGGCCCGGTCATGCAACCGGCCGAGTCGGAGAAGTGCTATGGCGTCGCCAAGGCCGGCCACAACGATTGCGCCGCCGGCGCCCACTCCTGCGCGGGCCAGTCCACCAAGAGCATGGACAAGACCTCGTTCGTCTATCTGCCCATGGGCGCCTGCGGCAAACTCGCCGGCGGCAGCACCAAGGGCATGTAAGACGGCGTCAGGGTCTCGCCATGACTTCCCCCCAACGCCCCCCCAAAGGCCCACATGGCGCGGCCCGTCTCGCGGACCCGATCCCGGCCAAGGCCGGGGTCGGGCTGCGGTTTCCGCATCACGACCACGTTCTAACCCAACGTCCGGATATCGCCTGGCTCGAGGTTCATCCCGAGAACTATCTTGGCCACGGCGTCGCCGCGGACGACCTGGAGGCGGTTCGCGGGGATTATCCGGTCTCGCTCCACGCCACTGGCCTGTCGTTGGGCTCTGCCGATGGCCTGGACATCGACCACCTGGCCGCCATCGCCAAACTGACCCAACGCATCCAACCGGGCCTGATCTCCGATCACCTGTCCTGGAGCGCCAGCGGCGGCGTCCATCTGCCCGACCTCTTGCCACTGCCCTATACGGAGGAAGCGCTGGCGGTGGTCGGCCGCAACATTGACCGGGTCCAGACAGCGCTCGGGCGCGCTATCCTGATCGAGAACCCCTCCACCTATCTCGCCTTCGCCGAGAGCGCGCTGACCGAAGCGGCGTTTCTGGGCGAACTGGTGCGCGCCACCGGCTGCGGCCTGCTTTTGGACGTCAACAATATCGCCGTCTCGGGCGGCAACCTGGGTCATTCACCAGCGCACCGCCTCGACCAGTTGCTCGATCATGTTCCGGCTGCCGCGATCGGCGAAATCCATCTGGCCGGGCATACCGTCCGCCATCTCGACAATGGCGCCATCCTGCGCATCGACGACCACGGCTCGCCGGTCAGCGATGAGGTTTGGGCGCTGTACGAGGTCCTGATCGCGCGGATCGGCGCACGGCCGACGCTGATCGAATGGGACACCGGCATCCCGGCGTTCGAGACCCTTCAGGCCGAAGCGGCCATCGCCCAGTCGATTCTGGATCAAATCCACCGGCCTTTCAGGAGCGTCGCTCTTGTCACCGCTCGCTGATCTCCAACGCCGGTTTACCGGCGCGATCCTGGACGGCGATCTGGGCGAAATGCCCGCACTGGCGCCCTCGTCCATTCCCGCCGAAGCCGCCTTCGCGGTTCATCGCGACACGGCGCTGGGCGCCCTGGCCAATGCCCTCAGGCTGACCTTTCCCACCGTGGATGCTCTGGTGGGTGAGGCCTTCTTCGACCAGATGGCCGGCGCCTTCGTCGCCGAACAACCGCCGAGACGCGCCAACCTGTCGACCTACGGCCAGGCGTTTCCCGTCTTCATCGCGCGCTATCCGCACGCGGTCTCGCTCGCCTACCTCGGCGATGTGGCCAGGCTGGACCTGACGATCGCCCAGGCGCTGATGGCGCCCGATGTCGATAGCCGTCGCCAGATCGCCCTCGATGCGACCGTCCGGCTGTCGCTGCCGGTGTCGCTGGCGGTTCTCGATCTTCAAAGTCCCGCCGACCTGATCCGCGATGGCCTGGACGCCGATGACGATCAGGCGCTGGCGGCGATCGATCTGTCGGCGCCGCGCTGGCTCGCCGGCTGGCGCGACGGCCGCGCCGTGGTCGTCCAACCGCTGGGCCCGGCCGCTGGCCTGTTCCTGAACGCCGTCCTGTCCGGCGACGGCGTGGAGGCGGCGCTTGAGGCGGCCGCGGCCGCCGCCGACCCGACCGCCGCGCTCCAGGCCATCCAGGCCGAGGTGTTCGCCGCCCGTTTCGCCCAGATCATCCAGACCCTGCCCGAGGAAGCTCAGCCATGACCCCGACCCCGATCCCAACCACCACCGGGGCCGCCTTTCCGCCCGCCCCCGTGCAGCGTGTCCTCGACACCTTGAACAAGGTTCCGTTCGACATTCTGATCCTGGTCGCCCGCGCGGCCACCTTCAGCGTCTTCATCCACTCCGGCCTGCAGAAGCTGTCCGACTGGAACGCGACCCTGATGCTGTTTCGCGACGAGTATAAGGTGCCGATCCTGCCGCCCGAGGTCGCCGCCTACATGGCCGCGAGCATGGAGCTGGGCCTGTCGAGCCTGGTGCTGGTGGGGTTCGCCACCCGCGTCAGCGCGCTGGGCCTGCTGGGCATGGTCTCGGTGATCCAGATCTTCGTCTATCCGCAGGCCTGGCCCGACCATATCCAGTGGCTGGCCTTCATGATCTTCATCGTCTGCCGCGGCCCCGGCGCCTATTCGCTGGACGCCCTGATCGGCGGCGCGATGCGGCGCAGGCCAGCAGCGGCTGTTGCCTAGCGGATCGCGTCCGCCAGTTCTTTCAGCGTTGAGCGCCGGGCCTGCGCCTGGGCGCTGGGGCCTTGGGTGTTGGGCGGCGGCTTTAGCGTCTCTGACATGCGGCCGCGCACCTGGCGGGGCTTTTCGTCGAACAGTTCGGCCAGCTGCTCGGTGATCACGCCGCCCAGCTGCTCGACATCGACGATGGTCACCGCGCGTTGGTAATAGCGGCGCACGTCGTGGCCGATGCCGATGGCGATCAGCTCCACCGGCGAGGCGTTCTCGATCTCGGAGATCACGGTGCGCAGGTGACGCTCCAGATAGTGGCCGGAGTTCACCGACAGGGTGGAATCGTCCACCGGCGCGCCGTCTGAGATCACCATCAGGATGCGGCGCTGCTCGGGGCGATGCGCCAGCCGCTGGTGCGCCCAGATCAGCGCTTCGCCGTCGATGTTTTCCTTCAACAGGCCCTCGCGCATCATCAGGCCAAGGTTCTTGCGCGCGCGCCGCCAGGGCGCGTCGGCGGACTTGTAGATGATGTGGCGCAGGTCGTTCAGCCGGCCGGGCGCGGAGGGTTTGCCGGCCTTCAGCCAGTCCTCTCGCGCCTGCCCGCCCTTCCAAGCCCTCGTGGTGAAGCCCAGGATCTCGACCTTGACGTTACAGCGCTCCAGGGTGCGGGCGAGGATGTCGGCGCAAACGGCGGCGACCATGATCGGCCGGCCGCGCATGGATCCGGAATTGTCGATCAGCAGCGACACCACCGTGTCGCGGAACTCGGTGTCCTCTTCCTGCTTGAAGGATAGCGGCGCGGTGGGATCGATGATGACCCGGGTCAGGCGCGCCACATCCAGCATTCCCTCTTCCAGGTCGAACGCCCAGGAGCGGTTCTGCTTGGCCAACAGCTTGCGTTGCAGCTTGTTGGCCAGGCGCGAGACCACATTGTGCAGGCTGGCCAGCTGCTGGTCGAGATAGGCGCGCAGGCGGGCCAACTCCTCGGCGTCGCACAGGTCCTCGGCGCCGACCACTTCGTCATGGGCCGTGGTGAAGACCTTGTAGGGCGGCTCGCGCAGGCCGGGGTCCTTGATATCGGGGCGGGCGGGCTTGTCGCCCTCGCCCATTTCCGGCGCATCCTCGGTGTCTTCGGCGTCGCCGTCTTCCTCGGCCTCCACCCTTTGCTCGTCGGAGCCTTCGCTGTCGCGTTCTGACGAGCGGCTGTCGTCCTGTTCCGCTCCTTCGCCGTCCTCGGACTCGCCCTCGCCGGCGTCATCGCTGACGTCCTTGGGCATGTCCGGGGTGTCGCTCTCGGAGTCGTCGGAAGCTTCGGCGTCGTCGCCCAGGTCCTCGCCAAGATCGAGGTCCTTGATGATGGTCCGCGCCACGCGGGCGAAGGCGGCCTGATCCTCGATATTGTTGGCCAGCCGATCGAGGTCCGGCCCGGCCTTGGCCTCGATTTCAGCGCGGTGGCGGTCGACCAAGGTCCGCGCCCCGTCCGGCGGCGCCTCGCCGGTCAGACGCTCGCGCACCAGCAATCCGACAATATCGCCCAGCGGCGGGGCGACATGATCGTCGTAACGGTTCAGGCCCTTCTTCAGGACGCTGGCCTCCAGGGCCGCGCCGAGGTTGGCTCTCACCCCCTCCATGGCGTTGGCGCCAATGGCTTCGATACGGGCCTGCTCCACGGCTTCATACACGGCCTGGCCCATCAGCGAAGCCGGACGCAGCTTGGCGTGTTTGGCCGCGTCGTGGTGAGCCAGACGCAGGGCGATCTGATCTGCCAGGCCGCGAATGCGCGCGGTTTCCTTGCCCGACAGGTCGCGCGGCGGGTGCGGCAGCACCGCGTGGTTGCCGTTCAGGGTGGGGCCGTCGCCGGAAAAGGTGATTTCCAGGTCCGGCTGTTCGGCAAGCGAGCGCGCGGCGTGCGTCAGGGCCCGCTTGAAAATCTCCGTGGGATTCTCGTTTTTCGTCGCCATGCAACCGTCATAGCGCGAGGAGCGGCAGGGTTGGAAGCCCGTTGCTAGCTCACGCTCGCCCTCATTTTCGTCATGGCCGGCCTTGTGCCGGCCACCCATTCTTCAGCTTGCACAAGACGAGAGCATTGATGTCGCGCCGGTTCGGGGCGCCAGGCAAGGCTTTCTCTCTGGCCTAACCATGGGTGGGCGGCACGAGGCCGGCCATGACGGGTTAAGTATGGATTTGAGCGTCCGCCATTGAGCCGGCGCGGTGTCGCCCGCATATGAGGGCGTCGCAAAGACGGGGAGCAAGCCAGCATGAGCCTGAAGGTCGCCATCCAGATGGATCCGGTCGAGCGGATCAATATCGAGACCGACTCGACCTTCATGATGATGATGGAGGCGCAGACCCGGGGGCACAGCCTTTGGGTTTACACGCCCGACCGGATTTCCCTGGAAGAGGGTCGGGTCACCGCGCGGGGCCGGCCGCTGACGCTGCAAGCGGTGAAGGGCGACCACCATCGGCTTGGGGACTACGAGGTCCGTGAGCTCTCGGAGATGGATGTGGTGCTGATGCGCCAGGATCCGCCCTTCGACATGGCCTACATCACCGCGACGCATTTTCTGGAAGTGATCCACCCCAAGACCCTGGTGGTGAACAACCCGATCGAGGTGCGTAACGCACCGGAGAAGCTGTTCGTCACCGGCTTCGAGGGCGTGCAGCCGCCGACCCTGATCACCTCCGACCCCGAGGCCATCTACGACTTCCGCGCCCGCCACGGCGATATGGTGCTCAAGCCTCTCTACGGCGGCGGCGGCTCGGGGGTGGTGCGGTTGAAGGCGGACGACCCCAACCTCGACGCGCTGTTGGAGCTCCACGCCATGATCGGCCGCGAGCAGGTGATCGCCCAGAAATTCATTCCCGCGGTGTCCAAGGGCGACAAGCGCATCCTGCTGGTGGACGGGGAGCCGGTGGGCGCCATCAACCGCATCCCTGCGGAAGGCCAGGTCCGCTCCAACCTCGCCCGGGGCGGCCGGGCCGAGGCGGTGGAGCTGACCAAGCGCGACCTGGAGCTCTGCGCCGCCATCGGGCCGGAGCTGCGCAAGCGGGGCCTGTTGTTCGTCGGCATCGATGTGATCGGCGACTATCTCACCGAAATCAACGTCACCTCCCCCACCGGCGCCCAGCAGCTGAAACGCTTCGGCGGGGCCGATGCGGCGGTAGCGATGTGGGACAGGATCGAGGCGATCCGGGCGGGGTAGTCCTCAGCTCTGCTTGCGGCCTCGCCATAAATTCACTACAGTAGTGAACATGGGCAAGCTCGATCTGACAGTTCCCGCCGCCGAGGCAAACCGGTCGTTCTCGAAGCTGCTCCGCGTCGTCCGCGAGGGCGGCCGGGTGACGATTACCGCCTATGGCCAACCCGTCGCCGAGCTTGGCCCCCCCGCCGCGAGCGATACAGCGGCCGAGAAAGCTCGCCTCGATGAAGCTTTCGCCGCACTCCAGGCGCGCTGGGCCCAGACTTCGACCATTACGGTCGGTCCCTGGTCGCGCGACAGCCTCTACGACGACGATTGATGCCTACGCGCATAGCGCTCGACACCAACGTTCTGGTGTATGCGGAGGGTATCAACCATCATCCTGACGACGCCGCCAAGGTCGTTCTAAGTCGAGCGCTTGCCGACGGCCTTCGCCATGCGGCGCAACGGCCCGTTCTCGTAACCCAGGCCTTAGCCGAACTTCATCGTCTGCTGATCCGCATCGGCCGGTACTCACCCGCGCGGGCGTCGGAAACAGTGCGGAACTGGCAGGCGCTGGGCGAAACGGTTCTGATAGGCGCGGGCGGATTTGAAGCCGCGCTCACCCTCGCCGCGGATCACAATCTGCAGATATTCGATGCCCTGATCATGGCCGCCGCCGCCGAGGCGGGCTGCGATCTTTTAGTATCCGAAGATCTCCACGACGGATTTGTCTGGCGCGGCGTCACCGTGACAAATCCGTTCGGCCGTCATCCCGATCCGCGACTGCGACCCTTCCTGCCTTCCTCTCGCTGACCCATTCCTCCCGCGCATAAAACCTTCGCCATAGCGCGGTTGTGATCGGGCGGGCTCGCGACTAGGGTGCGCGGCTCAATTTTCGCCCCCAAGGCGCCAGGCGTGCAATGAACGAATCCGACAAAATCACCTTCACCGACGAGGAAGCCCTCGCCTTCCACAGATACCCGCGTCCGGGCAAGATCGGGGTGGTGGCGACCAAGCCGATGGCGACGTCGCACGACCTCAGCCTGGCCTATTCGCCGGGCGTGGCCGTGCCGGTGCGCGCCATCGCCGAGAACCCCGACGCCGCCTACGACTATACGTCCAAGGGCAATCTGGTGGCGGTGATCTCCAACGGCACCGCCATCCTGGGTCTGGGCGACCTGGGCGCCCTGGCGTCCAAGCCGGTGATGGAAGGCAAGGCGGTGCTGTTCAAACGCTTCGCCGACGTCGATTCCATCGACATCGAGGTCACCTCCAAGGACCCCGATGAGATCATCACCGTGATCAAGAATATCGGCGCGACCTTTGGCGGCATCAATCTTGAGGACATCAAGAGCCCCGAATGTTTCCGCATCGAGACCGAGCTGCAGGAGCTGCTCGACATTCCGGTGTTCCACGACGACCAGCACGGCACGGCCATCATCTCCGCCGCCGGCCTGATCAACGCCTGCCACATCACCGGCCGCGAGCTGAAGGACGTCAAGCTGGTGCTCTGCGGCGTCGGCGCGGCGGGGATCGCCTCGCTGGAGCTGATGAAGGCCATGGGCGTGCGCAACGAGAACTGCATCGCCGTCGACACCACCGGGGTCATCTATCGCGGCCGGGCTGAGAGCATGAACCAGTGGAAGTCGGCCCATGCGGTGGATACAGACGCCCGCACCCTGGCCGACGCCATGAAGGGCGCCGACGTCTTCATCGGTCTGTCGTCCAAGGGCGCGGTGACCAAGGAGATGGTGGCCTCCATGGCGCCCAACCCGATCATCTTCGCCATGGCCAACCCGGATCCGGAAATCTCGCCGGAAGAGGTGGCCGAGGTGCGGTCCGACGCCATCATGGCCACGGGCCGGTCGGACTATCCCAACCAGGTCAACAATGTCCTGGGCTTCCCCTACATCTTCCGCGGCGCCCTGGACGTGCGGGCGCGGCAGGTGAACCACGAGATGAAGATCGCCTGCGCCAACGCCCTGGCGCAGCTGGCCCGCGAGGACGTGCCGGACGAGGTCGCCGCCGCCTATGCCGGCAAGACGCTGAAGTTCGGGCCCGAATATATCATTCCGGCGCCGTTCGATCCCCGGCTGATCTGGTACATCCCGCCCTTCATCGCCCAGGCGGCGATGGACACCGGCGTCGCGCGCATGCCGATCGAGGACATGGACGCCTATCGCGCCTCCCTGGCCCAACGGCTCGATCCGGCGGCGGGCTTCATGCAGAAGATTTCCGGCGCCGTGCTTGCCGGCCCGAAGAAGCGGATCGTGTTCGCCGAGGGCGAAGAGCCCAGCGTGATCCGCGCCGCCTACGCCTTCCAGACCGAAGGCCTGGGTCAGGCCATCCTGGTGGGCCGCGACGAGCTGGTGCACGAGAACATGCTGGCCGTAGGCCTCAATCCGGCCAACACCGGCCTGGAGATCATCAACGCCCGCGTTTCGCATCGGAACGAGGAATACGTCGAGCATCTCTATAACCGTCTGCAAAGGCACGGCTATCTGCTGCGCGACGTGCAGCGGCTGATCAATCAGGACCGCAACTCCTTCGCCGCCTCCATGGTCGCCCACGGCCACGCCGACGGCATGGTCACCGGCGTCACCCGCGCCTTCGACCAGTCGCTGGAAGAGGTTCTGCGGGTCATCGACCCGGCGGAGGGCGGCCGGATGATCGGCATGTCCATCATCCGCGCCAAGGGCCACACCCTGTTCATCGCCGATACCAATGTCACCGAGATGCCCGAGGCCGACGACCTGGTGGAGATCGCCGTCGAGGCCGCCAACGCGGTCCGGGCGCTGGGCTTCCAGCCGCGCGTCGCCTTCATGTCCTATTCCACCTTCGGCAACCCCATGGGCGAGCGGTCGGAAAAGGTGCGCGACGCGGTGGCCATGCTCGATGAGATGGGCGTCGATTTCGAGTACGAGGGCGAGATGCCGCCGGAGCTGGCGCTCGATCCCGCCGCTCGGGCCAACTACCCCTTCATGCGCCTGACGGACTCGGCCAATGTGCTGATCATGCCGGCGATCCACTCGGCCTCGATCTCCACCAAGCTGCTGCAGACCCTGGGCGAGGCCACCGTGATCGGGCCGATCCTGCTGGGCCTGTCGAAGTCGGTGCAGATCTGCTCGCTGTCGGCCTCGGTGTCGAAAATCCTGACCATGGCGACCATGGCCGCCTACAACCCGAAGCTGGTCCCGGCGGAATAGGTTTTCACCACCAAGCACACCAAGCACACCAAGCACACCAAGAGCGGTTTCTTGTTGATGGCGGCGAAGCCGCGATCGAGTGACGCCTGGCGGCGTCCGAAAGGAACTCCCTTGGCGCCCTTGGTGTGCTTGGTGGTTTATCATTCCTGGCTTGATACAGACGGACCGAACGTTTATCCCGCTCGGCCCCATGGACAAGCTCGCCGCCATCGGTGTCGACTTCGGCACGACGAACACCGTCGTGGCCACGGGGCATGGGCGCGAGTCCTCCGAGCTGCTGTCCTTCGAGACCCCCACCGCACCCACGCCCACCTTCCGCTCGACCCTGAGCTTCAACCAGGATCCCACCGAGCCCACCGGCCGGGCGGTTCGCGCCGGCCCCTGGGCGATCGAGGCCTACCTCGACGATCCGGGCGAGACCCGGTTCATCCAGTCGTTCAAGAGCTACGCCGCCTCCAGCCTGTTCACCGAGACCCAGATTCTCGGCCGCCGCTATCAGTTCGAGGACATGCTGTCGGCCTTCCTGCTGCGCCTGCGCGAACATGGCGGCGAAGCGACGGCGCAGGCCGGCGGCCGGGTGATCGTTGGCCGGCCGGTGCGGTTCGTCGGCGCGCGGCCCGACGCCGAACTGGCCCTGACCCGCTACCAGACCGCTTTCGAACGGCTGGGCTTCACCGACATCCTCTATGCCTATGAGCCGGTGGCGGCGGCCTTCTTCTTCGCCCGCCAGCTGGACCAGGACGCCACCGTGCTGGTGGCCGATTTCGGCGGCGGCACCAGCGACTTCTCCATCGTCCGATTCGAGCGGCGCGGCGGGGTGCTGACCTCTCGGGCGCTAGGTCAGTCCGGCGTGGGCATCGCCGGCGACGCTTTCGACTATCGGATTATCGACAATCTGGTCTCGCCCGAGCTGGGCAAGGGGTCCAGCTATCGCGACTTCGCCAACATCCTGCCGATCCCGCTGCAGTATTACGCCAACTTCGCGCGGTGGGACCAACTGGCCTTGATGCGGGCCTCGCGGACCATGCGCGACATCCGCGGCCTGGTGCGCAAGGCGCTGGAGCCGGAGAAGATCGAGCGGCTGGTCACGCTGTTGGATGGCAATCACGGCTACCACCTCTATCAGTCGGTCTCTCGGCTGAAGGAGGCGCTGTCCGGCGCGGACGAGGCGCAGTTCAGCTTTCGCGCCGACGATGTGGTGATCGAGAAGCCGGTCCAGCGGGGCGAATTCAATGGCTGGATCGCCCGTGAACTGGCCGCCATCGAGACCGCCATCGACGAAGCCCTGGCCGACGCGGACCTGAAGCCGGATCAGGTCGACCGGGTCTTCCTCACCGGCGGGTCGTCCTTCGTCCCCGCCGTCCGCGCCCTGTTCCACGCGCGGTTTGCGTCCGAGAGAATCAGCAGCGGCGCGGAGTTGGAGTCGATCGCCGCGGGCTTGGCGCTGATCGGGGGGGAAGATGATCTGAGCCAGTGGTGCCAGAGGGTAAGCGGCTAAGCGCCAAACCTTCCCCGACAAGCGGGGAAGGTTTCGCTGTGGGCTCACCCGAACGGGACCAGCTTGTTGGCCACGTCGTGGCCAATGTCGGCGGGGCCGAGGAAGGGGATGCCTGAAACCTCGCACCAATGACGCGCGACCTGTTCCGCCGTCTGGCCGAAGTCCGGCTCGTTCTCGGGGATCAGGCTGCAACGGCCCAGGCGGATGCCGGTGACCTTTCTAATTTCCGGGTTGCTGGTGATGTGAAACAGCGACCGGTCGATCCGGTACAGGGCCTCCGATACCTCCTCCAGCATCAGCACGCGACCGGCCAAGTCCGGCTGCAGTGGCGTGCCAAGCATCTGACTGAGGACCGTGATGTTGAAGGCGATGGCCCCTGGAGTCTCCTGCAGCGAGGGCTCAAGCGCGGCCGGGTCGCGATCGATCAGCCAGGACAGCACCCGCGCGATCGCCGCTTCGCCGCCCTCGCGCTGAATTTCCTGGGCGACCGGGCCGTGGACACAGGTCCCGATCCCGGCGCCGTAGAGGGGCGCCAGCAGGAAGCCGAAGTCGCTGTAGCCGAGATAGATTTTCGCCTTCGCCGCCTCGGTCAGGGCCGGCAGGACGTACTCGGCGATCCGGTTGGCGCCATAGCCGCCGCGTGCGCACCAGAGCACGTCGAAGTCCGGGTCATTGGCCACATCAATGAAGGCGGCGGCGCGGGTCTGGTCATCGCCGGCGAAGTGGCCGCTGGAGGCCAGGCATTGCGGATGGAAGACGATCTCAGGCGCGCGCTCGCCGTAGAGGCGCTTCGCCAAGGCGATCACCTTGTCCGGAACCTCCGGCGACATCCGCGAGGCGGGCGCGACGACGCCAATCCTGATCCGCCGATCCCCCAAAGCCCGCTCCAAACTTGCCCCAAACCGCGACCGACCATAGGGTCCGGCGATGATTTCAGGGCAAGACTTTTTCTTCTGCGGCGTCGGCGGCAGCGGCATGACGCCGTTGGCTCTGATCACCAAGGCCAAGGGCGGGGTGGTGGAGGGCTCTGATCGCGCGCTCGACCAAGGCCGCAACCTGTCGCGGTTCGACTATCTGCGCGGCCAGGGCGTGGTGCTGCATCCACAGGACGGCTCCGGCGTCACGCGCGCCAGCCAGACCCTGGTGGTTTCGGCCGCCATCGAGGAGACTATTCCCGACGTCCAGTCCGCCCGCCGGGTCGGCGCGCCGATCGTCACCCGCGCGGAACTTCTGTCGGACCTGTTCAACGCCGCCAGCGTGCGCGTCGGCGTCGGCGGCACCAGCGGCAAGTCCACCACCACGGCCATGATCGGCTGGATCCTGGTCCAGGCCGGCCTTGACCCCACCATCGTCAACGGCGCGGAGATGAAGAACTTCGTCGACGCGGCGACGCCCTTCGCCGCCTTCCGCGTCGGCGCCGGCGCGCCCTTCGTCGCCGAGCTGGACGAGAGCGACGGCTCCATCGCCCGGTTCTCGCCGACGGTGGCGGTGGTGAACAACATCTCCCTCGACCACAAGACCATGGAGGAGCTGCGCGCCCTGTTCGGCGACTTCGCCGCCAAGGCAATGAGCGTGGTGATCAATCTCGATAACGATGAGACGGCCATTCTGGCGCAGACCATCGCCGCCGGCCGGCGCATCACCTTCAGCCTGGGCCGCGTGGGCGCCGACCTGGTCGCTGGGCCCTTGGACCAGGCGCCGGACGGGATCGGCTTCGAGGTGAAGACGGCCAAGGGCGAGGCCGCGCGAGTCCAGCTGAAGGTGCCTGGCGCCCACAACGCCGCCAACGCCCTGGCCGCCGTCGGCGCGGCCCTGGCCTGCGGGGTGTCGCTGGCTGACGCGGCGAGCGCGCTGGGAAGCTTCACCGGTATTCGCCGCCGGCTGGAAGTGGCCGGCGTGGCCGGCGGCGTCACGGTCATCGACGACTTCGGGCACAACCCGGACAAGATCACCGCGACCCTCGCCGCCCTGCATCCCTTCCCCGGGCGGCTGCTGCTGATGTTCCAGCCGCACGGCTATCGGCCACTGCAGTTGATGGGCGAGGCCTTTATCGACGCCTTCGCGACCTCCATGGCGCCGGACGACATCCTGCTGATGCCCGAGCCGGTCTATTTTGGCGGGACCACAGATCGCAGCGTCGGCAGTGAGGCGGTGGTTGCTGGCGTGCGGACGCGCGGCCGAAACGCCGAAGCCCTGCCCGACCGCGCCGCCTGCGGCGCCCGGCTGCTTGAGCTGGCCAGAGCCGGCGACCGCATCGTGGTCATGGGTGCGCGGGACGACACCCTTTCGGTGTTCGCGGGTGAGCTGGTGGAACGGCTGGGAAAGCGCGGCTCTTAGTGTTTTTTGCGCTCATCCCCGCCTTCGCGGGGATGAGCGCTTAAAAATTCAATTCTGGCGTGGGTCTCCCTAGGCGTACCGCTCCTTCAACACCGCAAACAGCGCCCGTATCGCCTGGGCTTCCGCGCCGGCCGGCGAGCCGGGTTGGCCGCGGGGGTTCCAGGCGAAGATATCCAGGTGCACCCAGGGCGATTTGGGCGCGAACCGCTGCAGGAACAGGGCCGCTGTCACCGAGCCGGCCTGGGCCCAACCATCGGGGTCGTTCTTCAGGTCGGCGATGTCGCTGTCGAGCGAAGCCTCGTAACCCGCCCAGAGCGGCATGCGCCAGAGCGGATCGCCCACCGTTTCCGCCGCCTTGGCCAGGTCGGCGGCCAGGGTCTCGTCCGTCGTATAGAAGGGGATCACCTGGGGGCCCAGGGCCACGCGGGCCGCGCCTGTGAGGGTGGCCATGTCGATGGTCAGGTCCGGCGACAGCTCCTCGGCGCGGGTCAGGGCGTCGGCGAGGATCAACCGGCCCTCGGCGTCCGTATTGCCGACCTCTATGCTCAGCCCCTTGCGCGAGGCCAGCACATCCCCCGGACGCATGGCGTCGCCGGAGATGGCGTTCTCCACCGCCGGGACGAGGACCACCAGCCGAATCGGCAGCTTGGCCGCCATGATCATCCGCCCCAGCGCCAGGGCGTGGGCCGCGCCGCCCATGTCCTTCTTCATCAGCCGCATGCCGGCGGACGGCTTGATGTCCAGCCCGCCGGTGTCGAACACCACGCCCTTCCCGACGACCGCGATCAGGGGCGCGTCAGCGCCTGCGCCATTCCAACTGATCTCGATCATGCGCGGCGCCCGTCTTGGGTCCGCCGCCCGGCCGACCGCATGCACCGACGGATAGTTCTCGGTCAGCAGATCGTCGCCGACGACGACGGAAATCTCGGCCCCGAACGCTTCGGCGATCTCACGAGCCGCCATCTCCAGCTGCACGGGGCCCATGTCGTTGGCGGGGGTGTTTACGAGGTCGCGGGCCAGGGCGCAGGCCTGGGCCAGGCTGCGCGCTTCGGACAGGTCGGCGGTCTCGATCACCAGGCGGGGCTTGGGGTCGGCCGGCTTCTGGCGGTAGCGGCTATAGCCATAGGCCCCCAACGCCCAGGCCAGGGCGACCGCTTCGATCGAAACGCCGTCGGGAAGGGCGACGATCCTGTAGTCGCCGGCCGGCAGCTTGGCGGGCAGGGCGCGGAAGGCCATGCCGTCGGCCTTGACCTTCACGCCCAGGCCGAAAATGGCCAGGCCAGCCCCGTTGGTCTCGCCGGGAACCGCCAGCACCTGGCCGGCCCTGGCCTTGAAGTCCGTCAGCGCCGCCATGCGCGCCACCAGCGGCGGCTGGGCGGCCAGGAAGGCCTCCAGGCCCGCCTCGGCGACCAGATGCAGCGGAATCGGCTCGCCTTCGGCTTGGCTCAGCAGAACGTCGTGCGGGGCGGGGGACATGGCGAGACGAGACCTCGAAGTTAAGAAACATGCTTAACGCTTCGTTGATGCGGAGCAGGGATGATGGCGCGTTCGCCCTCATCCTCGCCGCACGGAGCGTCCTTCCATGTGTCGCAACCTTCTCTTCGCCGCAACCGCTTTGGGCGCCGCCCTGAGCCTGGGGTCGGCCGCGCAAGCTGCGGCCCAGTCAATGGCCCCGGCCACCGCCAGCCCTCCGTCTGCGGCTCAAGCTGCCGCGGCCCCGCAAAAGCAGAAGAAGGCCTCGGCCCAGGAGCGGATCGACGCCGAGCGGCTGCCGCCCATGGCGCGCGCGGCCTTCTGGGTGCGCGAGGTGAATCTCGATCCCACCGACGTTGTCGCCAATGTCCGCCTGGCTTCGGCCCTGCGTTCGCTCGGCCAGTACAGCGATGCGGCCGATAGCGCGCAAAAGGCCCTGGTGATCGACCCGAAGAATTTCGACGCCCTGATGGAGACCGGTCGCGCCTTTGTCGGGATGGGCCAGGGCTTTTATGCCATCGATCCGGTCAAGCGCGCCGCGGCCCTGGCGCCGAAGGACTGGCGACCGCTGTCATTGTTGGGCGTGGCCTACAGCCAGGTGAAACGGGACGATGACGCCCAGGCCGTCTGGCGTCAGGCGCTCGGCCTGTCGCACGAAAACCCGGCGGTGTTGTCCAACATGGCCATGGCCCTGGCGACCAAGGGTGACGCCGCCGGCGCCGAGGCGCTGCTGCGCCGCGCCACCGCCCAGCCGGGCGCGACCCTGCAGGAACGTCAGAACCTGACCCTGGTGCTCGGCATCGAGGGTAAGCTGGCCGAGGCGGAAAAACTGCTGCGCGAGGATCTGCCGCCGGATCAGGCGGAGGCCAATCTGGCCTATCTGAAGACGCTGTCCGCCAGCCAGACCGCGCCCAGTCCCGTATCGACGCCGGCGCCGACGGCGGCTGTCGACACGCGCACCTGGGCCTCGGTGAAGGGCGCGGGGGGCTAGGCCTGTCGCTCGCCTTGAATTATAGCCAACAATTGGCTAGAATTTGCATATGAAGGAAGTCGCCCTCTACGACGCCAAGAACAATCTCTCCTCTCTCGTCGCCGCGATCGAAGCAACGGGCGAAACGATTGTGATTACCCGGCATGGCAAGCCAGCGGCTCAGCTTGGTCCGACCCATCGCAAGCCGACCCAGGCGGAGCGATTGGCGGCCATCCGAGGCCTTGCGGAGCTCCGCACGGAAATCGCCCGCGACCGTCCCGACACGCCGGCATTGAGCTGGGATGAACTCAAGGGCCTGATGCGCGACGAGGAGATGTGAGTCTGGTCGTTGATGCGTCGGCGGCGGTTGGCTGGATTGCGCCATCCCAATCGACCGCGGCCGGTGAGCAGCTGCTTTCCACCCTGGACACCGCTCAGGCTATCGCCCCTGCGATCTTTGCGATCGAGCTGCGCAACGCCCTGCTGAAACTCGAACGGCGAGGCGCGATATCGCCGGCGCAGGTCGACGCCGGGCTCGCGCGTCTTGGTCTTTTGGTCACTGTCCGGGACGGGCCAGGCGAGGTGGTCAATCCCGAGGGACTACTTTCTCTCGCGCGGGCGGAAATGCTCAGTGTGTTCGATGCCGCCTATCTGGATCTCGCTTTGAGGGAGCGCGTGGCGGTGGCAAGTCGCGATGCGCCCCTTCTGGATGCGGCGCGTCGCCGAGGCCTCCAGGTTCACGATTTGCGTTAGTCATCGGCCTCTTGCGATGATTCATCTATAAGCGCCGCCCCAGGGGAGACATCACCATGCTCGGACGACTGTTCTGCGCGGCATTCGCCGCTTCCGCATTCCTGTGCGTGGGAGCGGCGATCGCGGCCGATCCACAGATGCCGCAGGGTGGCGGCGCGGTGTTGCAATGGACGCCGCAGCAGCAGGCCTGGGGCTACCGTAATTTCGAGAAGGTCGGACAGGCCAAGGTGATCGCCCGTGGCAAGCACGTGCATCCCCTGCCGGTCGCGGCGCATCAGATCGATCCGGTCTTCACCGCCGGCGGTAAAACCTATGACACCGCCAGCTATATGGCCGCCTTCCGCGCTTCCGGCATCCTGGTGCTCAAGGACGGCAAGATCGTACTGGAGCGCTATGGGTTGGGGCGCGGGCCGCACGACCGCTGGACCTCCTTCTCGGTGGCTAAATCGGTGACCTCGACCCTGATCGGGGCGGCGATCAAGGACGGCAAGATCAAGAGCCTGGACGATCCGGTGACCCTCTACATCCCGGAACTGAAGGGCAGCGCCTATGAGGGCGTCACCGTGCGCCAGCTGATCACCATGACCTCGGGCGTGAAGTGGAACGAAGACTATACCGACCCCAATTCCGACGTGGCCAAGGTCGGGCTGAGCGTGCTCGAGCCGGGCGTCAATCCGGTGGTCAGCTACATGCGCCGCCTGCCCCGCGAAGCTCAGCCAGGGACCAAGTTCGTCTACAAGACCGGCGAGACCGACCTGGCGGGCATCCTGGTCTCCAACGCCGTCGGCGAGCCGATGGCCCAGTATCTGTCCGAGAAGATCTGGAAGCCCTACGGCATGGAGCAGGACGGGGTCTGGGTCGAGGACATCGCCGGTCACGAGCGGGGCGGCTGCTGCATCAGCATGACCCTGCGCGACTACGGCCGCCTGGGTCAGTTCATCATGGATGGCGGCAAGGCCGGCGGACACGACGTGGTGCCCACGGGCTGGATCGCCGACGCGACCTCGCCGCACGTGAAGGAGCCGCCTTACGGCTATTTCTGGTGGCTGATCCCCGGCGGTTATGAGGCCGAGGGCATCTTCGGCCAGACGGTGTCGATCTTCCCGAAGGACCATATCGTGGTGGTGATCAATTCCGCCTGGCCGGGCGCCTGGGTGGAATCCATCGACGCGGTGCGGATGAAGTATCTGGACGCGATCCGCGCGGCGGCGAAATAGCGACCTTGCCATACCAGGTCGCGTGATAGGCTCCGCTTTAACAACGCGAGCCTGGGGAGGGCGCCATGAAGCATCTACTGATCGCAGTTGGCCTTGTCTTCGCACTAGCCATCGCAGGCGCGGCGTCCGCCGCCCCGGCCTTCGAAGATCACTACGCCAACGATGCGGGGGTGAAGATCCACTATGTGGCGGCCGGTCACGGGCCGCTGGTGGTGATGATTCACGGCTTTCCCGACTATTGGGGAACCTGGAAGCCGCTAATGGGCGAGCTGGATGGCTCCTACCGCGTGGTGGCCATGGACCTGCGCGGCTACAACCTGTCGGACAAGCCGCAGGGCGTTGAAAACTATACATTTCCGCACCTGATCGCCGACATCGAGGCGGTGATCAAGGCCGAGGGCCAGACCAACGCCATCATCATCGGCCACGATTGGGGCGCGGCGATTTCCTGGCAGCTGGCGATGACCCGGCCGGATCTGGTGGGCAAGCTGATCATCATGTCGGTGCCGCACCCGGCCGGCTTCGCCCGCGAGATGGCCACCAACAAGGCCCAGCAGGCCGGCAGCCAATATGCCCGCAACTTCCAGACGCCGGGGTTCGAGAAGAACCTCAGCCCTGAGATGCTGGCGGGCATGCACGGCCCCGATCCAGCGGTTCGCGCGGAGTATCTGGAGGCGTTCAAGCGCTCGGATATCGGCGCCATGCTCAACTACTACCGGGCCAACTATCCCAAGACGACGGGGCCGGAGGTCCAGGCCATGGGCGCGCCGATCAAGCCGATCACCGTGCCGGTGCTGGTGATTCACGGGATGAAGGACACGGCGTTGAACGCCGCGGGCCACAACGGGACCTGGGACTATGTGACGGCGGACACGACGATCCTGATGATCCCGAACGCTGGCCACTGGGTGCAGCACGACGCGCAAAACCTGGTGGACCGCACGGTGCACGACTGGCTCGACGCGCGGCGGTAGAGGCTGCCGCTAAGCCGGCCGCGGGTTCACCAGCCCGCCATACAAATCCGTCCGGCGGTCGCGGAAGAAGCCCCAGGCCGCGCGGTGGGTGGCCAGGAAGTCCAGGTCGAAGGTGGCGACGGCGACGCCTTCTTCGTCGCGCCCGAGGTCGGCGACCAGGTCGCCCCTGTGGTCGGCGATGAAGCTGGAGCCATAGAAGCGCTGGCCGCCGCCGGGATAGCCCTCCCAGGGCTCGAAGCCGGTGCGGTTGGCGCCGACGACGGGGATGACGTTGGAGACCGCATGCCCCTGCATCGCCCGACGCCAGGGTGCGGCGGTATCCAGGCTGGGGTCGTGCGGCTCTGAGCCGATCGCGGTGGGATAGAACAGGATTTCGGCGCCCATCAGCGCCATGGCCCTGGCGCATTCGGGAAACCACTGGTCCCAGCAGATACCGACGCCCAGGCGGCCGAAGCGGGTGTCCCAGACCTTGAAGCCGGTGTCGCCGGGCCGGAAATAGTATTTCTCCTGATATCCGGGGCCGTCGGGGATGTGGCTCTTGCGATAGACGCCCAGGGCTGAGCCGTCGGCGTCGATCATCACCAGGCTGTTGAAATAGTGCGGGCCTTCACGCTCGAAGATCGAGACCGGGATGACCACGCCGAGCTCGGCGGCGATGGGCGCCAGGGCGGTGACGCAGGGGTGTTCGCGCCAGGGATGGGCGGTGGCGAACCAGCGCTCTTCCTGGGCGACGCAGAAGTAGGGCCCCTGGAACAGCTCCGAGGGCAGGATCACCTGGGCGCCCGCCGAAGCGGCCTCGCGCACAAGGTCGATGGTGCGGGCGATATTGGCCGCGAGATCCATCCCATAGGCGCTTTGCAGCGTGGCCGCGGTCAGGGTTCGGGTCATGCCGGCTCCTGCTGAGTGATGCAGTGGAAGGAGCCGCCGCCGGTGAGCAGGGCTCTGGACGACAGGCCGATGACCGCCCGCTCGGGAAACAGGCTGCGCAGGGCGTCGAGGGCGAACCCACCCGAGGTTTCCTCATAGATGGGCGCGATCACCGCGCTGTTGGCGATGATGAAGTTCATGTGCGAGGCGGGGACGATCTCGCCGTCTTCATCCGTGATCCGGCCGGGCGAGGCGATCCGCGCCACCTGCAGCGGCGAGCCGCGCGGACCGCACAGACCCGCCAGCTGGCGCGCGGCCGCGTCATAGACATCGGCGTTAGGGTCGTCGCGGCCAAAGGCGATCGGACAGGCGACCACGCCCGGCGCGACGAACCTTGCCAGGTTGTCCACATGACCGTCGGTGTGATCGTTGGTGAGGCCATCGCCCAGCCACAGCACCCGGGTCACGCCAAGCGCTTCGGCCAGAGCGGCTTCGGCAGCTTCTTCCGTCCAACCCGGATTGCGGTTGGGATTGAGCAGGCACTGGCGGGTGGTCAGCACCGCGCCGAAGCCGTCATGATCGAGCGCGCCGCCCTCCAAGACGAAGTCGTTCATGGCCAGGGGCGCGCCAGCGGCGGCGGCGATCTGGTCGGCTACGGTGTCGTCGCCCTCAAGGATGTATTTGCCGCCCCAGCCGTTGAAGCGGAACCCGCTGGCGCGGAAGCCCTCGCCCTCGCCGGAAAAGATCGGGCCGGTATCGCGCAGCCAGATGTCTCCGAAGTCCCCGCGCACCAGCTCGACATGTTTGGCGGGCCCAATCAGATTTTGCGCGGCCTCGGCCGCCGCATCACCACAGACCATGACCCGGACTCGCTCGCCGCCGGGGCCAGCCAATGCGCGCGCCAGGGCCGCGGCCTCGGCCTGGGCGGGGATGAGGTTGTCCTCCCACAGCTCTTCGTGGCTGGGAAAGCCCAGCCAGATGGCGCGGTGTGGAGACCATTCAGCGGGAACGGGAGACATCATGGCGCCGGTTTATGTCAGAGCGGGCGGATAAGGAAAGGGCGGCCTCAGCTGAGGCCGCCCTTAAGTCTAGGTCGGTTTGGTGTCGGCCGTTTGGCCTAGTATTGAACCTTCAGGGTCAGATAGGCGGTCGGCGGTGCGCCGATATAGACGAAGGGGCCGCTCGAAGCGGTGTAGGTCCCCTGGCTGAACACCACGGGGGTGTAGTTCCCCGAGGTGGTGGCGCGGCTGTAGTAGTTGGCGCCGAACAGGTTGTCGAAGTTCAGCTGGAGCACGGACTTCAGGCCGCTGACTTGGAAGTTGTACTCGGCGTCGAAGTTGAAGACGGTGACCCCGTTGATGGCGACTGAGTTGATGTCGTCGAGGTAGCGCTTGCCTTCATATTTGGCCTGCAGGCCGAAGCTGAAGTCGCCCACGGTGTACTGTCCGCGGAGAGCAAACTGCACGTCCGGCGCCAGCACCAGTTCCTTGCCCTTGACCGGCAAGGGAACCGAGACGCCGTTGACCGCCACATCATAGTTCGACTGGAGCGCGCTCTTCATCAGCGTTCCCGAACCGTACAAAGAGAAGTTCGACGTGATCTGCCAGGCGCTTTCCAGGTCCAGGCCGTACAGATGCACGTCGCCGACGTTGCGGTCGATGGTGAGGGTCGGGTCCTGGGGGTCAACCGACGAGACAATGTGGTTGGTCCAAGTGGAATACCAGAGATTGGCCGAGGCCATGAAGGTCGAGGCCTGGTAGCGGTAACCCGCGCCGTATTCGTCCAGGACTTCCGGCTGCACCGTCTCGTTGCCGCTGACATAGAGGTCGTCGGTTTTTGGGGCGGAGAAGCTCTGGTCGTAGGTGACGTAGATCTGGTTGTGGTCGTCGAAATTGAAGCTGGCGCCGATGTTCGGCAGGACCTTGTTGTAGTTGTACGTCTCGTGGAACGGGAAGCGGAAGTTCGGCAGGCCGTTCGGGCCGTACTTGACCGTGACGCCGAGGTCGTTGGTCAGGTTGGTGGCGGTCGCGCCCTGAGCGCCATGTTTGGCGGCGTCGGCGTTGTAGGCGGTTTGGATCGTCGCCTGGCTGATTGAGTCGCAGTACTGTGTCGAGCCGTTATAGAGGTAGCAGAAGTTGTTCAGCTGCCGTTGGAAGTAGGGGTCGCGGATACCCAGGTTGATGTGGAGCTTGTCGTCGTCGAACTTGCCGATGTAGTTCAGCGCGACCTGGTTCAACTGGGCGACCGAGAAGCGGTTGCGGCTCTGCAGTTCGGTCCCATCCAGGGCGGTGATCGGCGAGCCGTAGCCCTGCTTGCCGCCGAACACGTTGTCGGGACTGCCGGTCTGCTGATTGATACCCGTGAAATCACCGGTCTGGCGGTGATGCCCGTAGTCAAAGGAGTAGGCGAGCTGGAACCGGTTTTCCGGGTTCAGGTCCCAGATCAGTGAGCTGTTGACACCATAGCGGTGGGTTTGGGTGTTGCTGGGCGAATAGACCAGAACCGTGTCCAGGCAGTCGCCGTCGTGGTTGAGATCGACGCCGCCGCAGGCGCCCGGCGTAGCCGAGCCGATCAGGCGCTTGTCCTTTTCGGACAAGGAGGTCGTGCCGCCCCCGTTGGCGAGGGTGTAGAACAGGTAGGGATCGACGGTGAGCGTAAAGCCGTGGGTCAGGTCGAAGCGCGACGAGCCGCGCAGGTCGCCGAAGTCCACGGGATTGGGGTGCAGGGCCCAGTAGTTGGAGTCGTTACCCTGTTCCTGCCCCGGGGCGGCGGCGACGCCAGCGACGCCGTCCGCGTGGCCGTTGATCGCGGTCGGGACCACCCATTGGGTGTTGTAGTCGATGCTGCGCCCATATTGGGCGATCTGGGCGAAGGAGCTGCTTTCGTAGAAATAGGGCCGGTTCGACTGCCAAGTGTAGGCCAGGGCGACAAAGTCATCGCCCTTCAGGGGCTGGTAGATCTTGCCGTCCGATCCCCAGCCGGTGATGTCGCCGTCACCCTTGTATTTGTTGGCGTCCACATAGTTCACGCTGAGGTAGCCGCGCGTACCCAGCGGGCCAACCTCGCCGGAATCGACTTCGGCGAAGCCGCGCCGGTAGTCATAGCTGCCACCGGTGGCCGAGCCGTAGGCCCCGAAAGTGGTCGGAGGGGTCTTGCCGACGATGTTGACGGTGCCGCCGAGGGCGGAAGCCGAGGGGCTGTCGATTTCGGTCTGGCCGATATTGACCGTGACGTGGTCGATCACTTCCGACGGCGTGTATTCGCCGGGGTAGATGGCGTAGTTGCCGGTGTCGTTCAGCGGCGTGCCGTCAAGCGTGAAGGAGACGTGGTCGCCGGGTACGCCGTGCAGGCGAAAGTCGCTGGAGAGGACTCCGGTCGGGTCTTCGGTGGAGTAGGTGACGCCCGGTAGGGTATCGATGATCTGTGCGAAGTTGGCGCTGGGCATCTGATGTTTGATGTAGGCCTGGGTGACGATCGATTCATCCTTGGTCGTGGTCACCGGGACGCCAACGCCGCCGGCGACCGAGGCCTTCTTGGCGGTGACCACCACTTCGCTGACGGCGGTCTGCGAGCCGGTGGACTGGGCGTAGGCCGCCGACTGGGCGAGGACGCCCACCGTGATCCCGCAGAAAAGTATGGATAGTCGCGCCGACTTGGCCAGCGACTGCTGTTTTCGCATTTCAAATGCCCCCAGAATTTAGCGCTATTGCGCCTGCCGCGAAAAGATTGCGCGGCCTGGAGGACTAATTTTGCAGGGCGACGGCTTTGTGAAACTTGAACGCCGTATTTATGGCGCCTATACTCATATTATGTAAATATAAGTCAGCGAACTGATTTATTTATATTTCTATAAACCGCCCAAAACCCCAATAGACTCAACGAGAACCTTGTCGCCGCCTCGGTCCCCAAAATGGGGTTTCGAGTGCGGCGCCCCGCGTGTCAGATTGTAATACGAGGTGTGGTGGCGACGGCGCGAAGGGGTCGGGGTGTGGCTTCCAGAGCGCTATTTCAGCGCCAGAGGCCCCCAAATGTCATGCAACCGGCGGTCCTTGCCGCAGCCCAGGCGGTATTCCGCATACTGGATCGGATTTTTCTGTGGATAGTGCTGGTGATAGGTTTCCGCGGGCCAGAAGGTCATGGCGTCACGGATCTCGGTGGCGATCGGCTTGCCCTTCAGCGGACCCTGCTTCAGCGCCGCTTCAGAGGCCTCGGCGATCCGGCGCTGTTCGGGCGAGGCCACAAAGATGGCGCTGTGATAAGAGCTGCCTCGGTCGCAGAAGGCGCCCCCGTCGTCGGTGGGGTCGATCACGTGCCAGTAACGCTGCACCAGGCTCGTATAGCTGATCTTTTGCGGGTCGTAGGTGACCTTGACCGACTCGAGATAACCGGTGGTCTCGCTGGAAACCTGCTCATAGGTCGGGTTGGGCGCGCGACCGCCGCTGTAGCCCACGACCACGGAGACGACGCCGGGGATCGGCTCCATGTCGTGTTCCATGGACCAGAAACAGCCGCCAGCGAACACTGCGGTCTCATAATGTGACTGGGCGACCGCCGATCCGGCGACAGCGAGGGATAGGGCGGCGGCGAGGCCGACCTTGGTGGGTCCGAAGAAGTTGGTCATGGACGCTTTGCTCCGCTGATCGCCCGGCCCCGATGCCCCAGGTACGCGCGGACCGCGCCGCAGGTTACACGCTGTGACCGCAGGTGCAAAAAAAGAGCCCGGCGCTAGGCCGGGCTCTTCGTCTTATCTGAACCTAGGTTCCGTCTTGATCAGAAGTTGATCGAGATGGTGGACCGGCGGTTCAAGGGCTCTTTCACACCGTCGGGCGTCGGGACGGCCAGATCGGTCTTACCGACCCAATCGACCTTCAGGACGTCCTGGGCGACGCCGAGGCCAACGATCGCATCGGCGACGGCCTTAGCGCGGCGTTCGGACAGACGCAGGTTGTACTTGACGCTGCCGGAGGTGTCGGTGTGGCCAACCACGACGATGCGGGTGGCGTGACCGTCAGTGGCGTATTGCGCCGCTTGCTTGACCACATCCTGGGCTTCCGGCGTCAGCACATACTGATCGAACGGGAAGTAGACCACGAAGTCCTTAGCCACGAACGCCGGAGGCGGCGGGGGCGGGGGAGGAGGCGGCGGCGGGGGCGGGGGCGGCGGGGGCGGAGGAGGCGGCGGCGGGGGCGGCGGAGCCGCGATGGCGCCGAACGAATACCGTAGGCCGATCGACACCGACTGGTCTTGGTAGTCGGTGGTGTGGATCGAGCCGGCCGAGCTGGCGAGGTTGAACTTGCCGCCGTTCAGGTAGCGGTAGGTCAGATCGATGTTGATCCGATCCGAGGCGGCCCAGGAAAGACCGGCCAGGCCTTGGTAGGCGAATTCCGTCTGACCCGTGGTGGTGATCTGGAAGGCGCCGCCACCGCCTCTTTCCTTGACATATTCGTGGTCGGCGCCGATGCCGGCGCCGATGAAGGGGTGGACGGTCCATTCCGGGGCGAAGTCATAGATCAGGTTCGCCATGCCGGCGACGTCGTCATAGTTGCCCTTATAGCCGAAGCCGTTCGCCGGCTTCATATGGTCTTCGCGCCATGAGCCTTCCAGCTCAACGCGCCAGTTCGGGGTGAACTGATAACCAACCCGGGCGAAGGCGTCCCAGTCGAGATGTTGGAAAAGACCAACCTCCGCGCCGTTGGGCAGAGTGCCGTGGCTGTCGAAAGGTTGGTGGCCGCCGTAATCCAGTGCGCCGTACCAGCCGTCAGGCGAGGCCGCCGCGGAGGTGGCGAAGCCGGCCAGCGCAGCGAGCGCGGCTCCCGCCATCATTAAACGCTTCATGTGTAGTCCCCATCTCAGGATGTGCTCGAACCGACGTCGGGCGGAGATGGGTAGGTGCGTGCAGGCCGCCCGTCCCCGACCTCCCGGCCGTCGCGAATTGAAACTCCGATGTACGATAAGCGTTGCAGGCCAAAGCAAAGCTTTTTGCACTGCACCAGGAACCGTGGCGAAAATAGCACAACCTATGTGCAGGTTCGCGCGTCCGTTGAGCGAATTAGTGCGGGCTCCCGCCGCCGTCAGCGCCGACGTCGAGGTTGCCGCCGGCCCCCGCCGCCGCCGTGATCGCCGAACCGCCATAGACATATCCGCCGCGCTTCAGATCCGCCGACAAAGTGATCCGCGCCGAGCCCCCCGCCAGCCGCGCGCGATAGACTTCGGTCGATTCAAGCACCCGCATCACATAGTTGCGGGTCTCGCTGAAGGGGATGCACTCGATGAAGTCGACCGGATCGACCGAACCGCCTCGCGGGTCGCCGCAATAACCAGCCCAGTCGGCCGGACGTCCGGGTCCCGCATTATAGGCCGCGGTCGCCATCACATAGGAGCCGCCGAAGCTGTTGATCAGCTGGCCAAGGTAGGAGGCGCCCAGCCGCATATTGTAGTCAGCGTCGTCCAGCATCGCGGGCTGGTAGGACTCGCCGATATGGCGGGCGACCACCCGGGCGGTTTCCGGCATCAGTTGCATCATGCCACGCGCGCCGACGCCCGACCTGACCCGAGGGTCGAAGCCGCTTTCCTGACGGGTGATGCCGTAGACGATGGCGGATTCCGCCGCGTCTGGCGTCGAGGAGACGCTATGCACAGGGTAACCGCGATCGGGCAGGACGAAGCCATGTTGGGCGCCGGACCGGACCACCCGCATCGCCAAATCCTGGTCGCCGTAGTTGCGCGCCATATCGGTCAGCATGGCGTATTCGGCCGCGCTGGGCAGGGTATCGGCCGTGTCGAGGACGAAGGCGCGAAACAGTTCCCGGTCGCCCAGGTCGCCAAGAATTCTCGCCGCGCGGACCAGTTCTCGGCCTTGGAACCGTTCCCGATCGGAAGGGTCGATGGTCGGATCATGCCCGATGGTGATGTCGGTCACGCCAGCCTTCTCGGCCGCCAGCTGACCATAGAAGGAGGTGTAGAACCGCGAGCCGTCGAGATAGAAGGCCTTGGCGGCCGCGTCGGCGCCCATGGCCTCAGCCGCCCGTCCGCGCCAGTAGAGCGCCCGGCTCTGGGTGATCGGCGAGGAGCCCACGCGCTGGATGTTGGCGAAATGCGCATCCGCCGTGGCCGGATCATGCAGCTTATCCAGCGCCAACCACCCGGCGTAGAATTCGGCCTCGGTGAAATCGACGCCGGCGGTCATGCCGGTGTTTGTGGCGTCGGCATAGGCGGCGCGAAAGTCGCCGTTCTTCAGCGCCGCGTTGATCAGTTGCCGCCGAAGCGTCCAGGTGCGGCTGGAGGCGTCATCGCTGGAAATGCGAGTGGGGAAGTCTGCGACAAGACCCTGGCTGATGGAGTCGAGGTTCCGCTGCCGGTAATAGCGCGCCTTTTCCACCGCCAGCCCTGGGTCGTTGGCGAGTTCCGGCGGCACGCGCGCGACCAGTTCGCTAGCGTTCGACCGGTCTTCCCGTAGGGCCAGCTTGGCCTCGGCCAGCGCCTGCTGGTCGGGCGACAGCAGCGCCAGCATGTCGTGGGCCGCGGGCCCCTGCTGGCCGAGCAGGAGGGTCTCCACTCGGGCGTTATGATCGTCGGCGGTCAGGAGGTCGCTGAACCGGGTCAGCATGGTGCGCTGAACATCGGCTTCGAAGCTGTGGTCGCGCCACCAGCGGCGGATCAGGTCCTGGGCCGCCTGGCGATCGCCCGATTGTTCATAGGCGGCGGCCAGGGCCATGGCGCCCTGGGCGCTGAGGGGCTCAGCCCCCTGGAACCAGGCGATGATGCGCGCCGGATCCAGACCAGAGGTCTCCAGCGCCTTTTCGGTCGCGTTCTGCCGGCGGGTCTCGCGTGGCCATCCCGCCAGGTCGCGCCGGGCTTGATCAAGCTGGAAGAAAGACAGCTGTTCGCCGTCGGCGTCGATGGCGGCCCACAGCGCGATCTTGCGCGCCACCGGGTCGCTGATCGATGCGGAGACCGCTGAGGCCCCTTGTCCGCGCCGGGCGTCGGAGATGGCGATCGACAGGGCGTCGCGGTCTGCATCGGAAAGTCCGCCGCCAATGGCGACCTGAGGAAATTGCGCGTAAGAGGGCGCGGATTGACCATAGCTGGTCGTCGGCGCGCCGACCGGCTGGGCGTTCGCAATGGAGGTAATGACCGCGACCGAAGTGAAGGCCATCAGTCCACGGCCGATCGAGGACGCCAAATCCAAGCCTTTCCAAGCGTTACCGCTGTTGCGGCCACCCCGCCGCGCGCCATATTGTCCGCACCGAACACGGCTGCAAGCGCGGTCGCCTAACATCACGGCTTTTTGCGTTTCCAATGACAAAACTTCGCTTCCAAGGCGTGATGCCTGCGCTGATCACCCCGTTTCGCTACGGCAAGGTGGACGAAAAAGCTTTCGTCGCCCTTATCGAACGCCAGATCGCGGGGGGGGTCCACGGCCTGGTGCCGGCCGGCACCACGGGTGAGTCGGCCACTTTGAGCCATGAAGAGCACCGCCGCGTGGTCGAGCTGTGCGTGCAGACGGCGGCGGGCAGGGTTCCGGTTATCGCCGGCGCCGGCTCAAACTCGACCGCAGAAGCGATCGAGCTCACCCAGCATGCCAAGGCGGTCGGCGCCGACGCGGTCCTGATCGCCACCGGCTATTACAACCGGCCGAGCCAGGAGGGAATCTATCGGCACTTCCTGGCGGTGAACGACGCGGTCGATATTCCGATTGTCGTCTACAATGTCCCCTCGCGGACCATCGTCGACATCGGCAATGAGACGCTGGGACGGTTGTCGAAACTGCCGAACGTGCTGGGCATCAAGGACGCCACCGGCGAGGTGGCGCGGGTCAGCCAGCAGATGAAGGTCTGCGGGCCCGATTGGGTGCTGCTGTCTGGGGACGATCCGACCGGGCTGGGCTACATCGCCCACGGCGGCCACGGCTGTATTTCGGTCACCGCCAATGTTGCGCCGGAGGCCTGCGCCGCCTTCTATAACGCGCTGATGGCGGGTGACTTTGCGACCGCCCGCCAATGGCAGGCGCGGCTGATCACCCTGCACAAGGTCCTGTTCGTGGAGCCGTCGCCCGGGCCGGTCAAGTTCGCCCTGTCGCACCTTGGGCTCTGCACGGACGAGGTGCGGCTGCCGATCACGCCCTGCACCGACGCGGCCAAGCCGCAGATTATCGCCGCCATGGCCGAGGCCGGCCTTGCCTGAGCCCTTACCCCGCAAGCTGATCGCCGAGAACCGGCGCGCACGGTTCGACTACTTCCTCGAAGACACTTTCGAGGCCGGCCTGTTGCTGACCGGCACGGAGGTCAAGGCCCTGCGCCTTGGCCGCGCCAATATCGCTGAGTCCTACGCCAGCGCGGAGGGCCGCGAGATCGTGCTGGTCAACGCCAACTTCCCCGAATACGGCCCGGCCAACCGCTTCAACCACGATCCAAAACGACCGCGAAAGCTGCTGCTGCACCGCAAGGAGATCGACAAGATGCTCGGCGCGGTCCAGCGCGAGGGGCGCACGCTGATCCCGACCAAGCTCTATTTCAACGAGAAGGGCATGGTGAAGCTGGAGCTGTCGCTGGCCAAGGGCAAGAAGCTGCACGACAAGCGCGACACCGAGGCCGATCGCGACTGGAAGCGCGAGCAGGGCCGGCTGATGCGAGATCGCGGCTAGCCGGCCCCGTCTTCAGGCCCTTGTGCTACCAGGGCCGTTGGAAGCCTGCGTCGCGAAGCCAGTGGAGTTGGTCGGCCAGGTCGTTCAGCCGGCCCTCAAGAGCGATGGTCTCGTTGTCCGTTAGCTGGCCGTCATGATTGCCTCGCATGCGGTCTTCGTCGGCGCGAAGGTCCCCAAGCTCATGATGGACGCTGTCGAAGGCATCGCCGCCGATGGTTCCGTCATTGCGGGCCATGTTCAGGCGTGTCGATAACCAGCTTTCCCGTTCTTTCAACGTCCAATTCCCGCTGGCTCCGACGACCGCATTGGCGTCGACGGCGTCGCCAGTAGCGATCTGGGCGTGAGCGGCCGGCGGGATGGCGGCGACGATCAAGGCGGCCGCGGCGGCGCCGCCGGCCAATGACAAAACGAAGGTCTTCATCGGATTTCTCCTCTGGCTGTATCCTCCAGCACTGGGAAAGAAACACGCGAGCCGCGATAGGGATGCGCCCGCTCGTGATCAGACCGGTCTCGGCGTCTGCCGCCGTGTTCGCCTGGCGCCGGCGGGTTTCGTCACGGGCAAGTGGATGTGGAACACCGCTCCAGCGCCGGGCGTGGAGTCACACCAGATGGCGCCGTTCTGAGCCAGGACAGCTTTGCGGGCGAGCGTCAGGCCAAGGCCGCTGCCGGCATAGTCTGAGGCGGTGTGGAGACGAAATAAGGGTTTGAAGATTTCCGCCAGGTAGTCGCCTTCGATGCCTAGTCCGTTGTCGACGACCTCGATGTGCCAGAAGTCGGGGTGAGCGCTGACCGTCACCTCAACGCGCGGGACCGCACTTTTGTTGTACATCAGCCCGTTGATCACCAGGTTCTGAAGCACCTGGATCATCAGGGTCTCGTTGCCGCGCATCCTTGGCGTCACGGTGGGCGCGACGAACTGGCCCCCTCGCTCGGCGAGGTAGGGCTTAATCGAGGAACGGACACTGTCCAGCGCGTCGCCCAAGCTGAATTCGGCGATGGCCGGGGGGTGGTTGAGGAGCGTGTATTCGACCATTACGTCGACCAGCCTACTTAAGCGGCGGGCGGCGTCGCCCAGGAAGGCGAGGTGGCTCTGGACGTCTTCGGCGCCGCCGTCTCGGATTTGGTCGGCGATCAGTTGGGTGAAGGTGCTGATCTGCCGAATGGGCTGCTTGAAATCATGAGCCAGGGCGTAGGCGAAGTTCTCCAACTCGCCGCGCTGCTCGTCGATGATCCGGGCCTGGGCGCAGGCCTGGATGGAACGGTCGACCGTGCGCCGGAATGAGTGAGGGCTGATGCGCACCTTGGGCAGATAGTCGGACACGCCGCCGCGAAGGGCTTCCCCGACCAGCATCTCGTCGCCGAAGTTGGTCATCAGGATGATGGGCAGATGGGCGAACCGTTCGCGCAGCCGGCTTGCCAACGCCAAGCCATCCATTTGAGGCATGTTATAGTCGAGCACGACGCAGTCGAAGTCCTGCTCGTCGCAGGTCCGCTCCGCTGTGCGCGGGTCGGCGCAGTGCTGAATGTCGGCGCCGCGATAGGCAGCCTTTAGAGCGATCGACGCCAGTTCCCGGTCGGCTTCGCTGTCATCGACGATAAGCAGCGACAGGGCAGGTTTGCTTCCGTCGTCGAACCCATCCTGACCGAATGTCATTGGAGCGGCGGGTTTAATGGCAGCGAAAGTTCGATGCAGGCGCCGCCGACCCAATTGATGAAGTTCAGATCGCCTTCGTGCCTCCGGGCGATCCGCCGCGAAATCGCCAGACCGGCGCCTGCGCCAGGAAATGCGCGCTCCCCATTGAGGCGATGAAACATCCGAAACGCCTTCTCCTGGTAGGCAGGCTCGACGCCCATCCCGTTGTCGGCGATGCGCAGCCGCCAGTTCAGCAGGTCATGTGTCGCCCAGACCCGTATCTCTGGCGCGACGCCAGGCCGGCGGAACTTCACGGCATTCTCCAGGAGCGCGCGAAAGACGATGTCCAAAAGGAACGGATCGCCATGGACCGCGCCCAGGGGGGCGATGGAGATCACTGCACCAGCCGCTTCAATCTCCTTGGCCAAGTGCAGGCGGGCGAGCTCCATCGCCGGCGTCGCATCCTTGTAGGCCGGTTCCATGACGCGCTGCTGCACGCGCGAGAAAACCAGCAGTTGCTCCATCATCTGCTGACAGGTCTCGGTGGAGGCTTTCACCCGTGTGGCATAGGCCTGTTGGGGTCCCGTGAGCTCCGCGCCGAACTCGGCGACAAGCAGGCGCGAAAATTCCGATACATGCCGGAACGAGGCGGCTAGGTCGTGGGACACGATGTAGCTGAACGCTTGCAATTCCAGCTCGATGGCCGCCGTTCTTGGGTCCAAGGCTGCGGTTGAAGCTTGGCTATGCGGCATGTGTCAGCTCGGCGCCGACGGACGTCGGCAGCACCACAACCGTGAACCAGAAGGTCTCAATCGCGGCGACAACTTCTTGCAGGCGCTCGAAGGTCACCGGTTTCACGATGTAGCCGTTGGCGTTCAACTCATAGGACTTGAGGATGTCGATCTCGGCTTTCGAGCTACTGAGAACGATCACGGGTATCCTCTGAAGGGCGGGATCAGATTTGATCGCCCGCAGGACTTCGCGCCCGTCCATGCGGGGCAGATTGAGATCGAGCAGGATCACGTCCGGCCTCGGCTGGAGCGCGTATTGCCGCTCCTGTCGCAGCATGGCCATGGCGACTTCGCCATCGCCGGCTACGGCGAGGTTGTTGCTGATCCGGCCGCCAAGAAAGGCCTGGCGGGTGAGCAGCACATCGCCATAGTTATCCTCCACCAAAAGCAGCTCGGCGGGTCTTCCCAGGGGTTGAATGGTCAGCCTATTCGTCGTGGCGAGCATCGTCTTGGCTCCTTATGGTGAAGTGGAAAACCGAGCCTTCGTCCGGGGTGGAATTGACCCAGATGCGGCCGCCAAATCCGTCGATGATCTTCCTGCAGATCGCCAAGCCGAGACCGGTCCCATAGTAGCTGCTCTTGGCATGCAGGCGTTTGAAGGGTTCGAAGATCTGGTCGAAATGGCGGGCGTCGATGCCAATACCGTTGTCGGCCACCGAGAAATCCCAGAACTCGTCCCGTCGCTCTGCCGCCACATGGATGCGCGGCGCGGCCCCCGGCGCGACATATTTGAGGCCGTTTCCGATCAGGTTCTGCATAAGGCGGTTGAAGCGGATGGCGTTGCCGAACACCGGAGGCATCGGGCCTCGGGTGATCACGGCGCCGGACTCGCGAATGGATTCGTGGAGATTCTCGAACACCTGGTCGAGCACCTCGTTGGACTCAAACCAGGAGCCCCGTTCCGCCTCGAGGCCAAGTCGACCGAAGTCCACCAGATCGTCGAGCAGATCCTGCATCTGGGCCGCGGCCGACACGGCCAGGCTCAGATACTCCCGGCCTCGCGGATCCAGCCGATCGCCATAGTCTTTCGAGAGCAGGCCGCAGAACGCCGCCACCATCCGCAAGGGCTCGCGCAGATCATGAGAGGCCACGTGGCCGAAATAGGAACGTTCGAGGTTTGACGCGGTGAGTTGCTCGATCAGCTTTTCCCGCAGATCGCTGGCGCGCTTTCGCTCGGACACATCGCGAAGGATGCCGACGTAAAAAACCTTTCCATCCTGCTCGGCCGTTCCGACGGACAGGTCCATGGGGAAGGTCTCGCCATTTTTTCGGCGTCCAACCACCTCACGGCCAATGCCGATGATCTTGCGCTGTCCGGTACGGCGATAATTCTCGAGATATTGGTCATGCTCGCCGTGATAGGGCGGCGGCATAAGGACCTTAACGTCCCCTTCAATGATCTCGCGCGCGTCATAGCCGAACATCCGCTCGCAGGCGGGGTTGAACATCGTCACCTTTCCACGGGCATCCATCAGGATGATGCCGTCGATGGCGGTATCGACGATGGCCCTCAGGCGGGATTCGGTCATGTCGGCTTCTTCGTAGACCTCCCCGAATCCGATTTGTCGACCGTGAGTCGCATTCCTACATCCGGTCCGGCCTGCGTGTTTGATCGAAAAAGAATCAGTCTGTATTAATGTAGCCAATGAAAATATTTGCACGTAATAAAGTAGTCCGGAAAAATATCTGATTTATTGTCGGCAAATATCTAAATGATACATTCACCGTATGCGGGAATGATGGCCACGTGGCATTTGGACGCAATGCGTTATGGCCGTATATTTTGATGTAATTCAAATAACGATGAATTATGTGTTGGCAAAATACAGAGAAATTTAGATTAAATTAACCCAACTCATCGGTATCTAGCTGTGAATTGTGGGGGTTTTCATGAGTCTCGCGTTCTCGACTAACCGTATGGAGGCTGGCGCGCGGCGTGGCGTGGAAGTGGGCGCGCGATTGAGCCAACGGCCATGGGGGTTGGATGTTCTATTGGTCGAAGACGACGCGGCCGACACCAACCTCATCCTGAAGGTGCTCGAACACCATCCAGGGGTCTTCAGCGCCCACGCCTCCGACGCGCCCGACCTTTTGCTCAGGCAGCTCGCGGTGGGCCAGGTGCGGGCGGACCTTGTCCTGCTGGACATTCATATGCCCCGTATGGACGGCTTCAAATTCCTGCGCGGCATGCGCCAGATCCGGGCCTTGGCGAAGACGCCTGTGGTTTTCCTGACCACGTCCTGGTTGGCTAGGGACGCCTCCGACGTGACCCATAGTTCGGCCGCCCTCTATATGATCAAGCCAGACAGCTACGAGGATCTGGAAACCTGCCTGGACGGTGTGCTCAGGAGGGCGCAATCCGGCCTCTGGAGCACCTAGCATGGCCACCCCGTCGAAGGCGGCCGTGGCGCGGGCCAAAGACGCCGCGCTTCGCCCGGGCCTGTCCGTTCTGGTGGTCGAGGATAACGCAGCCGACACCTATCTGATCTGCCGGGCGCTTGCGGACCAGGGTGGTGTCGATCAGGTGGCGTGCGCCGTTGATGGCGTGGAAGCGCTGCGCATGGTCGATGATGGCGAGGTCTTCCCCGACATCGCGTTCATCGACCTGCAAATGCCGCGCAAGGGCGGTCTCAGCCTGCTCTCCGCCTTCGCCGAGCGTCCGGCGGCGCGCTTTCCGATGGTGGTGCTGACCTCTTCAACCACCCCCGCCGACGTGATGCGCAGCCGGATGAGGGGCGCGGTCCGGGTGATCAGCAAGCCTGATAGTTATTTCCGCCTTCAGTTCCGTCTTGGTCGCGAGATCAGGCGGGTCGCCGACAGCATCCGGAGCAGTTAGTCCATGCAAGCCGAGGCCAGCCACGCCGCCGCTCCCGTTGCGGCGTATTCGCCGGGCCTCTGTATCCTGGTGGCCGAGGATGACGAGGCCGACGCCTATCTGATCTGTCGCGCCCTGGCGCGTCAGCCAGGGGTGGACAAGGTGGTGCACGTCCCCGACGGGGTCGTCGCCCTATGGATGGTGGAACAGGGCCAGATCGCGCCCGACCTCGCCTTCGTCGATCTGAAAATGCCCCGGCTTGGCGGCCTCGGCCTGCTGGTCGCCTGGGCGGAGCGGCCGCAGCCAGGCTTTCCCGTCGTGGTGCTGACCTCCTCAACCGCGCCCTTGGATGCAACACGCAGTCGAATGCGCGGCGCCTTTCAAGTGATCAGCAAGCCGGACACACTCGAGTCGCTGGAGTTGGAACTTTCCTTGGCGGTCACCGCGGCCTGCTCGCGGCGGCTAAGGCCGGACGGCGGCGGCAGGAGAACGGATTTCCACGGCATCCCCTCCACGCCCTTTCTGATCGCGTTGGAGGAGGAACTCGATCAGCTGGGAGCCGCGCCTGCCAAAAGGCCCGCTGCCTGACGTCAGGAGGCGTCCAGGTGCCCGCGCGCCTGCTTGAAGATGTCCTCGAACATGGGCGCGGTCAGCCGGCCTGTATTCGTGTTGAGCCGAGAGCAATGATAGCTGTTGATCAGCCGATAAGGCCCAGCTTGTAGTTCGACACCATGGCCGCCGACGGAAGCGGACGCCTTCAGCCCCAGCGTCTTCAACACATTACGCCGCGCCACATCGCCCAGGGTCACGATAACCTTAAGCTTGGGCAGGGCGGCGATACGGGCGGTCAGGAAGGGGCGGCAGGTCAGCTCCTCGGAGGGTAGGGGCTTGTTACCTGGCGGCGCGCAACGGACCGCATTGGTGATCATGCAGTCGTTCAGGATCAGCCCGTCATCCGGGCGCGCCTGATATCGCCCGGTCGCGAAACCGGCCTTGATCAGGGTCTCATAGAGCAGCACCCCGGCAAAATCGCCGGTGAAGGGCCGGCCCGTACGGTTGGCGCCCATGCGCCCCGGCGCCAGGCCAACCACCAGCAACCGAGCGTTCACGTCGCCGAACGATGGCGCGGGACCGTTGAACCAGTCCGGGTTGGCGGCGCGATTGTCCGCACGGTAGTCGACCAGGCGGGGGCAGAGCGGGCAGTCGCGCGGCGGCTCCGCTCCATTATGCGTCAGGGGGCTAGGCGCCGGCATCAGCCTCGCGCTCGACGTTGTCGCCCTGGATGAAGCGGGGCAGCGGCGCGCGCGCCGGGCGGCCGATGATGTCGGACAGATCGGCCAGATCCACGAAGCTGTCAGCCTGGCGGCGCAGGTCGTCGGAGGCCATCGGCGGCTGGGACTTCATGGTCGAGACCACGGTCACGCGCACGCCGCGCTGCTGCACCGCCTCGACCAGCCGGCGGAAGTCGCCATCGCCCGAGAACAGCACGATATGATCGACGTGCGGCGCCATCTCCATCATGTCGACGGCGATCTCGACATCCATGTCGCCGCGCCAGCGCTTGCGCCCCTGGCTGTCGGTGTATTCGCGGGCCGTCTTGGTCACCAGCGAATAGCCATTGTAGTCCAGCCAATCGACCAGCGGCCGGATTGGCGAATAGTCCTGATCCTCAACGAGGGCGGTGTAGTAGTAGGCGCGGGTCAGGATGCCGCGCTTGCGGAACTCCTCCAGCAGCTTCTTGTAATCAATGTCGAAGCCGAGGCCCTTGGCGGAGGAATAGAGATTGGCGCCATCGATGAATAAGACCATCTTGTCGGTCGGATAAAATGTCATAATTTCAAAACCTTAAATAAAATAATTCAATGAATGACGATGCGATAATAGTCGCCCTGGGCAGCAATCTGAAGGGGCGTTTCGGTTCGGTTCAGCACCTGTTGGAGGCGGCCGTGACGGACTTTCCGGCGGTGGGCCTTGGGGTTGTGAAGCGCTCGTCGTGGTGGCGTTCCGCATCCTGGCCCGACGCGGGCAAGCCTGACTACCTCAACGGCGTCGCGCTTGTCGAGACGATGCTTGATCCGTATGCGACGCTTGAAGCCTTACGCGAAATCGAGACC